>Ga0180437_10008553_pt1 | contig 12954 bp, 17 predicted proteins | sample SS_ome_4_FD_132410 | JGI IMG/M metagenome (GOLD analysis project Ga0180437, IMG submission 132410) | Hypersaline lake sediment archaeal communities from the Salton Sea, California, USA - SS_3_D_1 metaG | ecosystem: Environmental > Aquatic > Non-marine Saline and Alkaline > Hypersaline >...
CTTTTGGTGGTACTACTGGATCATATTCAAATGTAACTGAAGAATATGATTATTCAAGTTCATCATCATCATCACAATCTTCTTCTTCAAGTTCAAAGTCATCATCTTCTTCTTCAAGTTCAAAATCTTCTTCTTCGTCAAGTTCACGATCAAGTTCAAGTTCGTCTCTATCTTCTTCATCAAGTTCACGATCATCTTCTTCGTCAAGTTCGTCTCTATCTTCTTCGTCAAGTTCGTCTCTATCTTCTTCGTCAAGTTCATCTCTATCTTCTTCGTCAAGTTCATCTCTATCTTCTTCGTCAAGTTCACGATCAAGTTCAAGTAGTTCACAAAGTATTTCATATAATATTGAGCCGCAATGGTATGACTCAAGTGATACATATGAATTGACAAGTCTGATTCAAGTAGCTGTTGAAGGGAATATTACTTCGCCTGTTCAGGAACTTCATCTTTGGGCGAATAAAGATCAAGAGAATATGGGGATCTTGGAGAATGTGAAGATATCCGTTTCATGTATGAATGGTTCATGGAGTGGGGAGAGTAATTCTTTAGGTCAAGAATGTGTTGATGAGAAGTGGATTGAGATGAGATCAGATGGTGTAGTTGATCCGAATAGTCAAGGGATTGTTGATGATGCAGAAGGGGAGTACAAGCCAATTGGTGGTGGATTCACACTTGCAGATGATTATCAAGTACTAGGAGATATGCCACCGAATACTGCGAGGGTGATTTACATTCGATTTAATATTCCAAGTGATCCTGATACAGAAGGGATTATCTATCCGAAACTTGTTATTCAGTATGATGTTGGTTCTTCTTCCTCCTCTTCATCGAGTTCTTCAAAGTCTTCATCATCAAGTTCAATCTCTTCCTCAAGCTCCAGCTCAATCTCTTCCTCAAGCTCCAGTTCAATCTCTTCCTCAAGCTCAAAGAGTTCATCATCCTCAAGCTCATTTTCTTCTTCATCGTCAAGTTCTTATTCCACTGAATCATCATCTTCATCATCAAGCAGCTCGAAGAGTTCAAGTTCCAGCTCATTCTCTTCTTCATCATCATCAAAATCAAGCTCCAGCTCCAGCAGTGAATCAAGCTCAAGCAGCTCGAATAGTTCTTCTTCGAGTTCATACTCATCCTCTTCATCCTCAAAGTCTTCATCCTCTTCTTCTTCAAGTTCAACTTCCCAAGAACCGCAGTGGATATGGAATGACGGTGATGCAGGAAGTAATTGGACGCTTGATGCAGAGAATGCAATTCACACAGGTGAAGATGTTTGGAATGCAGTAAGATCAGAGAAGACACTACCTGGAAGTGGAAAGTCATATTTTGAGATTTTAATTGACAATTACTCATGGGGCATCATGGTTGGTGTGGCGACTTCAAGCGCCAATCTTGACAGTTATGTTGGAAGTGATGCTAATGGATGGAGTTATAGTTCTACTGGCAATAAATATACAAATGGTGGTTCATCTGCCTTTGGTAGTAGTTATGGTGACAATGCAATAATAGGTATCGCAGTTGATGAAGACAATGGGAAGATTTGGTTTGCTAAAGATAATGTATGGCAAGGTAGCGGTGATCCAGCTAATGGAACGAATGAAGCATTTAGTGGATTGTCTGGAACTCTTTATGCCATGATATCTTCGTATGGATTGAATGAAGAGATGACAGGTCAATTCGTATCAGGTGATCAGACATACTCGCCACCGAGTGGATTCTCAGCGTTGTCATAAGACAATAGAAAGAGAAGGGGAGAAGTGAAACGGAATGTAATAGTTTATGATGTAGAGATCAACAGGTTATTGAGGGGTAAGGAGTGGGGGAGGTTGGATCGATCCCTCTTCGCATCAGCGGTCGTGTATAGTTACAGTCATGACCGCTTTTTCTTTTTTCTTCACATTGATTCATTGAGTCGATTGCATGATATGATGGATGGTTGTGTTGCTGTTAGCTTCAATGGTGTTCAATTTGATAGTAAGATTGTGATAGGTGGAAAGAGAAAAGTGAGGGGTATTAGGCCGACTGGTCTTCATGTTTATAATGAGGAAGTGAGGTGGCTTGAATATGATCTCTATCTTCAATGTCTGAAGTCTGCCAAAAGTATTATGTATGACATGGAAGCGTTGAAGCAGTTCAGTCCAGGCGGTTTGAAGTTGGATGATGTTGCGAGGGGTACTTTGAATAGGAGAAAGAGTGGTAGTGGTTCAAATGCTCCGGGTCTATATCAGGCAGGTCATTATGATAAGTTGTTAGAATATAATTATGAAGATGTGGTATTGACGAAGAGATTGTTTGAACATTCGCTTCAATATGGAAGATTGAGGGGCGATGGAGTGAAGGTAAATATAAAGGCGGGAAGTTTTCATGGTGAATATTTTCAGGAAATCCTATAGATGGTTCATGTGGAAGTTTTTCAAGAGGGAGAGGAGGGAACGGCCAGAAGAGGTGACTGCCGCCTTCCTTCGATCTTGTTCGAAGTTAGCTGAGAAGGGGAAGGTGAATATATATCGCGGAGGACAGCGGACATTCGCCAGCTCACTCATGGATAGAGATAAGTTGACGTATATATTAACCATAGATGTGAAGAGGACGCAGGTGAGGATTGAAGATCGTGAGTGGTTTAACTTTTATGTAGAGAAGGAAAGAGGTGCATTATGACGATAAGATGGCAGTTGGAAGAAGTTGCTCAGAAGCTACAAGAGGAGATTGAATATTTGGATTCACTTTTTGAGGATCTCTTCAAAGGCGGCAATGGAGATAGGGTGGTTGATAGTGCGGTGATCATGTGGAGATTCACTCGCCTTCGGATAAATAAAGTTTGGTTGAAGTATATTGCGGTTGGGGCAGAGTCACCCGCAAAGGAAAGTTTGCAAAAAAATATAGCGGGTTGGGTTTCTGTGATCGACGAACTGATGTTGATATATATGAATTTGAATGCTGGCTTTGGCAAAAAAACATAATTTTAAGTTTCTTCAATGATATCAAAGTGTTATTCAAGGTACGCTCAAAAACGACAAAAATCGCCAAAAAATGCTACAAAGTGGTATATTTTCAGTTTATTTTTCAAAGTCTATCCAAATAAATTTTAAATTATTTTTAAGGTTTCGTGTAAGTGGCTGAAATCATTAATAATTTTTTTTCAAAAAAATATCATTATTTTATAATAAACTATTGACATTATTTTTTATTCATGTTAAGTTGTAATCAACTTGTTAATCACAAAAAACAAGTTTTTCGTTCTTTGAAATAAAGGCACCTTGGACATTAGATTAATCGGTGATTCCGTGAGCCAAGGACAAGCCCCTCAAAAGCCCACAATCAAAACGGGCAAGGTCAAAGATTCAATCCTGTCAGGCACAACGATCTGGTGACCGAACTACGACAGCGAAAATTGAGACCAAAAGAAAATGGATACAGCTCAACCTCCCACTCGTTTTAATCAATGCCGATCAATCGGTACTGTTAAGAAATCCCTGTGATAAGTGATCGCATGTAAATCTTCCGGCATGGTTTTTATGTCAAAGGAAGTTTTGCTATCGGTGCTGGGCACACTTCACGCCAAGGGGTAGAGATCGGGATGTTGAATAGCTTTTATATCAGGCGCGAGGCGAAATGGCGAGCTTGCTTTAAACGTAGCAAGGGTTAAAGAGTAGTCTGCAAAAGGTATCCCCAAGGCATTCCATCACAGCAACGGTAATAAGTCTGTGTTCAATTCTGGTTTGCTGAGGTAAAAAAATCTCCTCCTCCTTTGAGGGTGGTTGCAGGGTTCGCCCTGCTACCATTTAAGTTCATCGGGCAGAGAAAGAGAGAATGCTATGTTGACAAATTTGATAATTGTAAAAGGTAGTCAAAAAGAGATTGAAGAAATAGAAAATGATTATCGCGTAAAACTTTGTCCCGGTATGGTTAATATATGTAATGACCGTATTGAACTTCACTTTAGATCTTCGATGAAAGCGGATCAATTTTTTGAGTATTAGTCTCCTCGCAGTGATGCAATGCTTGAACTTCAATATAATGTCCAAACAGCATATTAAAAAAAAAGAACTTGTCCGATGAATTTAAACGGTAGCACGGAAAACAAACAACCAAAAAGAGGGGAGAGAATAAAATGGCAACTGTATTAAAGATGAAAGGCAAAGTTCAAAAAAGTCTGAAAAGTGATATCGCCGCATATTTTGAGTTGAAGTCACAACTTGAAGATATGAAGGCAGATATCATTTCGCAGATGGAACGGAACGATTTGAGAAAGATTGAGACGAGCGACTTTGTTGCGAGCCTCACAGAAGTTCAGCGGAAAGAGATTGATGCTGAAGACTTCTACAACAATCTTTCCAAAAAGGAACGGAAATACTGGTTTCAAATGATCAATGTTGTCAAGTCAAAAGCCAAGAAGTTTGTTGGCGATGACAGCATTGAAGAGTTTGAAGTGCTGACATCAACTTATGATCGGTTCGATGTCAAGCGCAAAAAGAAGATTCTCAAAAAGAAGTAGTTCAATTTCGATCTTGCCCTTAAATGCAAACAATGATTTGAGGGCAAACATGGTGGTTAAACAACAAACAAAAGGAGGAGAGAACTATGAGAATGTAGATGGTTGACACGCCAACAATGTGTCGAAGACATCTACTTGGTGAACACGTCGAACTTCATATGCTTGTCGGTTGCATATTGAAGGGGAAGTGTATTGACGGATATTTCAGTCTCGTCGAAGTTCACAATATAAGGCGAAGACATACTGAAATATCCAGAGAAATGAAGCGGAGAGGTTATAACCACAAGTCTTCACTTCCTGATTTTAGGTCATTCAAGTTTGGTGAAGTTGACACGGTTGATTCTCTTTATGATCTTCATGGGAGATGTCAAGAATGTGAAGAACTTTACTGGAGGTGTCATGGCAAGTAAAAAATATCCAAATGAATGTGTGAGGTGTGGCTTCTGCTGCATGTGGGAGTTGTGTCCAGTGGCGAAGTTATTGAATCCATTCTCTTCGCCGCCTTGCCTCTTCATGTCGTTTAATGGTGAGGTGGCAACTTGTGAATTGGCAGGGGATATCGTCCCTATCGGTGATGGGTGTTGTATTCTCGCCAAAGCATATAAAGATGGTGTTCAGATAGACTTTGCGAGTATGCCGCCAAACATGAAGAAGATGGCGGTTAAACAACTTCTCCATCAACAATTAATTAGAAGAAAAAAGAGGTGGATGAATTATTACAAACTAATAGCATAAAGGAGGAGAAAATGACAATTAGGGATCAGCTATATTCAAAAGATCCCATCCGTGTTGTTATGACGGAGAAGATGTTGAAAAACGGGTGGGGTGACAGGCGGGTGATGCCAATGAGAAACTACACAAAAGAGTTTCTTGCTGATGATTCACTTGGCATTGTTCATATCACAGACAAGTTGAAAGTGTATATTGGTTGTATGTTCTTTCAGTCAACATTCAAAGAAGAGAATTCGATCAAGTTTCATTCAGTTGAAGATTTAATTGAAGCTGGCTGGCTGGTAGATTAAGGGGGTGATATGAAAAAGAAGAAAGTTCGAAGATATTGGGAGAAGTCATACAGTGAAATGGCCGCTTTCGGAGGAGAATAGAAGATCGTCTACGCAAGGATGAGATGGCAACAAAGGTTGTTGCACTTCTCCTTGACGTTAAGTTAGACGATTAGCTACGGCACCGGCGAAAGCCAAAGCAAGGGCGCATCGAACAGAATCTAATAGATCCCTAGTAGGTGCGCCCTTTTTTATTGGGCAAACTTATCAAACTAAAAGGAGGAAGAAGAAATGCCAGAAAAAGTAGAGGATTATGAATTGGCAAGGACACATGGGGCAAAGGCTATTCACTTGATGAAGTTGGGAAAGAAGAAAAGTGACTTCTCAACAATGGTATGCACAGGAAAGGTTTTGAAAAACCCAGAAGAGTTTGAACTTGATCTTGCATTGATCACTTGTAAAAACTGTCTGCGCAATCCCATTTATAAGGAACTTTCCGGTGAGATTGATGGGGCAGTTGAATCCAAAGAAGAGAAAAAAGTGGATATGATTCCAGAAGCAGGGGTCATAACTCAAACGATTGATGATGAATTCAAACAGAATCATACACGGGTGTTTTCAGCATCCACAAAGAATCAAAAGCCATTATTCACGGTGGTTGCGGATAACTTTGAAGATGCGAAAGAGAAGATTGAGGCTGAAAAGAAGAAGTCAAATGGCAAGTTGAAAACTTGGCAAGTTTGGGATCGCGGTGGAAATGTGATCATACAAAGATGGGTACCAAATGAAATGATCAAAGGCATCCTATCAAAAGAAGAGAAGTCGTTGATACAATCCGTAAGGACACTTGACATAAGGACCGATGTCAAGCGTATTGCTGATGCACTTGAAAGTCAGATTAAAATAATGTCTGACTTCACTGTCACCATTGCAAAGGCGACAGAAACAATCGTCAAGTTGATGTACTTTGGAAATAAGGGGGTGATTGATCAAGGAATTGAATCTGAAGAGGAAGTAAAGACAAAGCGGATTGTTAAGAAGAGTTCTCGCAAGATCTTTAAGCGGTAAGTCAAATCAGTGGGTCGACTTCGGTTGGCCCACTCGTTTGCTTTATCGTCATCTAACGAAAGGAGGGGAAAGTTGAAATTAATCAAGAAGAAGCGAAGAGTTATATTCAAGGTGAAGTCAAAGAAGAAGGTGGTGAAGAAGATTATGAAGCAAAGAGATAAACTCGAACCGACGTATAACAAGTCAGAATATTTTTGGTGTAGTGATTATGGCTGTTGGTTGTCACCTGCCGTTTGTATTCATCGTGAGATGAACTGGCAAAAGTATGATGGATGGAAGCGGTGTTCCGGTTGTGTTTATGCGGAGAAGTTCAGATCATTAAAGGATCAAGGTATGAGATCTGAAAGGGAGATGATTGACATAGTTCTTGAAAGACGAAGTAAACGGAAGATAATAAAAAGGAGGAGATGAGCTTATGTGGATAATGAATACAGATGGATTCTTCAGTGTTGTGAAAGATGATTTTTGTAAACGAGGTCAACTAGTAGTCAGGGCGAGACGAAGAGGTGATCTTGAAAGTTTGATCAAGTCAGCTATGGATTTTGGAATCATTAAGAGTAAAGTTAAAATTCACAAGTTTGATGAAGCAGATTATCTCTATCGCATATACCTGAACCGAACAATTTTTGCGGAGTATCTTTCTATGTCTGGAATGTTCATTGATTATCCAAACTTCAAAGCGACATTGCAGAAGGGTGATATTGATAGGCATAAGGCTTACTATGGTTGTTGGCGGGAACTTCTAAAACTTGAAAGAGGAGATTGAATATGAAGACGAAAGGGAGCGGGACATTTGAATATGAAACATTGTGTGCAATAAGGTTACTCTTCTATGAAAGTGATACACTCATATCGCTTGATAGTGAATACAGTGATGTTGAACAAGAAGAGGTGATAGATCCCATTCTTCTTGAAGTCAGCACATCTCAATGTATTCCAAATCCAGAACAAGAATTAATCCTTAAAGAAGCATTTGAAAATCTGAGTGATGATTCAAAAGATCTATTGGCGATTATAATTCATTGGCCTGATGAGTTAGATGAAATGATTGGGTATGATTTGACTCCACGAAGAGGGAGACCAAATTACTTCAAAATAAGGAGAGGCCTTCTCCGTATATTCAGGGCGAGGGGTTGTAGGGTCGCCAGAATGTTACGTGAACTTAGTGATTTCACAAAGATATACTTCGAGATAGAGTCGGCTGTAAATTAATTCAAAAAATATGGTATAATGTATATATGCACTTGAAGGGGGTGATTAGATTTGAAGCGTATGAAGATTGAGAAGATAGATGCCGTCCATTGTCGCGTAAATACTAAGGACAGGTTGAAGTTATTAAACTGCCTTGGATACAAAGAGGTGATATGGATTCAGGGTCAATATGGGAAGAGACCTAAAGAAACGAAGAAGTTTTTTATTGATCGAAATGGGTACTTCTTCACAGGATTACTTCCAAGAGTTGAAGATTATCTTGAAAGAAAGGGTTATGTAATAGAGTTTGTCGGTCGTTTCAGGAGACTTCAATCGCACAAGCCAAATATTAAGGGGATAAAATTCAGATCTGATCAATTAGATGCAATTGAAGATGCGAGACGAATTCAGCGAGGAGTGATTCACTTTCCTACTGGTAGTGGAAAGACGGTGATCGCCGCCGGTTTGATAAGTTGTTTCTTACCAAAGAAGAGGGTGTTGTTCCTTTGTCATACGATAGATATATTGACTCAAACGTATCAACGCTTCAGGGGGTATGGCTTCCCCAATATCAAGATACTTGGTGGGAAGCATAAAGACAGGGAGGGTTTTTTAAAAGGGCAAGTTTGTCTTTCAACTATCCAATCATTCTCTTCTTTCAATCCGAAGGATTATGTTGATCAATATGACATAGTAATTGTTGATGAGGCACATCACATATCTTCAAAGGGGACACAATATGGTCAAGTACTTCAGCAGATGTTGGCCCCTGTCAGGGTTGGATTGACAGCGACAGTGCCAGAGAAGAGGGAGAGTATATTCACTGTTGAAGGGCTGATTGGTCCTGTTATTGCCAAGATGACAAGTGAAGAGGCTGTCAATAAAAAGATACTGGCACAAGTTAAATTGAATCTCATCACCGTTCCGAAGACTTCAAGTGTAAGTGGATTGAGGGGTTTCAAAGTTGCATATCGAGATGGTATAGTTAGAAACAGGGTGAGGAATAAATTGATTGTTCAAGAGTTGGAAAGGAGCATAAATAATGGTGAGACGACACTTGTTATGATACGTGAACTTGAACATGGTGAGAACTTGATGAAGATGTGTCGCCTGTTTAAAGTTGAGACAATCTTTCTTCAAGGTAGTGATAATAGTGACATCAGGAGGAAGGTTGCAGAAGGATTTGACAAGAAGAAGATCAAATGCGTAATTGCTAGTGCAATATGGAAAGAGGGAATTGACATCCCTTCGCTGAACCATGTGATCAATGCGTTCGGAGGGAAGGGAGAGATTCCCACTGTTCAAGTTGCCGGTCGGGGGACGAGAACTGATAAGGGGAGAAAGTCAGTAGTTAAGATGACAGACTTTCTTGATCCATATCGTTACTTGGCAGAACATACGGTGAGGAGGATTCAAATCTACCGTGAAAGGGGGTGGTTATAAGTGCCATTTACGAAGTATGATAAAGAACATCAGAAGGGGAGACTTTTCGTAGAGATGGGCATGAGTAAAGGGACCGTCGCTGATGTAGACTTTGGAATTCAGATTGCAAGTGATGGTCGAGTCTGGATCTGCATCAATGATGTTGCTGCCTTAAGGTTCCAACCATACGTGGAGGCGATTCATGGTAGTGGTGAAAAGGAGACATAGGCTAGAGATCATATGCGCAAACCCTTACTGTGATGTGTCATTCCCATATAAGCGGTCAAAGTACACGTTCAAAGTGTTAACTTGCAGTAAGGGTTGCCATATGGTAATTGTCAAACGAAGATTAGAGAAGCGAGGAGTGAAGTTTGATTGATTACTTCGATGATAGGGGAATCAAGTACACTGTTGGTCCCGCGAAGAATGTGGCGAAGGGGCGCATCGGGATAAAGTGCCCCTTCGCAGGGTGTCAAGACAGGTCTAACCATTGCGGTATAGAATTATCAACTCTCCGTTTTCATTGCTTCGTATGCGGTGAAAGTGGTGACGCGGTCAAACTCATAAGGGAAATTGAAGAGTGTAGCTTTAAAGAAGCGAAGGGGATCATTCGAAGGTTTAATTTGGGTGCTGTTACACGACCAACACCGACCGGCGGTTCCTCTCCTCTCTCCGCCGGGGAAGTGGACAGCACTCAAATTAAGACTTTGAGTTATCCAAAAGATGTGGTCACATTGAAAGGGATGCCAAAGTCACACCGAAGATATCTATCAAAGAGGGGATTTGATCCAAGTTATATTTGGAAGAAGTATAAACTCGCAGCAACTTCTCACTTGGGTCATCGTTTCAAATATCGAATTCTGATACCATACTTCTATAAGCGGAAGATGGTGACATTCACTTCGAGAGACATCACGGACAAGTCTGAACTTAAATATCAACACTTGTCAGATGAAGAATCATCTATACCTATCAAATCCCTTTTATATGGCGAAGAGTTTTGTGGCGACAAGGTGATAATAGTCGAGGGGCCGATGGACGTTTGGCGGATAGGGGATGGCGCTTGCGCATTGATGACTACGTCGATGACAAATGATCAGATGTTGAGGTTGATTGATATGGGGGTGATGATGGTATATATACTCCTTGATTCTGACGCCGTATTACAGGCCAGACGGCTCAAATTCCAGTTGAGGGGTATCATACCCTATGTTGAGGTGATATCGATGGATAGGGGCGATCCTGCTGATTCATTGACACGTACGAATATCAAGTTCCTGAGGGGATTATTAAAATGAGCGAAGAGCATTCATATGAAGTAGATCATGTAACTATTCCCGGTGAAGTTGCTTTCAATCCAAAGTTAAAGTATGTTGATATGTTCGTCTTTTGGGTTATTAAAATGATCAATGACTCTCCATCAAACAGGGATAGATATTTCTATGGATCGAATAAATGGTTAGCTAAAGTTTTGGGGGTTACAGAGAGAACAGTTATTAGGTCGATTAATTCACTTATTAATGAGGGTTATCTGAAGAGGTCAATTAAAAATAACAATAAGAGAGTTCTTCAAATTGATAGTCGATATGTTAAAACGAAGAAGGATCTCATATCTCGATACAATAGAAGTGAAGGCATGAGGGGGTATGACAATTCTGTCACTGGGGGGTGTCAAAAATGTCATACAATAAATAATAATAAATTAAAATACACTTTTATTAAAAATAAAAGTGTATTGCTCGCTTCGCGAGCCGGACCCCAGAAAAAGAGGGTTGTTTACAAAGGGTTGAAAGAGTTAGGAAGTTTCTTTGACGAGAGAAGTGAAGAAGTTGAGAAATGTATAAAGTATTGGAATTCACTTGGTAAGCCATTCACATCTCATAAAGTTGATGAGGGTTCGAAGATAATAAGGAGGTCGAGAAAGTTAGTTCGTCAACTCCTTCAAGAGGGTTACAAGGGGGTGCAGATTCGCAAGGCGATGGGAGATTGGCACTCATTATTGAGAGAGAGGAATACGGTATTCAACATCAATTACACTTACTTTAATAAGAAACAAAATTTGCCAGACTTCATTAAACCTGATAGGAAGGTGGTTGCACAGATACAGGCGCACAAGCCGAAGTTGAATATGACATCCCCTTTCAATGAAGCTATCAAAGGGTGGGGCCACTTGAAGCGGAAGTATATGAAGCGCGATGATATGAAGAGGTTAACTAGTGCAATCGCTTCAATGTGGTCTAATAGACATAGCGGTGGAAGTCTGGATGATTTCATGACGGCCTCGAAGAAGTGGGCAGCAAGGTTTGACCACTGGGTGATAGCATATGACAAGAGGGATCGATTGGAATATGTGATCAATAAGATACCGACCCATTATAACTCAAGTTACATAACATCTAACCAGTTTTGGAATGATTTTGTTCCTGAGAAGTTAAAAGAATACTATGGGGGATGATAGTATGGCGATACTCAGACGTGAAGGTGGCGAAGGTGGTGCGGTAGAAGAGAAGATTGTCGCTTGCATGATAATAAGCACAAGGTTCTGTTTTGAAGTTGAGAGGCGTTACAAGCCTGATTATATAACTTCTAAATATATATCAACTGTTATTGGTTGGATACTTAGATATTTTGATGAATATGGGAAACATCCCGGTGCGACGATAATGGACATATATGAAGTTGAGAAGAGTGAACTTGAGCGAAGTGAATCGAGGATTATATTCACATTGCTTGCGAGGATTCGTCGGAAATATAATAAGAAGAATCTAAATGTTGATTATATACTTGATAAGGCGAAAGAGTATTTCAAGCAGAGGGCTACCACCTTGCTATTTGAACGCGGTGAGAAGTTGGTCGCTGCTAGTCGATTGGCTGAGGCGGATGCATTAGTTGAGGCTCATAAAGAAGTGTCCGTGTCAACATCAAAGAGGTTTAACCCGTTTGATAGGGATTCGATTATAACTTTTAGAAGTGAAAGTTTGGAGAACAGATTATTCTCCATGCCAGACTATCTTGGAGAGTATTTGGGATCACTTGAGAAAGGGTGGCTTGTATCAATAGCTGGTCCAGAGAAGAGGGGTAAGACGTGGTGGTTGATGGAATTCGCATACCAGGCATTAATGGCAGGGTTGAGGGTGATCTTCTTCTCTCTTGAAATGGCAGACTATGCGGTAAAAGTGAGATTGTATAAGCGGCTGACGGGATTTTTGACCGATAGGGAGTTATTGAGAATTGAGAGGTCGAATATTGATTATGTCAGGTACCCTGTATTCGATTGTGAATGGGGGCGTCATGGGAAGTGCAAGTTGAAGCGGGGTAAGCGGGTGAGATTGGAAAGTTATGATGATTTCTCCCCAAGTTTAAGGTACAAACCTTGCACAGATTGTAGAGTGAAAGATCCAAGGAGATATAAGACCGACTATTGGTTCGACTATATACCATTGAAAAATATAAAGACGATGACGTTGAAAGCGATAGAGAGAAAAGTGAGTGACTTCACTTCCCTTTACAGGGATAACTTTAGGGTGAGGACATTCCCAAGATTCAGCGCGACTTTCAAAGACATAAAGAGGGAATTGGATGATCTGGCATATTCAGAAGATTTCATACCGCAAGTTGTGGTGGTCGATTACTTCGATATAATGGCAAGTGAGACATTCTCATATCAAAGTGAGAGGACCCCTGTTAATGCGACTTGGATGACCGGTGGGCAATTGGCGGCTGAACGGCACTGTTGTGTTATTACAGGTGATCAGACGAAGATGAAGAGTCGGAATAAGA
>Ga0180437_10008557_pt1 | contig 12952 bp, 11 predicted proteins | sample SS_ome_4_FD_132410 | JGI IMG/M metagenome (GOLD analysis project Ga0180437, IMG submission 132410) | Hypersaline lake sediment archaeal communities from the Salton Sea, California, USA - SS_3_D_1 metaG | ecosystem: Environmental > Aquatic > Non-marine Saline and Alkaline > Hypersaline >...
CCAGTCGGCCGTATCCAGGCTGCTCTGTGATCTCACCATCATCCATAACCACCCTGCCGCGCACGATGGTCATCACCGGCATGCCCACGGCATGCCAGCCGTCGAACAGGCGGGCCACATCCCGCTGCTTAGTATACAGCCTGTGGCGATCGATGGTCATCTCTTTGCCCATATCGACAACGACCAAATCAGCGTCCGAGCCCACCTGGATGACGCCCTTTTGCGGGTAGAGCCCGTACAGTCGCGCCACATTCTCCGACATCAACTGGGTCAGGAGGGGGAGACCGATCTGTCCCCTGTTCACAGCAGTGAGCATGGCTGCCAACCCGGGTTGGATGGCCGGGCTGCCATCCTGCGCAACCAGGATGTTCTGCCAGCCGGGCTCTTTGTGCTCAGGCAGGTGCGGCGTATGGTCACTTCCCAAAGTGGTGATGGTCCCGTCAAAGACGCATCCCCACAGCTTGTCTTGCTCCCGCTGCGAGCGGATGGGGGGGTTGACCTTGCCATAGGGTCCAATCTCTTTCAGGCGCTCTTCAGTGAGCAGCAAGTAGCGGGGGCAGGTCTCGCCCGTGATGTTCGCATGGCCTTTCTGTCGTGCTGTCCTGAGCGGTGCTGCGGCAGTACCGGCACTGATGTGTGCGATGTTCAGCTTCACGCCGGTCTCCATGGCGAACAGCACGCTCCTCGAGTTGGCCTCGGTCTCGGCCAGCACAGGCTTGGAGACACCGTGCAGCAGAGGGTCGCTGAGATCCCCGCCCAGCAACTTCTTGGTGTAGTGATCCACGATGGGCTTGCTCTGGGCGTGAACGGTCAGTACCAGCCCCAGGTCCGCGATGGTCTCGCAGGCGTCGAGGAAGGCGTCGTCGTTGGAGATGGAGATGCCACCGAACTCGTCGGGGCGGTCCGGGTAGGGCCACAAGAAGCTCTTGAAGCCAACCGCACCGGCCTCGGCCTGCTCGGCAAGCTTGTCGATATTGGTGTCGCCAGCGCCGCCAAAGAGCGCGAAATCGACGATGGCCTTTTGCTGTGCCAACTCCAGCTTGGCCAGCCAGGTCCGGGCCGAGTTCACCGGCGGGACGTTGTTGGGCATGTCCAGGATAGTGGTCACGCCGCCAGCCGCTGCCGCCCGCGTGCAGGTGATCCAGTCCTCTCGCTCCACGTGGCCGGGTTCGCGCACGTGCACATGGGGATCGACCACCCCGGCCATGACAATCTTTCCCCTGGCATCCACCACCTGCCGGGCCTCGGGCAGCAGGGCATCCTCCAGGATCCCCACGATCCTGCCATCCTGAATGGCGATGCCGGCTTCAAAGGCGCCATCAGCGCGCACGATGCGCCCGCCTTTGACGACCATGTCGACTGTTGTCATTTCGAGACTGCTCCTCCTTGCGACGACGCGGTATTCGTTTCCGTCGCTGGGCCTGAGCGCACACCAGCTCGATGGCCCCTGATAGGGGCACCACCCAGCGCGAGGCAACGAGGGATGGCTAGGGATTGGCCTCGCGGGGGCTCGCGCCCGACTCCTCAAAGCGCGAGAACGGCAGCCGTTCCAGCAGTGCCGACTTTTTCCCCGTGGCGATGTAGGCAGCCAGGTCCGTCCCAGCAGCCGCTGCTTCAATCACGCCGTTCCCGCCATAACCCACGTTGAGCAGGTAGCCCTCAACGGGCGTATCGCCCAGGATGGGCAGGAAATCAGGCGTCTCGGCGCGATAGCCCACCCAATCGTTCTTGATCCCGGTGTTCAACAGGCGCGGATAGTGTTTCTCCAGTTCGCCGAACAAAAAGTCGAGGAAGTACTCCTCAGTGCCCCCGGTCAGCGGCAGCTCATCCGGATCCCAGATGCCAGCGTGCACGGGATCGCTCAGGTCCATGGTGAGGTGGGCCTTGCAGATGAACACGTCACTCTGCTCTCGACGTGCGTAAAAGCGCGGATACTTGAGCACAGGGAAGAGATACTCCAGCTGCGGCCGCGGCTCCAGCACAAAGACCTCCGCCTTGGTGTGCCAGATGGGCAGCTCCAGCCCGGCCATGCGCGAGGTGAAGCGCGCCCAGGGGCCTGTGGCATCGACCACCACGTCGAGGCTCAAGTCGCCCTTGGGGGTCTGCACGCCTGCCACTCGCCCGCCCTCCAGTTTGACTCCGCTCACCTCGGTGAAGATCATCACCTTCGCCCCGTTGGCCCGCGCCTTGGTGGCGTAGGTGTTGGCGATCATGGTGGCATCGAAAAAGCCGTCGTCGGGCGTGTAGCCAGCGCCCAGCACGCCCTCTAGACTGAGGTCGGGGATGATCTTGTGGATGGCGTCGTGGTCGGTCAGGTACTCTCCGCTGTAGCCCGCTGCGCGAGCCTTGGCGATGCCCTCCAGGACAAAGTCCTCCACCTCCTGATCTGTAGCCACCACCAGAGTGCCGGTCTTTTGAAAGCCGGCCGAACCCTCATCCTCCTCCTCCATCGCCGTGTAGGTCTGAAAGCCCTTGAGGCGGACGGGCCAAAACTCATGGGTCACCGAGTCGTCGAAGAGACACACCGTACCCGCAGACTTGGCCGTGGTGCCGGAGCCAATGGAGTTCTTCTCAAAGACAGTCACTTCCACATTGTCGTATTCGCTGAGGTAGTAGGCCAGAGCGGTACCTACGATGCCCGCTCCGATGATGCCTACGCGCCTTTTCGCCATGGTCATGCCTCCTGTTGAGTGGTTGCCGGCGCGATCCGGCTAGGGAATGATGGCGGCCATGACGCCCTTTTGGGCGTGCAGGCGGTTCTCCGCCTCGTCGAAAATGGCGCCCCAGGCGCTGTCCATCACCTCGTCCGTCACCTCGTAGCCGCGCTCACAGGGCAGGCAGTGCATGTACTTGACGTTCGGCTTGCCCAGTTCCATGCGCTTGGCGTCGGCGATCCAACCCTTGTACTTGGCAAAGAGCTTGGCCATCTCGTCATTCTGTGGCTCGGGCACCACTGGCGGCAGCAGATCCAGGCAGACATAGTTCTTGGCATAGATCACGTCGGCTTGCTCGCAGGCGTCCTCCATTTTGTCTGTCACCGCATAGGAACCACCGTTGGCCTCCACGTTGGCCTTGATCGCTGCTTCGACGTCCGGATCCAGACGCATCTCGGGTGGCCGCGCAAAGACAATGTCCGGTCCAAAGAAGCTGGCGGCGTACATGAAGGAGTGATGCGGAGCGATGGGCTTTTTGGTGCTCGGTGAGTAGGTCCACGACACGCCCAGCTTGCGCCCGCGCAGGTCTTTGCCAAACAGCTCCCACAGCGTCATCACATCGGCCATGCCCTGGCAGGGGTGGTAGATGTTGTCTTCCATGTTGATGATCGGAATCTCCGACCACTTGGCGAACTCTCGGATGATGCGCAGTCCCTTGTCGTGCCCCCAGCCCACCACATCGCCCAGAATACGGATGGAGATGGCGTCGCCCATGCGCGATAGCACCCGCGCAACATCCGAGATGCGCTCTGTCTTGTAGGCCACCTCCTCGCCTTTCAGCGCAGGCACACGGGTGGCTGACGGCTCGAGAAAGTGCGCATTGCCACCCAGCTGGTAGATGCCGGCCTCAAAGCTGTTGCGCGTGCGCAGCGAGGGGTTGAAGAACATCATGAACAGCGTTCGCCCAGGCAGGATGTCCATGTGTGGACGTCGCATGGTGCGGTCGGCCTTCAGTTGCAGGCTCAGTTCCAGCATCGTTTCGATCTCGGCCTTGTCAAAGTCGCGCAGGGTGATAAAGTCGCGGCCCTTTAGTCCTTCGGTAATCATCTCCTACTCCCTTTGGTGTGATGCGCGGCCATGATCACAGGCCGCGTAAGTGCAAGAGCTCACAGCACCGCGGCATAGTCGCGGTTGACATCCTTGTATACCAGGTAGCGTCCGGTTTCCCACCCTGTTGCGTAGAAGAACTGTGGGCAATAGGGCGCCATGTAGATGAAATCGTTGGCCTGTACCTCGTGATAGTCGCCGCTGAGCCAGTAGATGCCGCGACCGGCCAGCATGTAGAGGCCGTGCTCCATCACGTGCGACTCGACAAAGCCGAAGTAGATGCCGGGCTCAAAGTTGAGCAGGTTCACGCCCATGTCAAAGGCCGGGTCCTCATAGGGAATGAGGTGTTGCTCGAGATAGGTGTCTTCGGGCAACGCCGGCACGTCCTTCTCGTTGGAGATGATGGGGGCGGGCACCTCCAAGCCGTCTACCTGCTCGTATGGGCGCCGCAGCCACAGCACGCGGCTCTCCGCACCCTGGGCGTTCCTGATGTTGTAGGCCAGCCCTGGAGGAAACCAGGTGTAGCCGCCTTGATCCAAGCGATGTGTGTCCTTTTCGATGGCGACCTCCACGTTGCCCTCCAGTACGTAGAGAAAGTGCTCCAGCCCATCGTCGAGGGGCACCGCGCTCCCGCCACCCGGGCTCAGGAGCAGCTCGTACTGCGCGAACCAGGCGCCCAGCTCCGGGGTGGCCAACACCTGGACCACGGCGTTCTCAAAGCCAGGGATGACGCTGGTGACGCGGTTGGCCTGCGGCAGGATCATGTACGATCCCGGCTTGGTGACAGCCCTGCAGCGTGAGACAATGTCCGCCTCGCTGGGGATGTGCCTTTTCATTCCCGTCCTCCTTTGACTTTACCGTCCTTTGACGTGGGAGCCTCGGCCAGTTTCTGAACGCTCTCAACCTCACCACGGACGCGAGCCACGTGGGCGCGCATGGCCTGCTCGGCTCGCTCCGGATCGCCTGAAGCGAGGGCATCAATGATGGCATCGTGTTCGCGCAGCGTATGGTCCATGTTGGCTTTGAGGTACAGGACGGCGCGGTTGCTGTCGCAAAAGGCGGGCACAATGCGGCCAATGATGTCTGCGGCAATGGTGTTGCCGCTGATCTGAGCGATGAGGGTGTGAAAGCGCACGTCGAGAGCAACCTGTCTATCGAGGTGGCCGGGGGATTGGGCCAGCTGGCGCTGCTCGCGCACGATTCCCTGCAATTCGGCCAACACCTCCTCGGGAAGCGAGGCAGCTGCCAGGGCAGCGGTCAGTCCCTCCACGCTCTCTCGCACCTGGAGCAGCTGGCGCAGGGAGTCACGTTGAGAGGCCAGCCATTCTATGGCTTCACTGGCGGCGTGGAAGGAGGCGTGCGGGGTGGCGACGAAGGCGCCCGCTCCGGAGCGCACTTCTATGAGACCCTTCGATTCCAGCGCGCGCAACGCTTCGCGTACCACGGAGCGGCTTACACCGTACGTGGCGCCCAAGTCCGCTTCGCTGGGCAGCTTGTCCCCGGGCTGCCATGTGCCTTGCACGATCAGCTCTTGCAGTTGCTCCATCAACTGATCGAAAAGGCGCACCGGCTTGAGTTGCTGTAGGTTCGGCTCGCTCATCGAGTGGCCCTCCTTTGGGTCCCTGAGGTGAGTGCACAGCCTGTCTACCTGTCAGACAGACACGCTCACATGCTAGCGCGGTCTGGCTGAGTTGTCAAGTCTGATCCGCAGGCTATGCCTGTGCAGGAGAAGAACCAAGGGGGTATCGCCGCACGGCCCGCAGCCCGCTGACGGCGTCAGTTACAAACCGGAAGAACGCGGCCGGTCGCCGGCAGGTGGCCCGGGCGAACGCAGAGGAGGCCGCCAGCGTGGCTGGCGGCCTCCAGACGAAACGCTCTCGCCTCAAGCCAGGTTGCGGATGCGAATCTCCATGTCCGGCTCCTCACGCAGCAGATCCACGAGTCTTTGCGGATCGGTATCCCCGTAGTGGTACGGGTAGAGGATCTTGGGCCGGAAAGCCCTTGCCGCGTCCGCCACCATCTGCGGTGACATGGTGTAGGGCAAGTTCATCGGCAGGAAGGCGACGTCGATGGCCTGCAGCTGGCTCATCTCCGGGATGTACTCTGTGTCTCCAGCCACGTACACCCTTGTGTCGCCAAAGGTGAGCACGTACCCGTTTCCGACCCCTCGAGGGTGAAAGGGCTCTCCACTGTCGCGCTTGTGCAGCACGTTGTAAGCCGGGACAGCCTCAATCGGCACCCCCAGTACGGTGCGCTTGTCTCCGTTGTGCATCACGAGCCCGCCGTTGACGCGCGCTGCACAGGCCTCGGTCAGCACCACTTCGGTCTTGGGGGTCCGCAGGGTCGCCAGTGCCTGCTGATCCAGGTGGTCAAAGTGCTCGTGGCTGATCAGCACGAGGTCAGCCTTTGGCAACCGCGAGTAGTCCGCCACCTTGCCGAACGGATCCACATGGATGATCTTGCCATGGAACTCCAGCATCAGGGTCCCGTGACCCAAGAAGGTGATCTCCAGATCCCCAGCAGAGGTCGGTATTGTGTCCCTCTCATAGGATCCCTTGGCCGTCATCGTCCTTCCTCCTCACGTGTGTGCATGAGCCTAACTCGTGCCCGCGGGCACTCAGAAAACCTCGATCCCCTCACCCTCCACAACCTCACCGATCACCCAGCAGGGGTGTCCGGCCTGATCGAAGAGGGCCAGAAGCGCATCCAGCTTGCTTGGGGCGACAGCGGCCAGCAGGCCGCCGGAGGTCTCGGGGGTGAAGAGCAACAACTGCATTTCCTCGGAGAGCCCTGGACGAAACTTCATGCGCGGCTCATAAGCGCGCTGGTTGTTGCACGAGCCGCCCGGGAAGAGATTGTCTTCGGCGTATTCCAGTGCTCCGGGGACAAAGGGAATCTGGTCAAAGTGGAAGCGCAGCTTCACGCCGCCTTTGTCCGCCATCTCGTAGCCATGGCCCAGCAGCGAAAAGCCGGTGACGTCGGTGACAGCCTTGGCACCGACCTGGGCGATAAGCCGTGCCGCGTCACGGTTGAGACGTTTCATGCACTGCACAGCCTCCTCCACGTGGGCCGGGTCGGCCACCTCCCCCTTGAGCGCCGTGGTGACCACCCCCACGCCCAGCGGCTTGGTCAACAGCAGGGCGTCACCAGGGCGACTGCCTCCCTTGGTCCACACGTGCTGCGGGTGGACCAGTCCCATCACCGCCAGACCGTAGGTCGGCTCTTTGGCGTCAATGGTATGGCCCCCAGCAAGAGCTCCACCTGCCTCGGCGACCTTTTCCGCGCCGCCACGCAGGATCTCGCTCACCACCTCCGCCGGGAGCTCGGGCGGGAAGCCGCAGATGTTGAGCGCCAGCGTCACTTCCCCGCCCATGGCGTAGACATCACTCATGGCATTGGCAGCCGCGATGGCGCCATAGTCATACGGATCGTCCACCACGGGCGTGAAAAAGTCGACCGTCAGCACCACGGCGACCTGGTCGCTGATGCGGTAGACGGCAGCGTCGTCACTCACCTCCAAGCCGACGAGCAGGTTGGGATGTTGCTCGGCTCTGAACATGCCTATCAAAGGGCGCAGCACCTGCGCCAGGGCTTCAGGCCCTTTTTTGGCTGCTCAACCCGCCGCGCTGGCAAGGGTCGTGAGACGAATCTCCTCGCGCGTCATAAGCCTCCCAAATACATGTGCTTCAGAATACGCATCCAGTCTCCAGGCTCGTGGCGGCTTCCATGGAAGGCGCGCCCGTAGCCGCCCAATCCGATCCCGGACCGAACCGAAACAGCGCAACACCGTACATCAACACGCCCGGACACAGACGGTCCGACGCTCAGGCCCGCGCCGCCGCGGGCGGACAGTCCTCATCCAGGAGCTCAGCGTACAGCGCGCGCAGTCGCTGCGTCACCGGTCCCATACGGCCGTCAGCGATCAGCCGCCCGTCAACTTCGCGCACATACGCGACGCCGCCAAAGGTGCCGGTGACAAAGGCCTCGTCGGCGCTGTAGACGTCGAACAGCGAAAAGTCGCGCTCGAACACCGCAATGCCGTTGCGCTTGCACAGGGCGACGATATTGCCTCTGGTGATGCCATTGAGGCAGTACTGCCCGGTGGATGTCCACACCTCACCGCCGCGCACGACGAAAAAGTTGGTCGAATTGCAGGTACTGACAAAACCCTGCGGATCGAGCATCAAGGCCTCATCCGCACCGGCCTTGGTGGCTTGGATGCAGCTGATCACACAATTGAGCTTGCTGTGCGGGTGCAGTTTGGGATCCTGGACATCGGGCCTGCCGCGCCGCACGTGCACGGTGAACAGCCGCAGCCCCTCTTCTCCACTGCGGCGCGGCGCCTTGTACTCGGCGATGATCACGATGGTGGGGCCCCCAATGCTGGTGCGCGGATCCTGCGACGGTGACCGCTTGGTACCCCGCGTGACCATCAGCCGGATGTGCACGTCGCTAGAGTCCATCCTGTTGGCGCGGAGGGTCTTGTACACCTCGTCAATGATCGCCTCCGGAGGCATGCCCAGGTCATAGTCCAGTGCTTTGGCATTGGCCTTGAAGCGCGCCAGATGTGCCCCCACAAATGCCAGCTTGCCGTTGTGCAGGCGGAAGCTCTCCCAGAAGCCATCGCCGACCAGGAAGGCGCTGTCGAACACCGACACCTTGGCCAGGTCTCGCGGCACCAGCTCGCCGTTGACGTAGACAAGCACATCCCGGTTGCGCTCATCTTCATAGAACTCGTGTGTTCCCGTCACCTAGAGGGTCTCCTGTTCTTGGTGTACTTGCCGCGCGCTAGATGTCGTGGATGCCCTCGGTTTCGAGTTGCGCACACTCCAGCGCCTGCTGCGCGGCTTCCCGGTCGCACTGCGCGATGCGAACGCATACGCCGCAGCTCGAGCTGAGAAAACGTGGCACGGGGATTAGCTTGGTGGCGATGCCCGCCCTGTCCAGCAGCTTTTCGGCGCGCAGGGCATAGCTCGTGGAGTGAAAGAGGATGACAGCACACCTGCTGTTCGTCATCGCCCGTTCCCAGCCAAGCCCGTCAAACCACGGCGGGACGCAGGCAGCCGTGCCACGGCAGCCAAAGCCGTTTCTACCTCGCCCGTGGTGGTGAAGGCGCTCATGCCGAAGCGTACTGTACCATCAGGAAAGGTACCTATGGTGCGGTGCGCCGCCGGCGAGCAGTGCAGGCCCACACGACACATGATGCCATCTTCGTCGTCCAGGCGCAAGCCCACCTCCGAAGGTGCCATGTCCACAACATTGAAGGACACTGTCGCCGTCTGCAGCTCTGCATCCAGCGTTCCATAGACGGTCACCCCGGGGATGCTGCGCAGCCCCTCGACAAGCCGCTGCGTCAGGGCAACCTCGTGGGCGCGAACGGCGTCGACGCCCTTTGACATCACCCAGCGGATGCCGGCCAGCAGCCCGCCCACGCCTACCGCGTTGGGCGTGCCACTCTCGTACATGTCGGGCATAAAGTCAGGCTGTTGCTCATACTCCGAGCGGCTGCCCGTGCCGCCTCGGATCAGCGGCGCCATCTGGCTTACATCCACCCGTTCTCCCACGACCAAGCCCCCGGTTCCCATCGGGCCCCCGAGCGACTTGTGGCCCGTGAACGCCAGCAGGTCGATGTGATCGGCCTGCACATCGACGGGATATGCACCGGCGGTTTGTGCGGCATCCACCAGCAGCAGCACACCACGCTCGCGACAGATCGCGCCCACCTCAGCCACCGGCAGCAGCGTGCCAATCACGTTCGAGGCATGGTTGAGCACCACGAGCTTGGTGTGCGGTTGCATCGCGCCCTTGACGTCGGCGGGGTCTAGCAGGCCCTGTGACGAACACGGCACCACCGTCAGCTCGACGCCGTTGCGGGCCAGCCAGCGTAGGGGCCGCATCACCGAATTGTGCTCCATCGAGCTGGTGACCACGTGGTCGCCCTCGCGCAGCAGCCCGCACAGCGCCAGATTGAGCGCCTCGGTCACATTCTTCGTCCAGACCACGCGCAGCGGGTCCGGCGCATGGAACAGTTCGCAGATCGCCTCCCGAGCCTCGTAGACAATGCGCCCTGCGTCCACCGCCCGGCGGTGAGCCGCACGGCCTGGATTGGCGCCGACCTCTTGCAGGAAGTGCAGCATGGCCTCGGCCACCCCTGGCGGCTTGGGCCAGGAGGTCGCGGCGTTGTCAAAGTAGATCATCTCTCCCCCAGCGGCGACGGGCGGCGGGCGCCTCAATAGGGCGCGTTCACCGCCCCCCTGTGAACGATCAGCCCTTTGTCAGGATCAGCCTGAATTCGTCGGCGCGCTCTTCCACCTGCACGGTGCAGCCGAGTTTCTGCGCCGCGCGCTTGACGTTCTCGCGCGAGGTCACCGTTTCAACCAACACCTCGATTGGAAAACCCCCGGCTTGGATGGCCTTGCGAGCGAGTATCACCGGCTGGGGGCACGAAAGCCCGCGCGCATCTACAGTACTTGCCATTTCGCTATGCCTCCATGTTCTGACGCATCGTCAAGCCAATGGCGATGCATACAACCAGGCCCAGCAGGACCGCGGCCATGCCAAAGGGGCCGATGCCGCCTACCTTCCGTATGCCTTCCACAACCGTATCCGGGCTGCCGGCCAGGGCAAAGTTGTGGGACAGGCCTGCACCGACGATCATGCCCAGCACAAGCACTGCCGAGTCGCCATCTCCCTCGCCGGACAGAAAGAGCTGCCTGCCCGGGCAGCCGCCCGCCAGGGCAAAGGCCAGCCCGGCCAGGGCCATCCCTAGAAAGTTCCACAGGTGCTGGCTATGTGCAATGGGCTGCCCGAAAAAGGCCGGGGCATTGAACTGCCCCAGGACGATGTTGGTCAGAGTGGCGACGGCCACCAGCGCGCCCAGGCCGCTGATCAGGTGCGTATCGCCCATCAGGATCACATCGCGGATCGATCCCATGGTGCAGAAGCGGGTGCGCTGCGCCAGAAAGCCGATGACCAGCCCGGCCCCCAGCGAGACCCACCAGACGGCATGCTGTGAACCAGGACCGCTCTGGCTGAAGAAGAGCGCGCCGGTTTCGCTGACCTTGACTTCAAAGACCAGCAGCAGGAGCAGGCCGATCATCAGCAGCGGCATGATCCAGCCCACAGCGGGGTACGTCTTGTGCGAGCGACCAAGGCTGTAGCCACCCTTGAGGAATTGCACACCAACTGTGATGCCGCCTGCCAGGCCCAGCAGGCCTAGGACGGCATTCAGGTCACCGGCAGAAAGGCGCAACAATGCGCGCCAGGGGCAGCCGAGAAAGGCCAGCGCGCCGATCATGGCAAACATGCCCAACACAAAGCGTACGATCGGGGCAGAGCCTGAGCGGGCCTTGAACTCACGGAAGAGCAGCGCAGCGACCGTCGAGCCGAGCACGAAGCCGACAATCTCGGGACGGATGTACTGCACAACGGCTGCGCGATGCAGTCCCAGGGCGCCCGCGATGTCCCGCTCAAAGCAGGCCACGCAGATGCCCATGTTCTTGGGGTTGCCTGTGTACTGCAACAGCGGCGCCAGGACACCGATGACGGCCCCGGCCAGGATGATCCCCCAGCGCGAAGCGAAGAAACGGGTCAATCTTTCCGACATCGATCCCTCCTGAGTGAGCTGGGATCTCCTGGCATCCTGCGACGTCGCCTGGCACTGGCCGCTTCGTGCACAAGAAAGAGCCGCCGCCAGCACACACTGGCAGCGGCAAGGAACGATGTCTCATGCCCGTCACCGGGCCATGACCCCTCCCGCCGGCGAGTACTGGCTGGCTCGCGAGTGCCAACTGGCACTGCGCAACACACCTCAGGTTTGGCGGTGGAACACCAACAGCACTGTCCTGCTCCTACGCAGCAAAAACGCCTGGAGATCCTGTGGGCGCTATTCTACTGCCGAATCGCCCCAGGCACAAGCCGGGCACAGGTGAGTCCCAGCAACTGGTGTTCGGCGGTGCGGACACGGCAGGGAGGAGCAGACACCCGGCGCTTTCTTCGGCTCGCTGGTCTCCCTCGGCTCCCGTCAGCAGTTGAGCCCAGCAGCGCAGCGTTCGCCATTCGTGCTTCCAAAGGAGCAAGATCGCCTAGGCGGCCGCCGCCTCATACATGGCCAGCGTCTCCTCCGCCTGGCGCTCAAGCGAAAAGCCGACTGCCTGAGCCAGCGCCGCCCGCGATGCGGCCTCCCGACACTCACGATCGGTAAGCAGCTCCACCATCGACCGTGCCAGCGCCTCCACGTCCTCAGGATTCACGAGCCGCCCGCCCTTCCCAACCACCTCCGGCAGCGAAGCCCGGTTTGAGGCGATCACCGGCGTGCCGCAGTGCATCGCTTCCAGAGCAGGCAGCCCAAAGCCCTCGTACAGCGAGGGCAGCACGAAGACGTGCGCCGCATTGTACCACCACGGCAGCTCTTCGTCGGCCACCTGATGCACAAAGCGCACCGTGGCCTGCAGGCCCAGATCCTCCACCAGAGCCAGAAGCCTCTTGCGCTGCAGGCCAAAGTGAGCTGCCCCCACCTTGATCAGGCGCGCCTGTGGGACCTCCCGCAGCACCAGCTCAAAGGCGCGCAGCAGCGCGGCCAGGTTCTTGCGCGGATCCTCGGAGCCCACGTACAGCACATAGCGCTCGGCATCAGACAGGCCATGGCGCTGCCGGAAGGCCTCAGGCACTGGCTGTGGGTGGAAGACAGCACCGTCCACCGCGCGGTATATGACTCGCACACGGGACGCCGGGATTTCAAGCGACTCCACGAGACAGCGTTTGGTGTACTGCGATATGGCGATCAGGGCATCGGCCCGGCGCAGTGCGCGCAGCGCCAGGGCATCGATCCAGCGTTCAAAGCGGCTGTGGTAGATGCACAGCGCAGGATCGTGCCGCACCAGATAGGGGATGATATCGTGCACCGTCACCACGGTGCGCGGCCCGCGCCGCAGCCACAACGCGCTGGCCAGCGTTTGGCTGGCCAGATGGCAGACCGCGGCTCCCTGGCAGTCGACCGCCAAGGGATAACTGGCGCCAAAGGCCGCTGCATCCAGGCCCAGGGTCCGGCCCGCCGTCGCCAACGCCGCTGGCACGGGCCGGGGATGGCACAAACGCACCGCCACACCCCGTTCTCGAAGCGCATCATACAAGCTGAGCGTGTAGCGCAGCAAGCCCGTCATCTGTGTGTCGGGCTTGGTGACCAAAGCGAC
>Ga0180437_10008558_pt1 | contig 12949 bp, 12 predicted proteins | sample SS_ome_4_FD_132410 | JGI IMG/M metagenome (GOLD analysis project Ga0180437, IMG submission 132410) | Hypersaline lake sediment archaeal communities from the Salton Sea, California, USA - SS_3_D_1 metaG | ecosystem: Environmental > Aquatic > Non-marine Saline and Alkaline > Hypersaline >...
AAACGGGGTTTGAACCCTCAATGATAGAATACAATTAGCGTACACAGCCTAATCTCTCCGTTTAATACAGGGAAGAGATGCGCTTCTCCACTGGGGCAAGGGGGGGCAATCCGTTTTCCGGTTTATCCAGGTAAAAAAATGCTGCAGCGCACACATCGTCCTCCCTATAGAAATTCGTCCATCCCCCGAGCGGGGTTTTATGATTTTCCAGGTTCGTGAAATCTTCCTCATCCAAAAGCCGGAAAAATCCCTGGTTCGCGGTTGAAACCGAAACCGGAACCAGGGGAATCCCCTTTTTCTGCAATGCCAGAACCTGTTTCTTGGAACCGCCCCCCATCTGTTGCAGGGTTACTCGAATATCTTCATTAAAATACACGGGATCCGGAATATGGTAACGGTAAAACAAGTACCGCCCCTGCTCCTTGTTGGAAATAAGGCATCCCTGGTACATATGATTGAATTTTCCCTGACCCCATCCTGTGCCTATGTAATCCTCGGTTCCGGTGCCCACAATCGTGGGGAGTTTTTTGTCCCCGTCAATATACATCTTGATCTCACCCTCTCCCCACCAGGTATCCCCGTAATCCGGATTTAAAATCACACCAATGTTTGTTCCCAGGAATCTTCCCGAGCCTTTAATCCGGGGGAGAATCTCGAAATCCCTTTGGAGTTTTGTAGGAATCTCCCTTCTCCAGATCGCATGAAAGTATAGAACATCAGGAGAATGTTTCACACCTAAAACAAAGTCGATATCGTAAAACAGTAGGCGAAGCTTTTCCTTGGATTCATTGGTAATAACAAGCCGGGCTGCCTTGCGAAAAGGCATGGGTATAAAACAATTGAAGGATTTCCCCTCCGGATTTGCCAGAAGCGCGGTTTCAAAGGGGATTCTTTTTTCAAGCAGGGCGCAGAAAAAATCGCCAAACGGCACAGATACCGCCGGAGTCGGCGCTTTATCCCAGAATATATCCAGCTTCAGGGAACGAAGCGTTGTTGTGGTATGGTCGTTTACAGTAAACCACATCCGGGTGATCATGCCCGATCCCTTTACATCAAGAAGTGTTTTGGATTCCCCGGCTTCCAGGGGCTGGAACGCATTCCCCTTGGCTCCCTGGTTGGTTATTCCCCCCTTTCCCTTTTCCGCACCCGGATTTTCAAAGCTAGCCCACCTCGTGATAGCGCCTTCGGGTTTTCGGAAAAGGTTTTCTGTTTGCGCCATTACTGTTGTGCTAAAAATTATAAAAAGAACTGAAAAAAGAACAATTTTCCGGAATGTATTGGTATTCTCAATCATTTTATCCCCCCGCATCTAAAAAACGGGGAAACCGTATTGGTTTCCCCGCCTTAAACGCATTTTGCTAAAGTTTTTTAAATTACTCGTACAATCCCCAAGTCTCCGGCGAAGCATACAGAGGTGTGGGTGTGGGCACAGGTGTGGGTGTGGGCGCGGGATTGGACCTGATGTAATCGAATTTCGCGCCATGATCATAGGTTTCATTCGCCGTACCGGAAGAAGAAGTACGATAAAAAAGAGCCGCTTTTCCCTCGGGAATTGCATCGTCTGACACTTCCACAGTTGTTGAATCCACAGTGAACGTGATATCCGTTCCGGAAGCCTTGATCCCCAAAGTGTGCCATCCCTCGGAAACTGCAATGGGAGAACCTAAAAATTCTACCACCGGTACTGTTGCGTCTCCGGCATTTGTCAGGCTCAGATCGCGAAGATCGTCATAAGGCTCCGGTGAAGGCAAGTTTTCGAGAACCTTGGTTGGGCGCACCGCACCCTCGGATGAATCGTAAAGAAGAGCATAACATCCATACTGGCGGGAAATAAAACCAGGACCTTCCACCATGATTTCTTCATTGGTGTCATCCACGATATCCTGTTGGCACCTGATAGCCAGCCCAATGCGAACGAATTCGTTTCCGGCATTATTCAAAGCTGATGTATGATCCGGAAGGAACACATCCACCTTGACCTCATAATTTTTATCATCCCACTCTCCGAATCCAAGGACGTTAAATCCTCCATCATCACCGACTATTACAGCGTAATTGGGAGAAGTTGCGCCCGGGCGTGTATTAGCAGCAATAGCAGGGATAAGCCAAGTCCGATCAGGATTGTAATTTGTGCCAACTGTAACATCGATCACAGGCGACTCGATTTCAGACGGTTGGGAATACTGACCTGAAAAAGTGTTCCCATAATTGACGTCCGCGCCGCTTAATCCAGCGGTTCCGTCCGTTAAAATTTCATAGCACCAATCACCATCATAGCTTCCTGATGGTCCCTGATCTGCATTACAACCTCTTTGATTGGCGCCGCCGGAATCCAACTGATCCACAAAGGATTCCGTATCCAGGTCCTGTGCAAAACCAACAGCTGAAATTACCAAAACCATTAGACTAAGAATAAAAATTTTACGCATCGTCATTTCCTCCCTTTTAAAATAAAATAAGAAAAATATTAAACAAGAAAAATTGAGCATCCCTCCTTTCCATTTCTGATAATGATAAAAAATTTCTACTAAGTTTCAAAATTACATGCAAGGATTTTTTTATTTTAAACCAAAATTCAGGGTTTGATCACTGCTTTTATCACTTTCAATGATTCCACATCTTCCAGAGCCTTTTGTGCCTCGTTTAACCCATAGAAGCCGCTGATGGATTTTTCCCAGGAAAACCTTGAAGAAAAACGGTTTACCACCTGGATCGCCTTGTAAAGATGTGAAAAATCGCATCCCCAGCATCCCCGGATATCCAGATGTTTTTTATTGATATCCAAGTGGGGATTGATCTCAACAGCTCCGTTATCCGTATATTGCCCCACTATTACGTAAATCCCGTTATCCCTTGTCATCCGGAGCCCCTCGGGAACGGCTTTGGGATTGCCTGAGGCTTCTATTACAATATCCGCGCCTCTTCCCTCTGTGGCTTCCTTTACCAGGTTTATTCGTTCCTCAGGATTATGTTTTTCAATATCAAAAACAATATCTGCTCCAAATTCCCCTGCCAATTTTAACCGAATCTCCGGTGCGCCTGTAACAATGACCTTACCTGCTCCGGAAAGCCGGGCAAAAATCACCGCATTCAGCCCCACAGGTCCGCATCCCTGGATAACCACAGAATCACCCAGCTTGATTCCCGCGCGCTCCACCGCATGAAACGCCGTGGGGAGCCCGCATCCCCCTGAAATGTACTTCTCAGGTGTGACATTTTCCGGTAGCCTGATGATTTTCACACCCGGCTTCAGGTAAATATACTCGCTCCAGCCACCTAAAAGCCCCTCGCGGGCGGAATACGTAATCCCATACACCTTCCTGTGGGGGCATCGGGTAGCGGCTTTTGCAACCAGGCAGAACCAGCATTTTCCGCAGGTTTCGTGCACATCCAGGAAAGCCACGATATCCCCTTTATTAAAGGGTTTTCCATGGATATCGCAAACTGTGCCATTGATTTCACTGATCTTACCCACACTTACGTGTCCCGGGATAATGGGATACGGAACTCCGGCAAGTTTGCCGTGATAAAGGTGACAATCCGTTCCGCACACCTCGCTGTATATGGTTTCAAGTAGAACCGCCCCGGGTTCGAGCTCGGGCTTCTCGAACTCCCTTAACACGATCTCCTGATTCGGCTTTTCCATAACAGCTGCTTTGATCATTTTATTTTCCTTTTTTAAGGTAACATTTTAAAAATTATCTTTAAGTGGGTATATTGCCTTTCTAAGGATTATATTTCCTGAATTCCATAAAAAAAGAGCCGGAATTAAAATCCCGGCTCCTTGTTATAAATACCTATATAACGTTACTCGTACAAATACCATCCACTCTCCACAGCCGTGACAACGGGGGGAGGCGGAGGCGAAGAGCTCCATACAAAATTATCAAACGCTCCTGCAACAGTATTGTCCGTGCCATTATCATAAAAAGCCATTACAGGGAAACCGGATGTATAGTCCGTATCTGTGGCGGAGACTTCAAGAACATCATCGATATATCCCTTGATCTCGCCGGAAGATGTAATTTCGAGGCGCATCTTGTGCCAACCGGTATCATAGGTTCCGGTTCCTTCGTCCAAAACCGGGATAACCCACGCTGAGTCGTCGGTTGCTCTTTTCAAAAGAAAAGCTGTTTTATCAGGAGGAGTATAAGTTCCCCAGCTGGAGTTCACGGTAACCATGAGCCAATATCCAGGCCTTCCATTGTAATAATAAGATTCAGATACGTTTTCAGAACCATGAATGATCATGATATAATCTCTTTCCGCAGTAACGCCGTCAAAATTAAAATAAACCCAGCATTCAGCCTCGCTGTAAGTTTGCGGGGTATAGCTGGAGGGCCAGGCAAAGTTATAGGCTCCGGCTCCTACATCCCCCACTTGAAGAACATAACCATCCCCACCAGTATGATCAGCGGCAACCGCAGGATTCGCAGAAGCAATGGGAATGACAATAAGATCAGTATCAGCATCCCATTCACCCTTAATTCCTGCGGGTTTTGTTCCGTTCTCTGCAGGGGTGAAATCCTCCTGCTGCAGCACCGCTGAAAAAGCAAAAGATGCCAACACAAGAAAAACCATCACCAGAATTCCAAATTTTTTTCCCTTCACAATGAGGTACCTCCTTTAAAAAAATTTTTCAAAATACTCTGACTGTAAATACAAAAAAATTATATACAACTTGTCAAGAAAAATATTATTTTATCTTGACAGCGAAGTTTCAGCCTCATATGGAAATGTTCCCAATATCATAAGGTACCAATTTTTAACCAAGGAGAGAAAAGGTGTACAGACCACAAATTACAGTCGTTGATTGTACCATTCGCGATGGCGGGCTCATGAACAATTCCAATTTCTCGCTGGATATTGTGAAAGCTGTTTATAAAGCCGTTTGCGCTTCAGGCATCCAGATCGTGGAACTCGGGTATCGCAACAGCCACAAATTCTTTTCTTCCGATCAATACGGACCCTGGAGGTTCTGCGATGACGATGACCTTAAAAGGGTGGTGGAAGGCGTGGAAACCGATACCAAACTCGCAGTTATGATGGATGCCCATAAATGCGACATTGCTGATATCAAACCCAGAGATGAAAGTCCAGTGGATATCATTCGTATCGCCACTTATATCAAGGATGTGGATAAAGCCATCCGGGTTTCCAATGAAGCCTCCAGCCAAGGTTACCAATCCACGATCAATGTCATGGCAATTTCCCATGCTGTGGATTGGGAGCTGGATGAAGCCCTTCAACAGATCGAGGAGGAAACCGATGCCATTGCCTGTTATATTGTGGACAGCTTTGGCGCCCTGTATAGCGAGGATATCGACTACTATATTCATAAATACCAGAAGTATATCAAAACCAAGGAGATCGGCGTCCACTGCCACAACCAGCAGCAACTCGCATTTGCCAATACCATTGAGGGCATCATCAGGGGGGTAAACTACGTGGATGGAACCCTATACGGTATTGGAAGAGCCGCGGGAAATTGTCCCCTGGAACTCCTGATCGGATTTCTGAAAAATCCCAAGTTTGACATTACACCTGTCCTGGATGTGCTGGGAAAATATATCGTTCCCCTGAGGGAAAAAATCGAATGGGGTTATCTCATCCCCTACATGATCAGCGGGACTCTCAATATCCATCCCAGGGATGCCATGGCGCTTATGGCGCTGGAAAAAGACGATCCCAAAAGAATGAATTTCAGGTCGTTTTATGAAAGCTGCGTGGATATTTGACACAGAATGTGGGTTGCGGGTAGTGTAAATCTTACCAATAAGACCTTCGGGGTTGCACTTTTTTTCGCTCGATCCCGGATTCGGTCAATCCAAATTCGGTTTTGTAGATATCCTTGATACGCTCATCAATCTGTTTGTAAAACAGTAATGCTTCTTCTTTGCGAAATCCCTTTTTCCTCCATTTCTCAATTAATTGCCTTGCATCCGAGATCATTTCCCTATCTTGAGAAATTATTTTTTGGGCAATTCCATCCCCTTTCCTGTTTAAAACCTGTGCCAGATCCATGTAATTCCCCCCCTCCCGATAGGGAAGGGGGAAACATTTCTTTTTCAGAAACAGGGAATATGCGGAAAGAAGCGATGGAATCGCCAGGGAGGATTGAATCACTTCGGGAAGTTCCTTTCCCGCTTCCACCCAAACCGGAACCGTAACACAACTCAGCTGGAACCCGGGAATAGTCCACAAGGTGGTTAAAGACGGAGATTCCCCCTTTTTCACCCCCTGCACTACCATGGTTGAAACAGAGCTTCCCCTTACAATATAATCCCGAAACATAATATAGTGTGTTTTACCGGAATCCTCCGGAAGTTCGCAGTGATAAAGATCCCTATCGAACAGGGAATGCCTCAGGCTCCTGGTGGCTTCCAGGAGAAGAAAATCCGCACTAAGGGATTCATTTTGCAAAGCCTTGTTAAAAATCTGCTCCAGGGTTTTGTAACGGATGTATCCTGAGCCGCGCGCGCCTTTGCCGCTTACCGCATAATTGGTGCGAATAAGGTATCCTTCCGGCGCCACAACAGGATCGTTCGCATCGAATTTCTTGTAAGCGTATGGATCCACTTCAAAAAATGCCGCGCCCCCCTTTGCATCGATCACCCCGAAATTGGCAAGAACGCCTCTTTTTCCCTTGGTTTCCCGGAGATAATCTTCAAAATCGCTCACTGATCCGCACTGCGACAGCGCCGCTTTCATAAGGTATCCATCCTGATCCATGGGTCCCCTGTAGCGCCCCCTCTCCAGGTTATAGGCATTGGTATTCATGATGCTGAATCCCGAGCTGTTGGCTCCCATCCACACCTGTGTTCCCGTGGTGTCAACCGTGTTGCAAAGTCCTATGAAGTCGTATTTTTCCCCGTTGAAAAAGCGAAGATCGTTTTCCTCTTCCCTGGCATCGCGATGTTTCCATAAAAGAGGTCTTCCATCAGGGGTAGCCTTTCCGGAAATAATCGCGGAACTGCACGGAAATGCGGAATAAATCGAACCCAAAATAAGAACCAGTGTAAAAAAATACGTTTTCATTTGTCCTCCTCGAATTTCCAATCTGCCTCGCGAGCCAGGATTTCTTTTTCTTTCGTACCTAAAAAAACAACCGCATAATCCTGCCCATAATCGCATTCAGGGATATAAAACCGGTAGCCTGTATCGGAAATCAGCTCATTGATCATCCCGGGGAAACAGGGATCTAGCCAATCATCCTCGATTTTGGGATGGATACAACAGGATTTCCCGTTCAATTCAAATTCGATCGCAACCGAATCCTCATTTTCCGACCAGGTTTCCCTCATGTTTTCCGGTTCGAACTTGCCCCGGGAAATCCCAGCCCAATCCCGGAGAATCTCCACAAACGCATCATTTCCCTTGCAGAAATCGCATTCCGTATCCCCCCAATAAACCCGGGTTTTATCCAGGGACGCCAAAAGCATGGGGTATCGTAAAAAATCCCCCACATATTTCCCATGTTTCCTTTCAATTTTTTTAATAAGTTTCTCCACAAGCTGTTCATCTGAGAGGGAGCGGGTTTTTTCGAAAAATCCCAATCTCCTTAGGATAGGAACCTGTTTTGATAGAAACCGCCGAAATTTCGGTTGGTCAATCCGGCATTTCCTTTGAAGCCAGGACGATTTGAAATCTAAAAGATGAAGAAAACCGATTCCAAAGATCACAAAAAGAAGCATTCCAATGCTGAAAAAAAGTCCCATGATGGCAACCGCTTTTTTTAAACCGAAAAAATAGCTGAGTATAAGAAGAATCGAGATAAAAATCGCTATAAAGATGATTTGAATCATCAGGTCCGATTTCTTCGAGTTCTTCATTTTATTTTTTTGCTTATCCATGAACTTTTTATCCGGTTTTCTTATTCCAGGGAAAACCCTGTTTTTCTCAAACAGAAAATCTTATCCGGTTTATCCAGGAAATAATCAGCACAATACATACCATCATAAAAAACAAATAACATGCAGCGAGGATAATTATCATAAAAACCGCTTCGGAGAATCGGGTGGGATTTACTCTTTTATGGAGAAATGCCCTGGATGGGTATCGCGGATCGAAAATGCATGTTCCTGTGGATCCAATATCATATCGATCCAGGAGGTTTTGTGCGGTTTCAGTTGTCTGCTTCGCTGTAATGCTCATCTTTCCCATCCATCCGCATTCTTTTACCCTATAACTTTGCCCTTTGTGTTCAAACCGGAACGTTATTTCCGGCTCGTAGTACATTATGGGATTTACCTTTGTGCCCCGGTTTTTTTCAATAATCTTTTTTTCCAGGATCAAGCATTCAACCCGTTTTCTTTTTTCAGGGAAGAGCCCCCCCTTAATATCGGGCAGAAAATCCTTTGTCATGATGATTAACATATAAAAGAAAAAGAATATGAAGCCAAAAAGAAAAATACCGAAAACGAGGTTGGAAAGGAGCTGTCTTTTATCCGTAATCATCCGGGTATCACTCGAAAATAATGATGAATAAATACCTTTTAGGTATCCATGAAACCGGGAGAAAGGTCAAGTTTTGTTCATAAAAATTTGTTGACTATTAGATACTTTTAAAGTAAAAAATAGATATATACATTTCTAAAAAGGACTAAAAGGAGGTGGTAAATTTTTCCCTCCATAATTACTGAAAGGAGTAAATAACAATGAAAGTGAAAACTGTCTTGATTCTTTTCTGTGTTTTAACCAGCCTGGGATTTGCACAATCCATTACCCTTATTCAAAACAATGCGATTAGCGGAAAGAGCGGTTTAGGCATCGGTTTCGATCCGGTCAGTCAAAAGGTTATCCGTTCCTCTTACGGCAACCCCCCTGTTATCGATTATCTGAACAAGGATACTTTGGCAGTGGAGGGCACCCTCGCCACAGGTTCCGCCACTTATGGCGACCTTGCCGGATTCGGCATGGGGGTGGGACCCGATGGCTCTGTTGTGATCCTCGATCATGTTGAGGTGGATTCCAGCAACGGGCTTATCCGTTGGACCGATTACACGGATACTGCTCCTGGCCTCTGCACAGCCGCCTCTTCCGTGCCGTTTCCCAGGTATGCAACGATCCTGGGCTCCGGAACGGATCAGGTGTTTGTATGCGCCGGTTCCGGCACGGGAGGAGCTTTGAATGTTCTTACCACAACGGATGGAAATACGTGGTCTATTGCCTATTCCGTGGGAAATCCGAGCCTGGATCCTCCCGAACCCGGGGGACAAAGGGGAAGCGCTGCATACTTGGGTTCCGGCACTACAGAATATCCGGAGTTAATCTTTGGATGCGATGCCCACGCCGGGGCTACACTGAACGGAATTCATGTTCATAAATTCGTGGGAAGCGCGTATGAATACCAGGGAGACATGAATCCCACTTCCGCGGATAACAGTGATGCAATTTTGGGCATTGCGGTTGATCCGGGCTTTGAGGCTACGGAAACGGTGGATGGCGAGGCTCCGGTGCTCCTTGCCTTGGGAGCCCATGCGAGCGATGATCACAAAACTGCACTTTACATGTTTGACCTCAGAACCATGTCAGAGATGGCGGTTGTTTCTTTTACTGGAGCGAGTGCGGATATCGGCTATTACGGCGCCATCGGTCTGGATCAGTTAAATAATCGGGTGTACTTCACCTTCCGAAACTCGGGGGATTCCACGTTGGGTTATGCGGATTATACTCCTCCTGCAACTGAATACCTTTCCGCGGCAAACAATAATTGGCAGCTTTATGAATAAAAGCCGATAAATAATCCCTTGGCGCGACAATGGAAATGTAAAAAAAGGCCTGAATGTTTTGTTCAGGCCTTTTTATTAACTGGAAAGCCCCTGTGTTAATGAAAAATTTTCTTGCAAACCCGGATAATTCATTGCCCACTCCTCATATGATTTTCCCCAAAAGGAGGGATTCTTCGGAATTATTTTTATGAAACTTTCTCTTATTATTCCCATCTATAATGAGGAGGAATTGCTTCAAACCGTTCTGGAGCATGTCCGCGCTGCTGTTCCCCCGGATCATGAGCTGATCCTTGTGGATGATCATTCCACGGATGGCACCGGGGCAATCCTGGCAAAAGAGCAGCAAAAACCCGATACTATTGTGGTTCGCCATCAGAAAAACCAGGGCAAGGGCGCGGCTATACGTTCCGGGCTCTCCCATGCCACCGGCGATATCATTATTGTTCAGGATGCGGATATGGAATATGATCCCGCGGATATCCCCAAGGTGATAAAGCCGATTGTCGAGGGAAAAACCAACGTGGCTTATGGTTCCCGTTTTCTGGGAAGCGTTGAGAAAATGCGCCTTCCCAATTTTGTGGCGAACAAACTCCTTGCCTGGATCGTTTCCCTCCTGTATTTTCATCGGATCACAGATGAAGCCACTGCTTACAAGGCGTTTCGCAGTGACGTCATAAAGTCCGTTACTTTAAAATGCAAGAGGTTTGAATTCTGCCCCGAAGTCACAGCCAAAGCGCTTCGTAAAGGCGAGAAAATCATCGAAGTTCCCGTGAAATTCTCCGCGCGTTCATTCGAGGAAGGCAAGAAAATCGGTTGGCGCGATTTCTTTGTCGCGGTTTGGACTCTCCTTAAATACCGCTTCTTTGAATGATACCGTTTTCACTCTATTCCTTCAGGCAGTTCATCGAGCATTCTTTGCGATTATAAAGAACTTATCGAATTGCTCCGTGGATCATAGCCAACCTGCTCTCAATTTGTGGCAAGCCTTTTCCAGGGCATCTCTAATACAATTTCTTTGATCTGATTTTTCCCATATAAACGTTGCCGTCCAAAATTCCATGGAACTTGTTCTTTCATGTTCACTCTCCGATACCTTGATTTTATCATAGGAGTCGGTTCCCATGCTTTTAAATAGAATATAGCTCTTATAGTCCTTTAAAGAGACAATTGAGGCATTTAGGACAATGGTTAGTTTTGAATGATAGATGGGAGGATTATCGGTTAAAAAAGGTCCTTTTTCAGTAATTTGGCAGAGAATGATGCAAATATAATCGAATCGATCCCGGTTATTTTCAAGAAAACCAGCCATATTGCCGGGGAAATCCTCGATAGAAATTACAACACATTCCCTTTCCTCCAAAAATCCCTTCATGGTTTCCTCTATGGCTGGAATAGTGTATTCGTACGTAAAAATATCGTATTTATCTGTGAATTTTTTCCCGTTATCCCTGGGAGGATAAAATTGTTTTCCGCTTTCATAGAGAGAGCGTGGAAGCGGAAATATCCATCCAAGCGTAATACAATAAAGCGTTTTTCCCCATAGAAATCCCTTGGTAGGTGTCGATTCTTTTTTCATCTTATATTTTGACTTGGGATGAGGGATCATGTTTGGTTCGAAATGATCTTGATCCAACCATTCTGTGTTTTTTGGTTGTATCTTCGTTTCGTCTTCAACCAATATAAGGAGCCCGATCTTCTGCCCCTTTAGGGTGAGGGGTTTCTTGAATTCCACAAGGTCTATATCAGGGGCACGATCGGATACCTGGAGCCATAGGGGCTGAAAAACCCAACAGGTGCAGCCGGAGAAAAAGAGGGAAGAAAATAAAGTAAAAAAAATCAGAAACCAAATTTTTAATGCAATACTTTTCATGGAAAACATCCTATTTCTTTTGATTCTTTTATTGTCTTTATTATCTCTGGTTAGATACGCTTTTACTAAAAAACCCTTTCTGGTTTACAGTAAACGCCCGAGTTTATTGATCATTTCTTTTATGGCCTTCCTTTTTGCAATTTCGATACCTTCTTTGTATTCATTAATAAAATATTCCAACTTCCTTTTATAATCGGATTTGAATGTTTCAAAATTGGCTTCTCCTTGGGATCTCATTAAAATAAGTCGTTTTTTTGTCTTTGTTGAAAAAACCGACGCCTTACAATTTATATCCACGATACCGTCTTTTCCGGGATTAAAAAAAACATTATATGTAAATCGAACAACACATACATAATCGTATTTTTCCCTTTCATTTTCAATAAGATTTCGAATTCTCCCGGTATATGGTTCGATTAGATCTACGGAAAAACCAGATTCAGAAAATGATCGTTCAAGTTCTTTTTCCACTATAATACGAGTATCTTTAATTTCCTCATTGTTGTAAATATGACCGTTTTCATACCAGGTACGCGGTAAGGGGAAAAAGAAGCCCAAAGAATACAGATAGATTGTTTCGAGTAAAAATGAGCCGATCGAATATTGTGTTATATAATGCCTGGAACCGGCTCCCGGATACATGAATTCATTATAATATGTTATCCCATATACCACAATGCCCGTTCGCCCCTCTTTGCATAAGGCAAGATTTTGAGAACCTTTTATTTTTGTATTGAAGTTGTAATGGTATATTGGCTGAATAACATGAGCGCAATTGCAAAAAAGGAGGGCAAGAAACAGGAGAATGATGAACAAGATCGAACGATGTAAGACATTATGAATCATAATGTTTTTTCATTAACCAAATAAAAAAACTAGAAAAATCATAATGTTTTAACAGTCAAGAAATATTTCTTTTCACGAATTTAAGAGGGAGTTGCGAAAAAAAAGAATTCTGAAAAACAAAAGTTTGCTCGAATTTATAGGTTAAAGAGAATAATGAAAACATAGTTGTATTGCTACAGTTCAGAAAATCAGAACAAAGCGGGATTTTTACAAAAAAACAATCCGATCTCCGGGAATAAACATTTCAACCGGTTTTTTTACGTCAAAATCGAAAATCTTCTCCGGGTTACAGAGCCGAACGATCTTTACATACTTGATGCTGTCCGTGGATTCGAGGTAAACATCGGCAAAACCGTTGGAATCCTCCTGGCTGGACCAATAACAGATTCCGATCTCTCCTTGCTTTTTTCCCTTTGTCCACCCCAGGAAAATTACCGAATGCCCGCCCCCGTTCTTCCATGAAATATTCATGAAATCCCCGGGTCGCGCCTGTTTCGGGGTC
>Ga0180437_10008561_pt1 | contig 12947 bp, 16 predicted proteins | sample SS_ome_4_FD_132410 | JGI IMG/M metagenome (GOLD analysis project Ga0180437, IMG submission 132410) | Hypersaline lake sediment archaeal communities from the Salton Sea, California, USA - SS_3_D_1 metaG | ecosystem: Environmental > Aquatic > Non-marine Saline and Alkaline > Hypersaline >...
ACGAAAGGAGGCCTATTATGCCACGTGGAGATGGAACTGGTCCCGCAGGTATGGGACCAATGACAGGAAGAGCTGCCGGTTTTTGTGCCGGCTATCAGGTGCCCGGCTTTATGAACCCTGTTGGCGGCAGAGGCTACTGGGGCCGAGGCCGCGGCAGAGGCTTTTGGGGACGCGGCGGTGGTCGGGGATGGCGCAACTGGTACTACGCAACCGGGCTGCCAGGCTGGGCGAGAGCAGGCTACGGATATCCAGCCGCCGGCTGGCCCGAGTACCCTTATGAACCGTATGGGGTACCGGCCGCGACCGCCCCTACTCCAGAGCAGGAGCTTGCCGGGCTAAAACAGCAAGCCGAGTATTTCCAGAGCGCCCTTGATGAAATAAAAGAACGTATGAACGAACTCGAAAGCGATAAGGCCGGCAAAGACTAAAAACCAAAATATGACTTGCTCCCGAATCGACGCCGTATAAGCTCAGCAGAAAAAGAAGTGCTTGCGGCAGGCAGACAAACCTGTCGCCTGGATCGCGACTGGTACTATGCAGGAAACTTATTCACGGAGAGAAGATTATGCCGGAATTTGGAAATCCATTTAGCGGACTTGCAAACCAACGCAACCTCACAGACACCGAGCTGGTGCGAGCCATTCGTTTCATGGTGGCCGCTGAGTACGAGGCCGTTCAGTTGTACATGCAACTGGCCGAGTCCACCGACAATGAGCTCGCTGTGGATGTCCTCCGCGACATAGCGGACGAGGAACGCGTTCACGCAGGTGAATTCCTGAGGCTGCTGCACGAGCTGGCGCCCGACGAGAAGAAGTTGTACGATGAAGGTGCTGACGAAGTCCGGGAAATGATAGACAAATTAAAAGCAGAGTAAGCCTTCGGCCCGGCTTTGTGAACAGCCTGAAAAATCCAGCGGTCGAAGGATGGACTTCCCGGCTCTCAGAGACTGCCGAAACCTTCATTGCTCTGTGTGCGTTGTTCTTTGCTCTTCCAGTCTCCGGAAAGGAGTTGTGGCGATGCCGATATTTGAATACAAATGCAAAAAATGCGGACATAAAACTGAATTCCTTGAAGGAACCGGCAGCGCCCGCAAGCACGTTTGCGAACACTGCAAGAGTCCGGATATGCAAAAGCTGATGTCGAGTTTCACCGCCGGCCGTAGCAGCAGTTCAGAGTCTGCAAATGCCGACTCGTGTCCTGCCGGAACTTGCCCTCTGTCTTAGAAAGGATGTCTTATGAAAATTGCAGTCACGTCCACAGGAAAAACCCTGGATTCGCAGGTTGACACCCGCTTTGGCCGGGCAGCTTGTTTTGTCATTGTTGACACCGACACGTCAAATTTCACCGCCGTCGAAAACGAAAATGTTGTCGCCGCCGGCGGCGCCGGAATCAACTCGGCCAAGCTCGTAATCGATGCAGGAGCAAAGGCCGTCCTGACGGGCAACTGCGGGCCGAATGCCCAGAGTACCCTAAGTGCTGCCGGTGTCAAATTATATACCGGCGCGACAGGCACCGTTGAACAGGCCCTCGAGCTTTTCAAAAGCGGCAAGTTGACCGCCTCTGACGGGCCCAACGTCCGGGCGCACTTTGGTGTGGACAGCTAATATGAAAGACAACTTTGTCATTGCCATCGCCAGCGGCAAAGGCGGCACAGGCAAAACAACCGTCGCCACGAACCTCGCCCATTATCTCGCGGGCCTCGGCCAAAAGGTTCAATATCTTGACTGCGACGTCGAAGAGCCTAACGGCCACATTTTTCTAAAGCCGAAGATAACCGCCGCCCACCCCGTCACTGTGGATATACCGCACGTCGATGCGCAAAAGTGTACCGCGTGTGGCGCGTGTGGCGAGATTTGTCAGTACAATGCAATCATCTGCATCAGGGAAAATGTACTGACCTTTGAGGAGCTCTGCCACTCCTGCGGCGGCTGTTGGCGCATCTGTCCGGCCGATGCAATCAAACCCAGGCCCCTCAATATCGGCCAAGTAGAGCTTGGCACTGCCGGCAATGTCCGCTTCGTCGGCGGCAGACTGCGCATCGGAAGCGTCCGAACAGTGTCTCTGATTAAAGAGGTAAAGGAACATATTCAGAACGACTGCCTGACAATTGTTGATGTCCCGCCGGGAACCTCCTGCCCCGTGGTCGAGGCCCTAAAGGGTGCCGACTTCGTCTTGCTCGTCACCGAGCCTACTCCGTTCGGGCTGAATGACCTCAAGCTGGCGGTGGGCCTGGCCAGAGAAATGAAACTGCCCTTCGCCGTCGTAATTAACCGCTGTGGCATCGGCAGCGACGAAGTGGAAGAATACTGCAAAACCGCAAACATACAAATTGTTATGAGCCTGCCCGACGACCGGCGAATCGCCGAGCAATACTCGTCCGGAAGGATGATACTGAACATATTCGGCGAATATAATAACCGGTTTGCAGAACTCTGGGAATATCTGCAAAACGTAAGGGAACGACTTAATGAAAAGAGACGATTACGAATTCGCGGAAAGAATATCTCGTGACCTCCGGGCTCGTAAAGCAGCACGAAAAATCCTCGGTGTTGCACAGGATGCCGATGAGCGAGACCTCAAAAGTGCCTACAGGCGGGGGTCACTAAAGTACCATCCGGATCATAATCCTCACGACCCAGACGCAAATAAGAAGTTCCTGCTGGTCAAATGCGCTTATGAACTCCTCGCAGAGGACAAACCCTCGCAAATGGTGCTTGACGAAATCAGATCCTGGGCCGGTGTCCCGGAAGATGAAAGATACCAGCTCGATAATCTCTGGGGACACTTCCTCTGGTGGCGCGATAAGTTTTTCGAGTAAATACAGGATCGCCTGATATGAAGAAGTATTTACAATCTTGCAGGACCGAATTCTGGCGGAACGTTTTCGAAGCCGAGGCGGACTATATCTTGAAAGAGCTAAAAGGCGCCAAAGACATCTTAAGTGTCGGCTGCGGCCCCGCTATTATAGAGAGAGCTTTAAGCGAACACGGTTTCAATGTCACCGGCTTGGATATTTCAAAGGAGGCTTTGGACCAGGCGCCGGACAGCATAAGAACCGTGACAGGCGCAGCGGAAAATATGGATTTTCCCGACCGCTCTTTCGACGCCGTTATCTATGTCGCCTCTTTACAGTTTATTCAAAGATATAAGCAGGCCGTTAAACAGACCGCGCGTGTCCTCAGGTCCGGCGGAAAACTCCTCGCTATGCTGCTTAACCCCGCTTCCGAGTTTTTCAAAGAGAGGGTCCAAAATCCCGACTCCTGCGTAACCAAAATTAAGCATACGGACACCGCAGAGATTCAGACCGCAATTACAGAGTATTTTTCCGTGCAGACCGAATATTTCTTGTTAATTCATGGCCGCGAAATCTTCGACACCGTTGACCCGAACTTGGCGGCCCTGTACGTCATAAAAGGAAAAAAGAAGTAGTAGATGTGAGGGAAATAGAAAGTTGAAAGAAATAGTCGTAATAAGTGGAAAAGGCGGCACCGGAAAGACCAGCATCGTTGCCTCGTTTGCCGCGCTGGCGGCTAATGCCGTGCTCGCCGATTGCGACGTTGACGCCGCAGATTTGCATCTCGTATTGCAGCCGGATATAGAGCAAACACACGATTTCAGCGGCGGCAAGCTCGCGTCCGTTATTACAGCAAAATGTATAGGCTGTGGAAAATGCCAAGAGGTATGCAATTTTGACGCCGCTTTTCTCGCCGGTCCCGCCAACGACGTGGTCGGAAAAACTTATGCGATTGATTCTGTCGCGTGCGAAGGATGCGGCGTATGCACCCGCTTCTGTCCCGTTGATGCAATAGAATTCAAAGATGCCGTCAACGGACAATGGTTCATATCGCAAACGCGATTCGGACCGATGATTCATGCCAGGCTCGGCATCGCACAGGAAAACAGCGGAAAGCTCGTCTCGGTCATTCGCAAACAGGCCAGAACCTTGGCCGGCGAGCAACACAAAGACATCATAATCGTAGACGGCGCCCCCGGTATCGGCTGTCCCGTTATCGCCTCTGTCACCGCCGCAGATATGGTTCTTATTGTCACTGAGCCAACACTCTCGGCTGAACATGACCTCAACAGAGTGCTCCAGCTCACCACGCATTTCGCAATTCCGGCGGCCGTGTGTATCAACAAGTACGACATCAACCCTGCGATCGCAGAAAAGATTGAACGACACATGGAGAGCGAGAACTTGAACGTAGTCAGCAGAATCAGCTACGACATGGCTGTGACCAAAGCTCAGGTTGCAGGCACCAGCGTCGTGGAATATGCCGACGGACAGTTGAAAGAACAAATAGTCTCGCTTTGGGAAGCCGTCCTTGGTATGGTAAAGGAATAATAGAAAAGGAGCCCGCAAAATGACCTTAAACAACACATACAACGTTCTGGTGCTCAGCGGCAAAGGCGGCGTCGGCAAGAGTACAATTGCCGCAAACCTCGCAGTGTGGCTCTCCATGCAGGGCAAGCACGTCGGTCTCCTGGACATCGATATACACGGCCCAAGCATACCGAAACTCCTTAATCTCGAGAGCCGCAGGCTCCAGACCGATGGAAACGCAATCAAGCCCCTCTCCTGCAGCGAAACACTTAAAGTGGTAAGCATAGGCCTTCTCCTGGGCAGCGACACCGACGCCGTTATCTGGCGCGGACCAATGAAGCACAATCTTATTCGACAGTTCATAACCGATGTCAACTGGCCCGACTTGCATTATCTCATTGTCGATTGCCCGCCTGGCACCGGCGACGAACCGCTTTCAATCGCCCAGCTACTCGGCGTCATCAAGCCGCTCGCCGACCGTACACAGACTTGCCGGACCGGCCCCGCCGCCGCGGTTATCGTTACCACACCTCAGCAGCTCGCCGTCATCGATGTCAAAAAGTGCATCACATTCTGCAGGCAGTTGAACTTGCCGGTCCTCGGTGTTATTGAGAATATGAGCGGCTTTGTCTGTCCCCACTGCAATCGCGCAACGGACATATTCAAATCCGCCGGAGGCGAGCAAATGGCAGCCGATTTCGATGTGCCGTTCCTCGGAGCCGTTCCAATAGATTCCGCTATGACCTCCGCCGGCGATGCCGGAAAACCCTTCATTTGCTCTGAAAAACAAAACAGGGCCGCCCAGGCCCTCGAAAACGTATTCCACCGCCTCTTTGAAAAATTGAACGAACTTGAACCTGCTTTGGAGGACAAAGATAAGATGAGAATTGCCATCCCTGTAACAAACGGAAGACTCTCTGCACATTTCGGACATTGTGAGCAGTTCGCGATTGTCGATGCCGACCCCGAGAATAATCGCGTGACACACGTGGAGCTGTTCGCACCGCCGGCCCACGAGCCCGGCGTCCTGCCCAAATGGCTCAGCGGACTGTGTGTCGATCTGGTTATCACCGGAGGTATGGGACGCAGGGCTCAGCAACTGTTTGCACAGAACAACATTAACGTAGTGGTCGGCGCGGCCGATGACACACCTGAAGAACTGGCCCTGCAGTACTTGACAGGCCGGCTTCAGTGCGGACAGAATATCTGCGACCATTAAGAGTCCGCACCGAAAAGGAACATCGCTATGCCGAGACCGCCACATTGCAGACGGGTAGCGTGCCTGCCCCAGAGCACCTACTACAAACCCAGAGGGGTCCCTCTATCCGTTCTGCAACACGTCACCTTGACGGTCGATGAGCTTGAAGCCATCCGATTGGCCGACCTTCAGGCTCTCTATCACGAGCAGGCCGCACAAAAGATGAAAGTCTCCCGCCAAACGTTCGGAAGGATTCTCGAATCCGCACACAAAAAAATTGCCGATGCTCTGGTCAACGCAAAGGCCCTTGCAATCGAAGGTGGCGCCTTCGAGCTCGACGCCGCTGCCAAAATTCCCGAACCCCCGCACCGCTTTCGACGCGGCTTCGGCGGCCGCGGCGGACGGCGAAGAGGTCGCGGACACAATCCGCAGACATGACCGGATTGCACGAACTATAAATCAAAGCCCGCTATCCTTGCCCCGCAGTCGGGGCAGCACGAATCCTTAACATGGTTGGCGGCAATGCGATAGCCGAACCGCTCAATCAACATCCTGCCGCAATTGTAGCAAAACGTGCTTTCGGATTTCACGCCGGGAACGTTGCCGAGATAAACATAGTGCAGCCCGGCCTCTTTGCCTGTCCGCTCGGCAAGTTCCAGACTGCTTGTCGGCGTGGCAACCGAATCCAGATACTTGTACTGTGGATGAAACCGGCTGATATGCCAGGGAACATCCGCACCGGCGTCAGAAACGATGAACCCCGCAAGCCTCCTTAGCTCATCTTCGGAGTCGTTTTCTCCCGGGACAAGAAGCGTAGTTATCTCAAGCCAGATGTTGGTTTCTTTCGCGATATATTTGATGGTCTCGAGCACCGGCTCCAATCTCGCTTTGCACAGCCTCTTGTAATAGTCCTCGCTGAACGCTTTCAGGTCCACATTAATTCCGTCTAACCATTCGGCGGCAAACTCAACCGCCTCGCGCGTCATATAGCCGTTGCTCACAAAAACGTTGCTAAGCCCGTGCTTCCTGCCCTCACGCCCGCAGTCGGCGCACAATTCCATAAAAATCGTCGGCTCCGTGTAGGTATATGCTATGCTGCTGCAGCCGCTGCGAACAGCCGCCGTCACAATCTGCTCCGCACTTATTGCCTGGCCGTCGATGCCCCCATCTTCAATAGCCGCCTGGCTTATCTGCCAGTTCTGGCAGAACTCGCAACGGAAATTACACCCCATCGTCGCGACCGAAAAGCTGCTCGTCCCGGGCTGAAAGTGAAACAAAGGCTTCTTCTCAATCGGGTCCGGATTCGCCGAACAGACCTTATAGTAGTTCAGCGAATACAGGACGCCGTCGATATTGCGGCGGACACAGCACCGCCCAGGTTTGCCGTCGGCAATCACGCAGCGATGCGCGCACAGCTTGCAGCGAACCTTATTGTCCGCCGCCGAATCCCACAGAACCGCCCGCTTCAGATCAGCCTTATCCATTCTCTCGACCCCGCACGTACCTGCTGGTCATAGAAGTCTCGCCGGCGTCAGCCCCATCAACGGCATATTCACCATATCCAAAAGACACACCTCTGCCCGGCCCTGTCCTACCCTATCTCCACAAACTCATCCCCTCGCTCCATATCATCCCTCTCACCCTCCACAAGATACTCATAGCTCGTCACCGAATTTGCTATACCCAGCGCCTCCGCAAACTGCATCATACTCTCACTCGCAAACAGCCCCGCAGGCGGGCTCATCTGACCCTCCTCATCTGCAAACATCTTCCCCATTGCCGCTCCCGACGACTCATCTGCCGCTCCCTGCCCCTCTGCCCTTTGAGCACCGCCATCCCCACCCAACCTGCCATTCTTATCCACCCACCCTCGCGACTGCATGAAACCCTGCATAACTTTTGCCATTATCGCCTGCATCTGCCCCGGATCGCTCATAAGCTTCATCAAATCCTTCTTCGACGTTTTGCCTTTCGAAGCCGCTTCCTCTGCCAGTGACTTCAGCTCGTCGTCGATAAGCTGCGGATTCTCCGACATAAACTTCGCCACCGCCCCCGGGTCACTCGCAAAACGCTCCATCTCGTTGGCTATCGATTCGAGCCTTTTAATGTCCGCCGTCAGACCCTGCGGCAGTGGAATTTCGCCGAGCTTCTCCCTCGCGGTCTGTGCGCACCGCAATATCTCACGAATGCTCTCTACCTTCTGCGCATCACCCACAACATCCCCAAACACCTCAGGCTTGCCACCGAGCTTCGCACGCTTCTTCGCTGAAACCCGCTGCCCGAAGTAATCCGGGCACGAGTCGTACTCGTCCCGCAGCTTCCCGTCGCGCCAATACCAGTAGCAGAATACGTCGTCGTCATGAACCATCATCTGCACCACGTCCCCTCCAAGCGCCTGCGCACGCTTTGTCCCTATCGGCGTCTGTCCGAAGCTGTCCGGATAGAAACTCACCCAGTCCCCGATAGCCGGACCGAGATAGAACCTGCAACCTTCCTTCTTCGCCGCCCCCTCAAGCACCTCCTTGACTCTGTCATACCCTACTCCCCTTACGTGAACCGAACCATAAAATCCACCCATCGTCTTACCCTTTCTGTGCTCCGACCGCTTGCCTGCGGCTCCTACTTGCGCTCTTTCGCGAATAAGTCGCGAAAAAAGTCAATGACCGTCTCTGCCTTGTAATCTCTGAATTCGCCCGCATCGAAGAAAACACCGTAGCAGCTTGTGCACGCCTCATAATGTATATGCGGCTGCTTCACGTCCACCATCCGTATCATCTGTGTCCGACAGGCCGGGCACTCAATCCTGTCAATCTTGTCATACTCCTTGCCTGTCCCGACATCTCCGATATCGATTGACTCTGAATCCTGCATCGCTTTGAGGTGCTCATGTTCGAGCATATCAAACCACATACCTTTGCAGCTCGTGCAGCGGTCAACCTCTATGCTCTCGAATGTCACCTTTTCCATCTCTGAGTCGCACTTTGGGCATTCCATTTGACAACCTCCAAAAACATAGGACTTCGGGACTTAACCATTCTCCAGTTTTTATCGCCTTTTCGGCGAGGGGTCAACCCCTGACCGCAAAAACCGGCGCCCCGACTTGAGGGTGAAATTCTCTGGCTCGTAAAGGTGACTATCTAAAAGGTCGATAACATCGACACCAGGTGGCACAATGCAATCACTTTGTGGTCAAAGGAGACGAAAAGATGATTTCTGCCGTTCTATCCTTGATCTTGGGAGCCTTGAGCCTCGCCGGGGCCGTTCCAGTTGCCATGCCCGTAATAGGCCTGGCCCTCGGAGCAAACGCCGTTATCAAAGAACGAAGAAAGGATGACAGAAGAAAGACAGTGTTGATAATGGCGCCGATAGCCATCATAGAAAACGGTTTTGTGACGCTGATGTTGGTATTGGGTGCCCTCCTTTGATTGACCGTGCCGCAGCCGATATTGTGCCCGAAGATTTCACCTGTGCGAGACCGAAGGCTTGATTCTGCCCGCGCGCTTTGCTCCTCACAGGTATTCTATGGCGTTGCTGATGCGTAGGCTTCCGCCAGAATCTTAATCGGGTGACTCACTACGCAGTTGCTTATGTGCTCGATTTGCATCTTGCAGGCCGCGCACTCGGTCAGAACGTACTTAATCTGTGACGATTCGAGGGCCTGCACCAGCGGTTCCGAGATTTTCGAAGACAATGCATAATTCTTCTTCTGCATTCCGAAAGTCCCCGACAGACCGCAGCAGCCCCCTTTGAGGTCTACAACTTTGACGCCGCAGACATTTTCCAGAATTTCGATACTCGCACCGGCGCCGCCAATCGCAGACAGGTGACACGGACGATGATACACAAAGATCGGCCCCTTGCCGCCGCCGTCGCCCCCACCGGCCGTGCCAGCACCGCCGGTAAACCTGCTATCGTCATTGCCGGCAGTGTAGTGACGAAGCAATCTCGCCTTTTGGGCTTGCCCAATCGGCTTCAACTTCCTCTCTTTCATTAGCCCCAGCAGAAAACTCATAAGCTCAAACGTGTTCTTCGACACCAGTTTCGCATCCTCACCGCCCACAAAGTGACGCAATTCCTGCTGCAGACACAGTGCCGCGCTCGGCTCGGAGCAGACTATCTTGTAGCCTTGCCGCACCGTCCTGGAAAGATGCTTGACGATGTATCCGAGATCGCGCCGCGCCGTCCTGACGTCACCATACACAATCGCCGGCAGTGGCGTCGGCCGCTGCTTTGGCAAAACAACCTCAACGTCATTTTGCTGTAACACTGCAAGCACCGAAAATCCCAGCTCGTGGTCATTGTAATTCGCATACGTATCCAAAAAATAAGCAACCTTGTCGACCGGCCTGGCTATCGGCTGACACGCCGCCAGATATTTGCGCCCCGACTTTAGAAATGCACTGCCCGCAAATTCCGGCACGTCTCTGCGCTTATCCAGCCCCGCCGCCTTCTCCAAAAACCACTTCGCAATCGGCAGTCTCATAACAAAGTTCGAAACCGGCCGAAATATACCGCCCAACATGCTCAGGTAGCGGTTGTGACTCAGCGCCACCTCCGCCCGCCGCAATCCCCGACGCTTGACATAAGCCGCTCGCGCCGCCGCAATCAGCTTCGAAACATCAACACCAGAAGGACATTCCACAGAGCAGGCCTTGCAGTTAACGCATAAATCAAGAAACTTCCGAAAATCGGACGACTCAAATCCCTGCTCATCCAACTGACCCGTCGCCCAGAACCGAAGTATGTTCGCCTTGGCACGCGAGCTGCCCATCTCGTCCCCCACCGCACGAAACACCGGGCACATCCGCAGGTTCTCCTCCCGGCTCAGACAAACTCCGCATCCGCTGCACTGCCCCAATTCGAAGGCAAGCTCCTCCTCGTCAAAAATCAAATCCGATTTAATCCTCTCCGCCAGAATCTTGTGCCGCCCACGAAGGTTCCTCACCATCACATCAGCGTCCCCGCTGATTATCTTGCCCGGATTCATCAGGCCCGCCGGGTCGAATATATTCTTGATTTCACAAAGCAGCTCGTAAAACTCGTCCCCGTATTGCATTCGAATAAACGCCGCACGCACCAGACCGTCCGCATGCTCACCGCTTATCGACCCGCCCAGCGACCACGCCAACGAAAAAACGTCATTGGCAATCGACCGCATCTTCTCAACCTCCGCCGGGTCGCTCAAATCCAGATAAGGCCGTACGTGCAGCTCACCATCCCCCGCGTGACCGTAAAAGGACATCGCAATCCCGTACCGCCGACCAATCTCCTTCATCCCCGAAATGTACTCGCCAAGATGAGTGTTACCGACGGAAACGTCCTCGATAAAAGGAACCGGATGCTTCCGACCCTTTCGCCTGTCCAGCAGCGGCACCGCATCCTTGCGCGATTTCCACAGCCGCTGCTGCTCACTTTCGTCAACGACGATTCTCCGCCTCGACGCAATCGTACCGACCGCCGTGTCCGTTTTTTCGACCGCCCCTCTCACCTCATCCGAACTGCCGCCCGTATGCTCCACCAAAAGAACCGCCGAGGCGCCCGCCGGCAGGATATCCCGGTACTCGGGCAGGGCCTCACGCGCCATATCCAGCAAAGTCCTGTCCATCAGCTCACACGCCGACGCCCCGGTACCCACCACAATCGGGACCGCCTCCGCCGCCCCCTCCAAAGACTCAAACTCCAAGTGCAGCAGAACCTTCGCCCCCGGCAGTTCGACGCTCCGCAGCGTAATCTCCGTGAAAATCGCCAGCGTCCCCTCAGAGCCCGCCAGCAGCCGAGACAAATCAATCTTTCCGTCGTGGCAAATCCCCGCGATAGTATAACCGCTGCGATTGCGCTTCGTCCCCGGAAGCGACTTGCCAATAACATCCTGCTTCTGCGAAAGAACCGACCAGCATCTTTTTGCAATGTCACCCGCTGTGTCGTCCTCCGCGTGCACCGCATCAACATCGTTGACAAATTCTGCCACAGACCCGTCGGCAAGTACCGCCTTGATACGCTCAACGTAATCCCCTATGTACCCGTATTGAAGCGAATGCGCGCCCGTGCTGTTGTTCGCAACACACCCCCCTGCCGTCGCACGATTGCTCGTCGATGGGTCCGGACCGATCTTGCGCCCGAAACCCGCAAGGAATCTGTTCAAATCGTCAAGCACCACACCAGGTTCGCAGACCACCCGCTCGCCGCTCCCGGCCGCGCCCAGAATATGGTTCATATACCGGGTCATGTCGAACACGATTCCACTGCACAGACTCTCACCCGCCACGCCGCTGCCAGCTCCCCGAGCCACCACCGGTATCTTGTGGTGCCCCGCATATTTGACAACCGCCGCCACGTCCCCCGTGTCACGCGGAACCACAATAATGGCCGGCAAAATCTGGTAAATGCTCGCATCCGTACTGTAAGCCGCCCGATGAAGTACGTCCGTATGGACTTCACCCCGCACGACTTCCGCCAGCTCGGCCGCAACTTTCTCCGGCTTCTCAAACATCCAAAGCCCTATTCCTCAAAGTCCGCTGGCATAAACTGCGCCGGAGCAATCGTGCCGCTCGCACGGAGTACCGCAAGGTCGTCCTCACCAACATGACCGTGGATGAACTGCTGAACCACCGGATGAGGGTGGTTGCGAATATGCTCGGAATCGCCGTCGGCAATAATCTTGCCGTGGTGAAGCATTATAATCCGATCCGCAATCTTGTACGCACTTTTCATATCGTGAGTGACAACAATCGTCGTCTCGCCCAGCTCACGCTGCAGTTTCAGAACCAGCTCGTTGATTACATCCGCACGTATCGGGTCCAGCCCCGTCGTCGGTTCGTCATAAAGAATTACTTTTGGGTTCAGCGCTATCGCACGCGCCAGCGCCACACGCTTGCGCTGACCACCCGATAGATTCGCAGGATAATAATTCTGATAACCGTCAAGACCGACCATCGCCAGTTTGTTCTTGATGATTTCATCCAACTGCCCACGGTCTGTTATCCTGTAATGCTGCACTATTGGAAACATTATGTTCTCCGCCACGCTCAGACTGTCGAACAAAGCGCCGCCCTGAAAAAGAAACCCGTAGTTCGTCCGAACCTTGTTAAGCTCCCTCTCACTGAGCTCGTCAATCCGCTGATTCCTGAAGTACACCTCGCCCTCGCTCGGCCTCAGCAGCAAAATCATGTGCTTGATCAAAACCGTCTTGCCGCAGCCGCTCGGCCCTATTATGACCGTCGTCCTGCCCTCGTCTATGCTCAGAGAAATATCGTCCAATACCACATTGTCGCCGAACTTCTTCGTCACGTTCTTAAGAACGATAATCCCGCCGTCGCTTCTTACCGCACCGCTCTCTGTCTGCTCAGCCTTTTCCACTTCCGTCGCCACCCATTTGCAACAGACTCAAATCTTCTCACACGATACTCTTGATGGGCCAGAATATCG
>Ga0180437_10008562_pt1 | contig 12946 bp, 12 predicted proteins | sample SS_ome_4_FD_132410 | JGI IMG/M metagenome (GOLD analysis project Ga0180437, IMG submission 132410) | Hypersaline lake sediment archaeal communities from the Salton Sea, California, USA - SS_3_D_1 metaG | ecosystem: Environmental > Aquatic > Non-marine Saline and Alkaline > Hypersaline >...
GGCATGTAGGAGCGGCTTCAGCAGCGAACAAGCCCCAACCCATTGGTTAGCGCCCACAGGTAGTCTTGTCCACAGATGAACACAGATAAACACGGATGTTTTTAACTATTAAAAACATCAAGCGCCGCAATGATTCGTAGGATTACGACAAAAAATTTATATCCGTGTTCATCTGCGTTCATCTGTGGATCAAATAACAAGTGCAAACTTTACGGGCTGGCAGGCGACATCCGCGACAATATTATTCCCTGTCGTCGAACAGCGTGAAGTCGATATCGGTTTCAGAGGCTTGCATGAACAGGGTCCACAGGGCGCCCCGGTCCGTGCCGCCGTCGTTGTTCCGTTTCGCGCCTGCGACTATGTCGATGGTGCCGTCGACGTCCAGGTCGCCGACTTGCGCGAGTGCGCAGCCGAACAGGTCACCGTCGGCCAGCGGGCCTGCAAAATTGCCGGAGGTGCTGGAAATTTTCGATTTTGAAATCAGTTCGCCATCGCTGTCCATGAACATGACCCAGGCAGCGCCGCGGTCCGTGCCGCCGTCGTCATCCTGTTCGGCGCCGGCGACGATATCGACGATGCCGTCGCCGTTGTAATCACCGATGCCGGCCATTGAACTGCCGAAGCGGTCATTGTCGAGCAGGCCGCCGCCGAAGTTGCCACTGGATTCGGACAGTTTCTGTTCGAAACGGACCGTTCCGTCGGCGTTCATGAACAGCACCCAGACCGCACCGCGGTCGATACCGCCGTCGTCGTCGCCGGTTGCGCCCACGGCAATATCTTCGATACCGTCGGCATCGAGGTCGCCGATCCCGGCGATCGAGCTGCCGAAATGGTCGCCGTCCCGCAGGGTGCCGGCAAAGCCGCCGTCGGTGTCCGAAATTTTCTGGCCGGTGATCACGCGGCCGTCCCTGGCCAGAAACAGTATCCATACCGCACCGCGGTCGCCGCCGCCGTCATCAGACAGGCGTGCGCCGACTGCAATTTCCGGTACGTTGTCGTTGTTCAGGTCGCCGATGTTGGCGATGGCGCCACCGAACTGGTCGTTATCTTCGATGATATCGATGAGGCTGATAATGTTGTCCGATATCTTCTGCCGCGATAACACGGTGCCGTTCGCGTTCAGGAAGAGTATCCACACCGCACCACGGTCCGTTCCGCCGTCGTCATCCAGCGGCGCGCCTACCGCAACGTCGAGAAAACCGTCGCCGTTTAGATCCCCGAGTTCGGCGACAGCGCTGCCGAACTGATCGTTGTCGTCGAGTACCGACAGCAGCGTAAAGCCGCCTTCGTTGTCCGAGATCTTCTGTTCGATGTCGACGGTGCCGTCGTCGTTCATGAACAGTATCCAGACCGCGCCGCGGTCCGTTCCACCGTCGTCATCGAGCGGTGCGCCGACGATGAGGTCGGTGACGCCGTCAGCCTCCAGGTCGCCGATATTGGCGACGGCGCTGCCGAAGCGGTCGTCGTCATCCAGCGTACCTTCGAAGTTGCCCGCGGTGTCGGAGATTTTCTGCGAGGATTCGACGCCGGTGGTGATCGTGGTTTCCGTGCAGCTGCGCCCCGACAGAACCAGCCAGGCAAAAATGATGAACAGGAATTTCAGGGGTTTGTTCACGCGCATGGTTTATCGTGTTATCGCATCCAGGGCAGACACCAGTTTATCAATATGGGTGCGCTTGTGTGCAGCCGACAGCGTGATCCGCAAACGCGCGGTACCTTCCGGCACCGTCGGAGGCCGTATCGCGGTGATCAGAAGGCCGCGTTCAAGCAGCTGCTCGCTCATCGCCACCGCCGCCGAACTTTTTCCGATCATGACCGGTTGAATGGCTGTTTCGCTGTTACCGGGTTTGACGCCCAGTTCGTCACAGCAGTTCCGGAAATACTGGATGTTGTGTTCCAGCCGCTCGCGCAGTTGCGGTTGTGACCGGATGATCTTCAGGCCGGCGAGGGCCGCCATGGCTGCGGCTGGCGGTAGTGCGGTCGTATAGATATAGGCGCGCGCTTTCTGGATAAGGGTTTCTATCAGCGCTTCGCTGCCGGCTACGAAGGCGCCGGCTGCACCGACCGCTTTTCCAAGCGTCGCCATATAGACGGGTATTTCGTCAGTCGAAACCCCCAGGCGTTCCGGTGTGCCCCGGCCAGTGCGGCCGAGTACGCCAAACCCGTGGGCGTCGTCCAGCATCAGCAGCGCGTCGTGTTTCCTGCAGGTTTTCGACAGCACGCCAGCGTCAGCTGTGTCGCCGTCCATGCTGAACACGCCGTCACTCATCACCAGTTTGCCGCCCGACGACCTGGAAGCAAGTTTCGTTTCCAGGTCGTCCGCACTGTTGTGGGCGTAGCGCATCAGCCGCGCACCCGAGAGCAGGCCACCATCGAGCAGAGACGCATGGTTCAGGCGGTCTTCGAATACGGTGTCGCCCCTGCCGGCCAGGGCCTGGGCCACGCCCAGGTTCGCCATGTAGCCGGTTGAGAACAGCAGTGCGCGCGGGTAGCCGGTGAAATCCGCCAGCGCTTCTTCGAGTACGTGATGGGCGCGGGAATGCCCGTTGATCAGGTGTGCGGCACCGCTGCCGGCGCCGTAGTCTTCAACGCCCTTGATGAACGCAGATTTTACATCCGGGTGGTTGGCCAGGCCGAGGTAATCATTGCTGCAGAAGCTGATGACCTGCCTGCCGTCGATAAGCATCTCGGGCTGCTGCGGCCCGTCACTGATCCGGCGCGAGCGGTACAGATGCTCGGCCTTTCGGCGCTCAAGGTCTTTGCTGAGGTTCTTCATTGTCTAATCATCACAAAGAGCACGGAGGTTCGCTGAGCGTTTTTATATGTCCGCGAAAAACGCAAATAACGCGAAATGTTAACTGTCCCGTAGGCGCGGCTTTAGTCGCGCATTGCGCCAATCATGCTAATGATGCCGGTTCAACCGATACCTTCAAGCTATTATATTGAATGATAAATAGGTTGACGTGGATCAGCGATATTCGCGGCTAAAGCCGCGCCTACAGGTCAAAAAAACCATTTTGCGTTATTTGCGTTTTTCGCGGACATTCAAAAAATCCATCCCGGGTTCACCGAGGCCGGCCCGGGTCCAGCCTAGGCCGCGCCGGCCTGCTTCCGGGTTTCGATGTCCTGGTTGATGCCAAGCCGCTCGAATAATTGCTGATCCTGGTTTTCGTCAGGATTGGAGGTCGTCAACAGCCTGTCACCGTAGAAAATGGAGTTTGCGCCTGCGAAGAAGCACAGTGCCTGCATTTCATCGCTCATGGCGGTGCGCCCTGCAGACAGCCGGACCCAGGATTCGGGCATCAGGATGCGGGCCGCGGCGATGGTGCGGACGAATTCGAGCGGGTCGAGTTTATCGACACCGTGCAGCGGTGTGCCCTCGACCTGAACCAGCATGTTGATTGGCACGCTTTCCGGGTGTTTCGGCAGGTTCGCGAGCTGCTGCAGCAGTGAAACCCGGTCTGTCTCCTGTTCTCCCATGCCGACGATGCCGCCGCAGCAGACATTGATGCCGGCTTCGCGTACGTTCGTGAGGGTCTCGAGCCGGTCCTGGTAGGTGCGGGTCGAGATTATCTCACCGTAGTACTCCGGCGAAGTATCGAGGTTATGGTTGTAGTAATCGAGCCCGGCCTGCTTCAGTCGCTGGGTCTGCTGTTGCGTGAGCATGCCCAGGGTGACGCAGGTCTCAAGCCCGAGCGCGTTCACCGCCTCGACCATTTCGATAACCCTGTCCAGGTTTTTGTCGGTCGGGTTGCGCCAGGCCGCGCCCATGCAGAAGCGGCTGGCGCCGTTGTCCCTGGCAGCGCGTGCTTTTGCGATGACTTCTTCCAGCGGCAGCAGGCGTTCGCGCTCCAGTTCGGCTTCGTTGCGCGCGCTCTGGGAGCAGTACGCGCAGTCCTCCGGGCAGGCGCCGGTCTTGATGCTCAGCAGGGTGCTGACCTGCACCCGGTTGGGATCAAATTGCCGGCGGTGCAGGTTGTGCGCCTGGAAAAGCAGGTCGTTGAAAGGCTGTTCCATCAGGGCGCTGATTTCGGATTTTTTCCAGTCGTGGCGCAGAGAGTTCATAAGTTGCGGCTAAGTGGATAGAATGGCCGACTATTCTACATGACAGGGAATGATCATGAATACGGATGTTGCCGGGCTCGCGGGCGGCCTGTTTCAGTGGCTGCTGGGTACCGTCTTTCCGCCACGCTGTGTACTGTGCGGATCTGCCGGAATCAACGACAGGGATGTATGTGCGTCCTGCTACCGCGGTCTTCCATGGATTGGAAAGGCTTGCGAACAGTGTGCCATCCCGCTGCCCGATCACCGTGACGGCCCTTTGAAGTGCGGTCGCTGTCTGCACAGTCCGCCGGCATTTGACAGCAGTCTGAGCCTGTTCAGTTACAGAGACGACGCGGTCAGGCTTGTTCATCAGCTCAAGTTCAACCAGAAGCTCGCGTACTCGAGGTTGCTCGGCGGTCTGCTGGTCGACGCAATACGCAGCGAAGGAACGCCATTGCCCGACTGTATTCTGCCCGTGCCGCTGCATCCCCGGCGATTGCGCCAGCGGGGCTTCAACCAGTCAATAGAGATCGCGCGCCCGGTCGCCAGCGCGTTCGATCTCCATCTTGATTCAGGCTCCATCGCGCGTGCACGTAACACCCCGACGCAAACCGGACTGGACAGAAATCAGCGCGGAAAAAACATGCGCGGTGCTTTTGAGGTCGCACATCCCCCCGGTGCGCGCCACGTAACGGTTATCGATGATGTTGTGACGACCGCTTCAACCGTGAACGAGCTCGCGCGCCTGTTGAAGAAAGCGGGGGTCGAGCGTGTAGACGTCTGGAGTATTGCCAGGGCCGGCTAGGTCGCGATGGATGTCGGATTGTCTGAATTTTGTAGAGGCGCGTCCGGATGCTGCAGACCACCCGCGCGGCAGTATCGCAAGGCATTGAATTTATTGGTCAATCCACGTGCCGCCGCGGGCTTCGACCTGTCGCCTGGCGCCCGAGAGTGTCGGTATTATTTACGCTTTATGTAAAGTAATGTAAAGCCCGAGCCGGGAGCCTTCTGTATATGTATGAAAATAAATGATTAAATTGGTTGGGCATCGTTCTTGCATGCCCATTTAGTGAGCACTTTGTTGCTGCGGCAATCCTGCCAGGGCTTGCCGGTAAATGAGACCAAACCTTCTGAATGTCCGTCATGGACTTCGCATAAATGTGACCAAACGATCGAGTTAGCGAATGACATCGCGGTGTTTTTGTTCACCTGGTGTCAACCAACTGTTTTTCTGGAGAGATTTTTTATGTCCGATTTCAGGTCCAGCCTGCGGCCCGGTTCAGGTCCCGACAGGTTTTGCCAAAGAGCTGCCGGGGGGATCAGCGGCAGCGGCCGCTACAGGTTCTCCCGCTGAACATCCCGGTTCGACCGGAACCACCGTCGAAATGACCGTTCGGGAAAAGCGGCGGTGGTTAACGGGTGCGTTTTCACGTATTCGATACGGTATTCAGGAGCAGGGCCTGAATTCCGGCCCGGGATGGTTTCGTGCCAGCGGATATCTCCCGTCACCCTGATTCGCTGAAGAATTTTCCCGCTGTATACAGGCAGGCATGTGTCGCAGCCCGCTTGCGCTGCTGGCGGCTTCCAGGTGAATTCGCAATCTTCAGGCCTTAACGCAAAACGGCGTCAACGTTTCCAGCGCGAGTGTTCGTGCGCGACTGTTTTTGCGCTTGCGTGCTGGTGGTGTCCAGTCGTGATACAAGGTCATGGATTGCCACGTTCGCACGCAGGCGCGTCAGCAGCATGTAGAGGCCGGCGAGTTTTCGGTGAAGAAACAGCGTGCTGGTGGGTGGAAGGCGCCAGAACTTGTCCTGCAGGCGCATTCGCAGCAGGCGTTCGCGCATGCGATCGGCCAAGCCGGAATTGCCGAAGTCGTAGCTGCCGGCGGTCCTGGCCGGCTCGCTCGCGTCAAGCAGGAGCGCGATGATGCCGTTTCGATAGCGGGGTGGATCGTGCGGATCGAGATAGCCAACCCTGGCGGCGGCTTTTTCGATATCCTTTTCATCACCATCCAGGCAGGCGGTCAGCAGTGCGCATAAAGCGCCGCGCTGGGTTTCGGAATAGGTCCGTGTAGCGCCGAAATCCAGCAGCTGTATGCGGCCGCTGCCGGGCTGGTAGAGATAGTTGGCAAAATTCGGGTCAGTCTGCACCAGGCCCCAGTCGAAGACTTCACGCAAGGCAAGCTCCACGAGCGCAGTGGCCGTGGCATTGCGTTTTTCCGCCGCTGCGGCAGCCAGTTTTTCGATCGGCTGGCCATCCATGTGAGTCATGGTCAGCACATCGGTGGTCGTCATCGAATCGATAACTTCGGGCGCGCTGAAACGCTCATCGTGAGCCAGGTAGGCGCTAAAGCGTCGAAGGGACTCGGCTTCGAGCCTGTAATCAGCTTCTGCGTGAAGCTGGCTTTTGGCTTCCTGCAGAACCGGAAGGATATTCAGTTCCTTCGGAATCAGGCTGAATGTGCGTAGCAGTGCCGAGACGTTGTCCACATCGCTGTCGATGCTGCGCCTGATTCCAGGATACTGTACTTTTACCGCGAGGCGCCGTCCGTCCTGTAGCACGGCCTTGTGAACCTGTCCGATCGAAGCCGCGGCAATCGGCTCGAATTCGAAGTGACTGAACCCGCTCTGCCAGTCCTTTCCCCAGGCGCTTTGCAGGACGGCCGTGACCTGGGTTGACGGCATTTGATGCGCGGTCGCGCAGGCGCGCCAGGATATCACTAAGCTCGGGCGGCAGTATCTGCCCGCTGTCCATCGACATGAGCTGGCCGACTTTCATTGCGGCCCCGCGCATCTCTGACAGCCGGTGTGTGACTCTTCGTGCGTTGGCGGGCGTCAGCAGCAGGCTGTCCAGCCCGGGGCTTCGGCCGCCTGCAAGCTGTTTCGCGCCTTCGCTGAGCATGCCGCCGACAACGCCGCCGGCGAGCTTTCCGAGCAGCGAGAGGCGGCCGATGCGGGACGCGGTGACGCTTCTGCGCATTTTCAAGCCCGCGTTCTCCGCTTTTCGCTGCCTTCGCGCCGTTTTTCAGACAGGGGGCTGCTGTGGCAGCTCTGCGTGTTGCAGCGCCGGCGCAGGCGCCAGCGTGCGAACTGCGAGTAAAGCCGGTCGAGTAAACCGACGAGCCTGAACGTACGCAGCAGGCCGGCCAGCCAGCGGTAGGCGGGCAGGTGGGACCACAGCTCGGCGAAACCCCGGGCGCCCGTGTGCCAGAGTCCGGAAGCGTCGCGCACGTGAAAGCGTGCCATCGCGTCCTCCCTGCTAAGGCCGTGGGTGGACAGCATTACTTCGTCCTGCGTTATATCGATCCAGAGCAGGCGCTCGGCGCCCCGACGCCGCCGGTAATGATCGATCTCGCGACGGCACAGCGCGCAGCCGCCATCGTAAAATACAGTTGCTACCGGTATTTTCATACAGCACGCTGCAGGGGGCGTACCGCCGTGAACCCGCCATCAACCGGCAGGACCTGCCCGGTGATCCATTCTGCCTGGTCAGAAACAAGCCACGCGATCGCGTCAGCGACATCTTCTACTTTGCCGTGGCGCCCGAGCGGGTACTGTGCATCGAGCTGGCGCGTGTTTTTTTGCGCCGAGAACAGCCACTCCGTGGACTGCGAGCGCATCAATCCGGGCGCCACGGCGTTGACGCGTATCTGGTCGCGCGAATAGCTGGCCGCAGCGGATCGGGCCAGACTCTCCACGGCGGCTTTCGCTGCTGCGATAGCCTCGTGGTTGCTGACGCCGATCTGCGCTGTCACTGAACTGACGAGCACTGCGCTGCCTGCCCGCCTGGCTTTCAGGCAGTTGTCTACAAATGCTCCAAGCGCAAAGAAGCTGGTGTCCAGGTTGGCCTGCATGCAATCCCGATACTGCTGTTCGCGCGTTCGGTGAAGCGCTGCCATCAGCACTGACCCCGCACAGTTGATCAGCGCGGACGGCGTCTGCCCTGTTTCCGTTGCGCAGGCTTCAAAAGCCAGGCGGGCGCCATCGGCAGTGGAGACGTCGGCCTCGATGGGCGTGCCGGCAACCGCATCGGAAAGCTTGCTGGCATCGCGGGTCACCAGCGCAAGTCCCCAGCCATCGGCTGCCAGCCTGCTCGCTACGGCGGTTGCCAGACTGCCGGAAGCGCCGGTTATCATTGCAATTCTGCTCATACTCATCTCCTGGGAATTATACAAAGCTGTTGAAGCGGGCGGGTGACGCCCTGTCGCCCTGGCTGTTCATATTTTGTCGATGTTTTCTTGTGCCTCGAGTGCGGCTGGTTTCAGACCGCGATCACGGCGCCAGCGACCGCGAGGAATATCAGGGGCATAAGCAGGAAGCTCAGTGTCATCCTGCTTATCAGCTGATCTTCAGCTTTCATGGCGCGTGTCATTGATTGTTTCATCGCTTCTCTCCCGTGGTGTGTTCATATACCGGATTAATCGGTATTGTCCTAGACAATAATGAAACATTCACCTTTTGTCAAGATTTTGTATAATACAATGTATTAATAATCGAGCATCCATACAGGAGAAGAGACGATGGAAAAGCCAGAGCCATCCGCGAGTGGTTACAAGATCGGCACGGTATCCAAGCTGACCGGTATATCGCCCGATACCTTGCGCATCTGGGAACGGCGCTACGCGGTGGTTACGCCGCAACGTTCTGCGGGCGGCGGCCGCCTGTACACGACCGAGGACATTGCGCGGCTTAAATTGATCAGGCGGCTGGTTGACAAGGGCGATACCATCGGTGTGATCGGCGGTTTGAGCCACGATGAGCTGCAGCAGCGCTTGTCCGAGACCCGAAGTGTCGAGGCCATTGCGGCTCCCGGCGCCCCGTGCCGGCTGGCGGTCGTGGGTGAACTGCTCAACCAGAGGCTGGAAGCGGAACGGGAGTCCCTGAGCGATATCACGATCGCGGCTTCCTTTGACAACACCCGGGCCTTCATGGCCGATACCGGCCTGATCGAGGCGGATGTGCTGGTCATCGAGCAGCCCACGCTTCAGGTGGAAACCGTTGTTCAGGTGGCCGACTGGATTGCGCGGGTCAATGCGGTTCATGCTGTCATCATCTACCGGTTCGCTGCACGTGAGACCCTGGAACAATTGCCGCAATCGAAATGTTCCGCCTTGCGCGCACCTGTGGATCCCCTGGCCATACAGCGTCACTGTATGGCTCAGATGGGCCGGCAGGCGAGCATTGACGACGTGGAAGCTGATTATGCGCTTGTTTCGGGCGAACCAGCGCCGCCCCGGCGTTACAGCGACGAGACGCTCGCGCGCCTTGCAGGCCTGTCGACAACGATCAAGTGTGAATGCCCGCAACATCTAGCCGAACTGGTTACCAGCCTGGGTGCGTTTGAAAAATACAGCAATGAATGTGAAAGCCGCAGTATCAAGGACGCGGAGCTGCACGCCTATCTGAGCAACACGGCGGCCCATGCGCGCCACATGTTCGAAAACGCCCTGAGCCTGGTGATCGAGGCCGAGAATATCGATTTGTAATGCGCAAAGGTTGTTGTAATGCGTAGAGAATTCAGTCGTTTGCACGACAGGGCGTGCCCGCGCGGCGGGGCTCGGCCTGATGAGCCGCCCGCGGAGCGTTAGCCTGGACAGGCTGTCCGGCCCGGGTCCATTCGGGCCGCCAGGCGTTACTCAACGATGACCGTGCCGGTCATCGACGGGTGCAGGGCGCAGTAGTACTGGTAGGCGCCGGGCTGTTCGAATGTGTGGCTGAATGTCGAATCCCTGCCCATTCGCTGCGAGGAAAGTTTGCCCTCGTTACGGCCGGTGACTGTGTGCAGCATCGTGGCGGTGTTCGTCCAGGTAACCTTCTCCCCTGTATTGACGCGAATCACGGCCGGGTGGAACCGCATGCCCGAGATCGACACGTTGTTCGATCCCGGCTCCGATGCGGCGCTGTCCGGGCTTTTAGCCGCGGGCTGACGCGGGGCCGGGTAGGTATACCCTTGCATTCCATGCGGCATGCCGGGTGCATAATACTGGTACCCGGGCGGCGCTGGCGGCTGGTAACGGGTGTCGTAGCCATAATATCTATGGTGTTTGTATGTGTTCTGTCCGGCGTTCAGGTTTTTTGAAACCGCTGCGAACAGGGCTGTGGCCGAGACCACTGCGGTTATGGCCAGAATGGTTGAATGACTCAATGGCTTCATGATTGCTCTCCGGCTGTCTTATGCAGCTGGTTCTAGAATTTGACGGATACGGAATGCGCCGCGGCCCGCCCGATCGGAACGGCGATCAGGCTGGCCTGGCGCATGATCGCTTTTCAGTTGGGTATCATCACCGCATCGATCACGTGAATGACGCCGTTGGTTGCGCGTATGTCGGCGATGACCACGTTGGCGCCGTCGACCCTGACGCCATTTGATGTCTCGATCGAAACTGCGGAGCCCTGGACCGTTTCGGCTGAATTCAGCCTGGCGACATCCGACGCCGTCACTTCGCCGGACACGACGTGGTAGCTGAGCAGCTCGGTAAGTGCCTGCCTGTCGTTCGTAATCGCAGTGCGGATCGATTCCGGCAGTTTTCTGAACGCTTCATCGCTGGGCGCAAACACGGTGTACGGGCCTGGTCCCTTAAGGGTTTCATCGAGACCGGTCGATTTGAGGGCTTGGACCAGGGTGTTGAAGCGGCCGGTATTGAGTGCTGTGTCGATGATGTCAGCTTTGGCGTCGGTTCGCGGTTCGGAAGCCGTGTCGCTGCCGGTCGCCGCACCCGGGTGGCCGCGACCGTAGGCTTTGCCGCCCTGCCAGTAGGGGGCTGGATAGCCTCGATGGTGCATCCGCCCCGGCATGGGGTGGAAGTGGCGATTGGCATGGGGGTGGCCGTAGTAGCTGTGCTTCTTGTAGCGCTTGTCTGGCGAACAGTAGTCCGCGACTGCCGCGGTCGGGCCAGTAACCAGCGCAGCTGCGACCAGGTACAAGGGTAGGCTCACTTTCATGTTGTTGTCTCCTGCTGTTTTTGTGGGCGTTGCTGTCGAGGTTCTGTCGAAGTCGAGCTTGCAACGCGTCTGTGCCTGGCCGTTTCCTGGCTGCCGGCCTGTCCATGTTGCAAGTCATTGATTAATCAAAGAGCCTGGTCACATGGTGAGCTTTGGGCGCCGAACCGGTTGGCTTTCGGGTGATGCAATTTAGATTCTGGATGTTCCGGTTGTCCAGAATATGTCAAAGAATATATTTGAAAAAACTCTTTTTGTCAATATTTTGTATAAGACATTAATGGCGGGTTCAACGGCTGCGCTGGTAATCTGGGTTGTCGAACTCGAAATAGCCGCGGATCAGGCTGGTATCAGGTTTGTCCAGTCCGGTGCGGCGGGTGCTGAAGGTGGTTGCGGGCTCCGGTAGGGGGGTGCAGCAGGTCTTTTTCGACGGCAGGGCGGCCGGGTACGGCCAGCATCGTTTTCAACAGGAGCATCAGCCCCGGGAGGCGGCATTCCCGGCCAAAGTCGTCCCTGCGGGCGGGCCTGCAGGAGCGGCTTTAGCCACGAATGGTTTCGGTAACGGTTATTTACTCGCGGTTTTTTCCAGCCAGCTTGCGACCGCTTCAACCAGTTCGTCTTCCTTGCCATCGAAGAAATGGTTGGACCCGGCCAGTTCGACCTGGGTGTAATGGCTGTTTCCGGCTTTCTTTGCGGCTGCGGCGCGCGCATCAACGCTTTTCATGATGGCTTCGAGATCGTCATCGCCGTAGAGGTCCAGCACCGGTACCTTGATCGATTGCAGTGACTTGACGCCGTCCATGCGCGGGTCGTCGGCAAATGCGCCGATCCCGATCGCGACAAAGCCGTCTGTATCCTGCTTCGTTGTCGTAAGGTAGTAGGCCGCCATGGTTGCGCCCTGGCTGTGACCGACCAGCACGATCTGCTTCGAGCCATTGCTTTTCAGGTACTCGATCGCGGCATCGATCCGCGGCGCGACTTCATCGTACAGGGGAGCGTATTCAATGTATTCGGCTTCATTCGGCAGTATCGGCATCTGGATCGCCAGCGTGTTCCAGTTATGCTCGATCAGGCCGACACGCAGCGGCTGAATCACCTGCTGCCAGTCGGGGTGAATGCCGGTGCCGTGCATCACGATGACCCCGCGGCCCTTGTCTTCCGCGGCTTCGGTGTAGATTCCGAGGAAGTCGCTGGTACCGTCGTTCAGCCAGACCGCGTCGCCGTCGAGAATCGCGTCGACCACCTGGTCGGCCCAGCGTTTCTCCTTGGCAAGGTCGGATGCGTAAATCGTGCCCGAAAACACACATGCGAGCAGGAGCAGGGTAAGGTTCAGTTTTTTCATAATGTTTTTCCGAATTGATAGTCGAGGACGATACCGATGAATAGGACCATACCAAACCAGTTGTTGTTCAGAAAAGCCTGAAAACACATGGCGGGTTCCCTGTTCCTGATCAGGTATTGCTGCCAGAGCGCGAGCACGGTTGCAGCGGTGACCCCGGTGTAATAGAAGCCGCTGAGTTCGGCGCGTTGCCCGATCAGTACCAGGGCCATGATCAGCATGGCCTGTATCACGCCGATTATTTTCTTATCCAGCGTGCCGAACAGTATCGCGGTCGATTTTACCCCGATTTTCAGGTCGTCTTCACGGTCGGCCATCGCATACATGGTGTCGTAGGCTGTGGTCCACAGCACCGTGGCGAGAAACAGCAGCCAGGTCAGCGGCGTCAGCTCGTTGGCCTGGGCGGTGAAGGCCATTGGCACGGTCCAGCCGAATGCCGCGCCGAGATGAACCTGGGGCAGAAAATGATAGCGTTTCATGAACGGGTAGCTGGCTGCCAGCGCGGCACCTCCCAGGGACATGATGATGGTCAGTTTGTTCATCGTCAGGACCAGGCCGAAGGCGCACAGGCAGAGCACGACAAACACGGCCAGCGCCTCCTTCTCGCTGACCTTGCCGGTGACCA
>Ga0180437_10008563_pt1 | contig 12946 bp, 10 predicted proteins | sample SS_ome_4_FD_132410 | JGI IMG/M metagenome (GOLD analysis project Ga0180437, IMG submission 132410) | Hypersaline lake sediment archaeal communities from the Salton Sea, California, USA - SS_3_D_1 metaG | ecosystem: Environmental > Aquatic > Non-marine Saline and Alkaline > Hypersaline >...
CCTCGCTGCTTACTGCTTACTGCCTACTACTTACTGTATCTTCTCAGCCTCAACCTTAACCTTTCACCTTTTCTCCACCAGATTTCGCTCATGAACAACGGTGTTTCCGGCAAAAATTGAGGAAGCTCCGAGATGCCGTTGTTCCGGCGTTTGAGCGCTTTCTGGTCTATTGCCCACATTAACCTGGAAGCTGGGAATCATCCATGATAATATATGATGCAAAAATGAAATGAAAGCAAGAAACTCACTGTTCGGAATCATCCTCTTCTTCATTTCCTCCTATGGCTTTCCATCCTCGTTATCGGCCTCGGGGGCATTTTCCTATTTTATACCCAAAGGGACCGGAAACACCGACTCAAGAGTTTGGACGGTGGTGGGAGACGAACGGGATCACATCATCCAGCCGAAGGAGACATTATTGGACATAGCGCGGACCTATGGCCTCGGTTACTGGGAGCTGAAGGCCCTCTACCGGGAACTGGATCCATGGATTCCCCCTACAGGGGTAAAGCTCAAAATTCCTACTCAGTGGATACTCCCAAAAACTCAACACGAAGGCATTGTCATTAATGTCCCCGAGATGAGGCTCTATTTCTTCCTTAAATCGATACGAATGGTGAGGACTTATCCCGTGGGAATCGGGGTATTGGACGGAAAGACGCCCTCTGGGACCTTCAGTGTGGCTGGAAAAGTGGAGAATCCCACATGGCATATCCCACCCAGCATCCGTCGAGAATATGATGGAAGGGCAATAGTTCCTCCTGGGCCTGAAAATCCCCTCGGGACACATTGGATTTCCCTCTCCCGCCATGGATATGGAATTCATGGTACCGATTTTCCATGGGGCGTGGGCCGTCTGGTGAGTCATGGGTGTATAAGGCTGTATCCGGAGGATATCAGAAACCTCTATCCCTTAGTCAGAATTGGGATGCCGGTCGAGATCATTTATGAACCCATCAAATTCGGGTTCAAAGGGACGAGGATCTTCGTCGAGGCCCACGAGGACATTTATCATCAAACCCCGGACCTTCTTCACTACGGCTTCGCTCAGCTGGAACAGAAGGGATTGAAGGAGCGGGTGAATCTCCAAAGATTCGCCATCGCCCTGGTTGAGCGAAAAGGAATGCCCGTTGACATTACGGTGGAGGAAAAAGAGTTTGCCGATAAGCTTCCTTCTCAGGAGGAAGACGGGCTTATCGGCAAACCCCCAATCTCGATGAACCCATGAGGGTCCATCTTCACCATTATTGTTTCATCATGCGTTTTTTAAAGGCCGCTTCGCATCTGGCCGCAGCCGCCTCCGCCCGATCGGCCGCCGCTTCAGCTCTCGTTGCAGCTGCCTCCGCCCTATTGGCGGCATCTTCCGCCCGATCGGCTGCCGCAACCGCCCTCGTGGCTGCAGAGGTCGCCCGGTCGGCTTCGGCACTAGCTTTCTTGGCTGCTTCTTCGCATTCCCCGGCTTTTATCACTGCTGAGTCCGCCTTGCCCTCTGCATCTCTGGCCACTCTCAAGGCTTCGTCAGCGGTTGCCTGAGCCTTTTTTACTTGCTCGGTTGTGGCACAGCCGAAGGCGAAGACAACCACAAATGCAGCAATGGCCGCGAGCCCAAACACTCTAACAAAGTAAGAATTCCGCCTCATGCTCTACATCCCTCCTTTCTTTGAGAATCAATCCCCCTCTCCAATATTTCCAGTAATGATACAAGTATTTATTGAGAAGATCAAGTCAAAAAATGGAAAATATGTAAAAAAAAACTGCACTCACAAGGTGCTCCCACCAGGCTTCAGCAGTATCCCCGTTGTTCTCGGCACTTCCTTCATCAATTCCTGAAGGGCTTCGGGGGTCCCGGTCAAAACGAAAAAGGTGCTGATACACATGGGCAAAGCCTCTCTAACGGGTAAGATGTTACAAGACCTTCCCCGCTGAGTCAATGAAAAACCTTCCGGAGTTTCCTGACTTTTTGAGGAAGGCGGTTGTGCACGGGCAAAATTTAGACATCTGGGAATGCGGGAAAGGGTGATGGATATGCTCCTAACTGATGGAGAAAGAGGGGCTCGATGCAGAAGTACGCGGGATTTTCGAATCTCAAGACATAGAGGGGAAAAACAGGCTGGGCGTGGAAAAGTGGCGAAACTAACATCCCTGTCGAGGAGAGCTAAGGAATAGATCCATGAGGCTAATCCGATTCGCGCGACGCAGAACCCCCGAACTCCGCCTCGAGGGCGGACAGGCCGTCTAAATTCTCCCGCTCACCAGGACTGAGTTCCCATTCACATCCTCGATCGATGTAATAATTACCCCGCTCCAGGGATACCTTATAGAGATAGTACCGACCTTCATCTGAATGGGCCCTTAAGGCCTCATAGATCTCCTCTACTGTTCCGGAAAGCCACCTAAGCCCCCGATGGCGGACTCTATCTCCCTTATTGAACCTCATGGAGCTCCTCCTGACGAACTGACAATGTAAAATCCCGCCCGCTCAACAACAGAATCTACGACGCCATTTTTGAACCCTCACGGGAATGAGTTAGCAATTCACATGCCAATCGGAGAAATTACACGGCAATAAGGCCGGGCATTTTCCTTTCCCACGATTCACCGAACAGTCGATTTGCTGGGAAATGAACGAGAACAAAGCACGCCACCATCCGGGTAAATTGGTGAGAAACATAGAAGATATTTGGAGGGCAAGATGGGATCAAGGGCGAGGGGATTTTCACGGTTACTTTCTCTGTGACATACCCCTCTTCTCATTATCGGCGTTGACAGTGGGGTGTTCCATATATTCGTACACATTCGATAATAACTAGCGGTAATTCAAGGAAAGAACCGTATAATTCCCATTGTGTTTAACGAATGGCACCGATGTTGCATATAAAATCGATAAAATTTGTATGTTTTTGCTAGGGGAGAAGGGCCACCAATGCAGCCACAAAGATTCAATGGAACGACCTCTCATAGGTTAAATCGGGCTCCTAAACCCGAGGTATCCGAGAAATATCGTGAAGCCGTGGGTCTGGTTCAGGGGCTCGTCAAGACCATCAAGTCGTATCGGGTCTATGCCCTCAACAACCCTATATTGAAAAAATTTGTCGCTGAGGTCCACCGTAAGTCAACCCTTTACCTGAGAAAACACGGTTCCTTCCGAATCAGCATCGATGAATTTAGATTTATCTTCAATGGAGAGGTCATCTATGAAAACGAAAATATGTCGGAGAGCCTCCCTTTTCTGATGCATCGAAACGGGTTGAGGGAGCTCTGGCTCGAAAATGGGCTCACCTACAAGGAACTTACGGATTTTCTGAGAACATTTAGATCATACGAACTCATAAAGGATTCTCACGAAGACCTGGTTACCCTGTTGTGGGATAAGGAATTCCCCCACATCCATTTCTGGGCAACAGACGACTTTCTCTGGGCTCCCGTAGAAATCCCTGAAAATATGAAGCAACTCATCGAGAAAATGGAAATGCCCATAGGCGAACAGAAAAACGTCGAACCTGAGACTACGCCCCCCTTCTGGCTTTTCAAAAACGGCGAGTTGGACGAGTTCAGAGAAAAAGTACCCCAGGAAATCGAACAGGTCGACCACATCAACCTATTGATGATTTTGTTGGAGGTCGCAAGCCGTCCTGGCGAGGATTCCAAGACGCTCGACCTCGCCACTGAGTTCTTTAAAAGGGTGTTGAACAGACTCCTCATTGTACAAGACCTCAGGAAGCTGGTTAGGATTCTCTCCTTCACGAGAATTCTCCTCAACGACCGAAGGCTCAACACCAAAGAGGTGGAGTTTATCCAAAGAATCACCAATTATCTGGGCGAGCCCCAGAGTATTGACCGACTGATGGAATCCTTGGCCCGATTTAAGGATTTCGATGAGGGACAGCTTCAGCAATTCCTCTTTCTCCTTTCAACGAATGCCATACCGCCCCTCTGCAGCGCGTTGCTAAAGGTGGCATTGCCCGGAGCAAGAATGGCGATATCCAATGCGTTAGTTGAGTTGGGCAAGCAAGACATTCCAGCTCTGGCACGTTTCCTAACACGTCCTCAGTCGGGTCTGGTCCGCACGGTGTTGAACGTCTTGGGGAAGATTGGAAAGGATCAATGTATTCCCTATGTCACCAGGATGAAAGGGCATAGAGATCCAAAAGTGAGAAATGAAGCCCTCCATGCGCTCTCCCTGTTCAATCACCAAGACGCAAAAGCCCTATTGAACACCTTCTTGGACGACCCAAACATGCAGGTCCGGACGAGTGCTTCAAGGATTATCGCTAATAAGCTGGGGACGGAGGCGCTGCCCTACCTTGGGCCCATTATCCTTTCCCAGGAGTTTGAAAAACGGGACATCCAGGAAAAGAAGGCCTTTATCGAGGCCCTTGGCAAAATCCAAGCACCTGATTCCGTGAGAATCTTCGAGGAGATCCTGCAGAAGAGGAGCTTTTCAAAAAGGGGGGAATGGAAAGAGATAAAATCCCTTGTTGAATCGGTTTTGTCTTCCATGGATCTCGATGAAGCAAAGGCAGCATTGGGTAAGTGGAAAACAGGACGGAGGGGATGGCTCTTCCGATCCTAATTACGGATATATATTTCTGAGGTGAACAGTATGGTTTCTGATCAAGAGTTCCATCAAAGCCGATCGAACTTCGTGCTGAAATTGAGCCTTCTCATCAGAACAATCAAAATTTACAATCCAGAGAATGAGACCATTGATCGCCACGTGGAGGAATGCTTTCAGCTCATGTCGCCGATTTTGCGCACGGAGAGACGCCTTTCCTTAAGGGTCTTGACCGATTCCATCTTCCTTAACGAGGAGAGAGTGAGGGTAAGGAAAGACACGTATCAAGCCTACAAATTCTTCATGGAAGAGCTGAAAGAGAAAAAGATCGGCGAAGTGCTCGTCACGGACGGGGCCACCGCAGGGGATTTCAAGGGCTTCCTTCATCTTCTCACCGGAAATGATTGGGGAGATGAGGAAGACGGACATCCACTGGCGAACCTGCTGATTCAAAACAACATCCACTCCATCACCGTAAAGCCCCTCGACCCCCGCGCCATTGACGAAAGAATACGGAGGGAGGAGGCCAAAAAGGTCTATTTTCGGTCGGTAGCAATGGTTAGGGAAGTCTGCCAAAACCTCCTGGAGGATAAGCCTCTGGCTTTGAGAAAGGCAAAGCGGCTAAGCCAATCGATGGTGGACTTGGTTCTCCACGACAAGACTGCCCTGCTCGGTCTCTCAACCATCAAGAACTACGATGAATACACCTATAACCACTCGGTGAACGTATCCATCTATTCCTTGACATTGGGCGCGAAGCTTGGCCTTTCCAAGAGGATACTGGCTGAGCTCGGCTTGGCAGCCTTGTTCCACGACGTGGGGAAGACCAAAATACCCGATACGATTCTGAACAAACCCGGCAAGTTGAACGAGGCGGAATGGGAGGTCATGAGAGCTCATCCAAGCATGGGAGTAGAGGAAATGCTCGAATTTCACCGTCTCGCCGAGGTCAAGCCGAGAATTCTCTTCGGTGTGTTCGACCACCACCTCAATCTCGATCTTTCCGGTTACCCCAAAATGAAGCGAAAGAAGAAACAGACCCTGTTCGGCAGGATCATCACCATCGCTGACGTCTACGATGCAATGACGACCCCCCGGTGTTACCGTAAAGAGCCTTATTCTCCGGTGGACACCCTGAAGTTGATGTGGAAGGACTGTGGGGTTCATTTTGACCCCATTCTCTATAAGGTATTCGTCAATGCCATAGGAGTATATCCCGTTGGTTCTCTGGTGCAACTGGATGGGGACGAATTGGGCATTGTTTACGATACCAACCAACCTTCCAACCTTTTGGACCGCCCCACGGTTTTAGCCGTTACCAGCGAAGGCGCCAGGAAAGGAACTATCGACCTCTCCGACAGGGATGAGAGAACAGGGGCGTTTAAGAGGAGTATCATCCGGTGTCTTGACCCCAAGAAATATAACATTTGCGTTCAGGACCACTTTCTTTAAAGGCGATTTAACGGGTTGTTGCCCGAGTCCCTGGAGCGAACATTATTCAGTGCTGCGGTCAAAAAGGGGAAAAAGGTTAGAGGTTGGAGGCGAAGGTGAGAATGGAAAACAAGGTAGAGCACCTCAATCGGACAGACAAGCTTCCACCGGCTCCCAGATGGAAGGTTGGGGATCTGCTTCGGGATCGATTTGAGGTCTACGATATCAAGGCAGGGGGAACAGGAATCGTCTATATCGTATACGATCATGATGACGCGGTTCCCTATGCCATTAAAACGCTTCAGGACCGATATTTAGGCGATCCCGTGGCCGTGGAACGGTTCATTCGGGAAGCAGAGGTCTGGATAAGATTGGGAGCTCATCAAAACATTGTCCGTGCGCTCTTTGTAGACAGAATCGATAGCCAGCCCTATATCTTCCTTGAGCCTGTCATCGGTTCAAACCTCAGAAAGGCTCTTTCAAGGGGACCTTTGCCGAAAAGAACCCTCATGAGATATACAATCCAATTCTGCCGGGCAATGGTCCATGCCGGGGAAAAGATCCCCGGGTTCGTCCATCGCGATGTCAAGCCCGAAAACTGTATGCTTACCCCAGACGACATTCTCAAGGTGACCGATTTCAACTTGTCCAAGGCCCTCCTTGAAACCAATTCCGCGTTCGGATGGGGTACCCAAAATGGAATCTCAGCCCCCAAGGAAAAGGAAAAGGCCGCGGGAACATTTCCCTACATGTCTCCCGAACAGTTCCTGGACTTCGGTAGGACGGGGGCTCGGTCCGACATTTATTCCTTCGGGGTGATGCTGTATGAGATGCTGACGGGGAAGAGGCCCTTTTCCGCCGAAACGGCCCAGCAATGGAGAGACGTCCATTTGAAGGCAAAGCCCTTGGAACCCCGGACTATGGTCCCTTCGATATCAAAGGGATTGAACGATTTGGCCATGGGGTGCTTGGCCAAAAACCCCACGGAGAGACCTGAAAATTTCTCCACCATCCTGATGAACCTGGAGTCGACGCTCTCGGAGGAATGTGGTGAAGAAATCCCTTCATCAACACCTGAAGAAGTGGAAAGTTGGGAATACTCCAATAAGGGAGTCTCTCTATGCAATCTTGGACACTTTGAGGAAGCCATCCCGTGCTTTGAGAGGGCGCTTTCCATAGATCCTCAGAAACCCCAGACATGGGCCAACAAGGCTGTTGCCCTTGGCGCGTTGGGACGGAACGATGAAGAGCTTGAATGTTACGAAAAGGCCTTATCCATCGCTCCTGAATATGCGGAGGCTTGGTATAATAAGGGTTTAGCCCTGAATAACCTGCGCCGTTTCGAGGAGGCCATCTCGTGCTACGATCACGCCTTGGCTCTGAATCCCTACCAAGCCGAGGCATGGGTGAATAAGGGATCAGCATTGGGTAATCTTGGCCGATTCGAGGAGGAGATCTCGTGTTACGAAAAAACCCTGGCAATAAATCCCAATCATGCCAAGGCCTGGGTCAATAAGGCCTCTGCCCTCATCAATTCAGGCTTCTTTGAGGAGGCCATTGCTTGTTGTGATAGAGCCCTAACCATCAATCCATGCCTCGCCGAAGCTTGGGCGAATAAAGCTTCAGCCCTTGGGGCCTTGGAGTGCTTCGATGAAACCATCCGCTGTTGTGAAAAAGCCTTGGGTATTAACCCTCATCTCCCGGAGGCATGGGTGAGCAAGGGATTGGCCCTCGGTGCCCTCGGACGCTTCGTGGAAGAGCTTTCCTGCTACGAAAAAGCATTAGCCATCAACCCAAGGCATCCTGAGGCATTACACCGGAAGGAGTTCATTTTGAATAATCTACGCCGTTTCACGGAAGCCATCTCCCTGTAACGGCAACCGTGCAGTCGGTGCATTCAAAAGACGACGCCCCCCAATTTCACCACATAACCGGGGGGGCGTTGGTTTACTTCTCCACGAGGAAATAGAGCTTCCCCTCGGTTTTCATATGTCCGGCCGGGATCCCCGCCCCTTCGCCGCTTCCCCAGAAAAGGTCCACCCTTCCAGGTCCTCTGATGGCGCCTCCCGTATCCTGGTTGAGGGCGAACCTTGAAAAGGGGACCCATTCTACGATGGTACGCGAGTTATCGATAATCGGCTTTTGGGCAGAGATGTAAACGAGAGCACCCTTGGGGAATAATCTGGAATCAGTGGCAATGGAGCGGCCGGCGGTGAGGGGAACTTCGATGTTGCCCAACGGCCCCTCTTCTACCACCCTAAAGAAGACGTAGCTCTCATTGTAGTTGAGGATTTGCTCGCTTTGGTCCGGGTTTTCCCTCAAGTATTCCTTCAACCGGGGGATGTTCATCTCCTCCCTCGTGATGATCCCCTGCTCGATGAGAAGCCCTCCAATACTTCGATACGGCCTCCCATTGGATGCCGAGTAGTTCACCCGTATGCGGGCTCCATCCTCAAGAACGATTTGCCCCGATCCCTGGATCTGAAGGAAGAAGACATCGATGGTATCTGCCAGCCAGGCGATCTCCAATCCCCTTCCCGACAGCACCCCATTGCCATCGATCTCTTCCCTGTTGAAATAGGGCACAACCCGACTCCCATCGTAGCGGGCAACGACCCTTTCCCCCTTAAACCTGGGATGGAAGAGCGCCAAGTCGATCTCCATTAAATCGTCCGGCCTCTGATACAGGGGCCACCGATACTTCTCATTGGGAACGAGGCTTCCTTCAAGGATAGGTTCGTAGTACCCGGTGTAAAGCATGGTTCCTCGACTATCCAATCCAACGGTTTGGTAAACGTTAAACCGCTGTCGGACGAGATCGGCCAGCTCTTCCATGTCTTCGGCCCCATCCAAGAGATAGAGAAAGGTCTCCATGGATTTGATGAGGTGATCGGTTGAATATTGATCCTCCCCGTACTCAAAGAGGCGATCTTCCGGCAGCCTACGGAAAAAATCCATGCTCCAACTGATGGCATTCCTCAACGATTCCCTGTCCAAGTCATCCTCGAAGGCGGGAACATCCTTCCCCTCCACCAGGACCAGGGGCCTCTCCGGCTCCCTCACCTCCTTGCTCACTTTTGCACATCCAATGAAAACGAGGAAAATAAGTAGAGAGATCAGCGCACTCCTCATCCATTGCCTCCGATTCCCTCAAACGTCTGATGGGGCAGTTTGAGCAGCCTTTTCCGAATAGATATCCAGGATAGTGATACAAATGGTGACCACGAGGGGACCTACTATCAAACCGAGCAATCCGAAGCTCTTCATTCCTCCTAGCACGCCAAAGAACAAGAGCATCGTATGAAGCTTCGTCCTCTTGCTGATGAGGATTGGACGGAGGAAATTATCAGACAGACCTACCACGGCTCCTCCCCAGGCCAGGAGCAGGATTCCCTGTAAAAACGACCCCTGGAAGAAGAAATAGACGACGACGGGTCCCCATACCAAAAAGGGGCCAACAATGGGCAAAAAGGAGAGAAAGGCCATAACCGTGCCCCAAAAAACCGGGGACGGGAGCCCCAAAAACCAGAAGGCTAACCCTCCCAAAAAGCCTTGGAGAATGGCAACGAATATTCCCCCATAGATGGTCGCATAGACCATCTCCTCCAAACGAGCGAAGAGCAAATCCCTGTCTTGAGGAACTAAGGGGATCGCCTCGCGTATTTTCCTGAGCAATTGATCACCATCCTTGAAGACGTAGTACAGGGAAATGGTAACCAGGAAGAAATTGACGATGATAAAAGAGAATTGCTTTATGATCTTCGAAGTCTGGTTGATGGCGAAGGCGCTCACCCTCCTCACGTTTTCGAGCAAAAGGGAATTGAGATCGATTTCGGAGAGATCAACGTACTGGTTGAGCTGATTCCACAACCCCTGGATAATGGGGTGGTCCTTCAGCTCCAAGATCGACTGAAATCGTCCCGTTTTCAACCCATTTTCGAAGAAGGCATAGGCACTGACAGCCTCGTGGGTTAACATCGAAAGGATATATACAGAGGGGAATACGATGAGGATCACGACAAAGGCCGTCATCACCAGGGCGGAGAGCGATTTTTTCCCCCTCAACCGATGGTTCAACCTCCGGTAAACGGGATAGAATACGAAGGCCAAGATCATGGCCCAGACGATGGGAACGAGGAAGGGCGAGATAACCACGTAGAAGAGGTAGAAGGAAAGGATGATGAGAAAGATGATGAGCATCCATGCAAAATGCTTCCGTTCCATACCATTCCCATTACCTTCGCAAAGCCGGGAACTCACAGTATGCCTTGGAAGACTCTGTCAATAGCCTCCGAGAGTTCCTTGTTGAGGGTTTCCTCGATCCTTTCCGGCCTCGATGTAACCCCCAGTATCTCCTTTGAGATCTCCATTTTTTGGCTCAATACCTTTCTCTCAGCAACCCTGCCCAGGTGAATTTGAAGCTGAACGTGGACCTTCACCTTTGTCCGCACAGTGGTCCAGGCCTCGCTTTTCAACTGGATAACCTCACCTCCAACCACCAAATCCGCGGGAATATGGGAAAGGCTCCCAGGCTTCAGGTCCCAACCAACATGGGGAACGACTCGGTACCCCCGTGAACGGAAATAATTCGATATAGCCTCGGTGACCGCTTGATCCACCGGTTTGGAAGCCATGAACGTATCGACTTGACCCCTTGGCCGCGTCCAATCTCCAAGCCGGGTCCCATCTCCGCTGACATCCTTGAAGGGATTAACCGCCACGACCTCTCCCCGTTCGGCCTTCTCAACCGAGGGTCCTGGCATATAGCGGATATCCATCCAAAAGGTACGGCTCCCGGCACATCCCCAAAAACAGAGTAGGAGAACCAACAAACAAATCCACTTAGCCTTCATTTCCTTCTCCTCCCTTCCGCCCCGCTCCTTTTTTGTGAAACCTTCTTTCTCATATCGCGGCGGAAACTGCCCGAAAAGATTCCCTCCACGTGCCAACGCCCTCATGCGTTTAAATCCCTCCTCCTTCATAATGGAATTCCCGGCACTCATACCAAGAGGTTCTATTCCGGGAAATCCTCCATGATCTTCTGATTGCAGTAAGAGCAGTATGCGGCATCAACATCGTTGAGATAGCCACAACTTTGGCACCGTTTCTGGGTACCCTTTGGTCTTTTCTGAACCGAGAGCCTCATCCCGCACTGAGTGCAGTAGGCGGAATCCGGGAGATTCTCGAAATGGCAGTGAGGACAAGCGAGGTTGATGTTCAGGTTGGCGCCACACTGCTTACAGAATTTCGAATCCTTCCTATTCGTCGCTCCACAGCTTCGACATTTCATCGTGACTACTCCATCAATTGCTCCGCTCCCCTTAGGAACAGGGAAACACGATACCACAGTAAAATATACTATTAGGAAGTGTTTTGCAATGGTAATTGATGACGGAATCCCTTCCACGGTTTGGCTTCCATGGGTTTTGGCACTGACTCTCGTGTCCGTGTTTCGTGTCCGTGTCCGTATCTTTCGTGCTCGTGCTCGTTATCAGCTATCAGTTATTTGTTATTTGTTATTTGTTATTTGACATTTCACCTCAAACCTCTTTCCCTCTTTTTACTGCCTACTGCTTACTGCCTACTCCTTCAGGTCTCGAAAGATTTCTAACGTTAACCCTTGGCATTTGAGCTTTGACATTAAAGGGGGCTTGAACGTTCTGACCCCCTTGACCACCTGATCCAGTTGGGGTAAAAGGTGACTTATCTTATGAAGAGCTTGATGAGGTAGGTCCGAAGGGCTTGAGACCGTAAGAACTAACACGGAGGGAGAATATCCCATATGTCAGAATGGAGGCAACAGGCGGCACAAGGGCTCGGTCCAGGAATGACTTTCACCTTTACGCGGAGGTTCGTCAGGAGGGATGTCGAGGTCTTCGGCGACATCACCCGGGACTATAACCCAGTCCACTATGAGGAACGCTTTACCCGGATCACGGAATTCCCAGGTCTTATCTGCCACGGGTTGCTTGTTGGAAGCATGATCTGCGAATTGGGTGGACAGGTTGCATGGCTCGCTTCGGCAATGGAGTTCCAGTTCCTCCGCCCGGTCTATATTGGTGAGACCATTACCTGCAGGCTAACCATCGAAGAGGTGGACGAACGGGGTTTCGCCAGGGCGACGGGGATTTTTACCAACCAGGATGACCTGAGAGTCCTGGAAGCAACCCTAAAGGGTTTTATTCCAGGCCCCCGCGAGAAAGAGGTCCTCACCGAGATGATAGCCGAGGGTGATCCTACCAATAAGTTACGCGATAATTGACCGCGCCCTTTCATACTCCCAACAGCTCTGTGTCCTCCGTACCAAAGCCCCATGACCACAGGACTGCAACACTGTAGCACCCACTCTCCTCCACCCTCCCAACTTTAACCTTTCCCTTAAGGCCTCGAAAAAACTCGCTCCTCGCTGCTCAAGAATCTTTTTTCGACCATTCCAACGTCCGCTTCACTGCAAAAATCGCCTGAGGCAATCCTTCTTTCCCAAGACTTGACGAAAAAATCTTTGATTCGCGCTCAGAGCTCGTTTTTCCGGTTTCTGGAGATTTCCAACGTTAAACTCTGACCGGCTGTTGCCCATATCCCTGGAGCGAACATTAAATGATTTTTGGGAACCATTCTCAGTGAAGGGAAACGGCCGTAAATCCCACGTTTGAGCTCGGATGGCGAGTTTTCGGAATGAAAGACCCCCGATCAAAAATTCTTTTCAGTGAGCGGAATGGGTTTTGGGCAACAGCCCCTTGACATTTGACATTCATCCTCGTAGGGAACACTGAAGTTGACAGGACCGAATCGAAGACGTATCATACCACGGAGCAAAACCGACCACGCTAACGAATTCCATGGGTAAGGCAAAGGACCAATTCATCCGAGTCATAGGAGATCTGAAGCATTTCGTAGCATATCAAAAGAGCCTCGGGACGGAATTCTTCCCCCGGTCTCCCACTAAGCTCCCTCATCCTC
>Ga0180437_10008566_pt1 | contig 12944 bp, 8 predicted proteins | sample SS_ome_4_FD_132410 | JGI IMG/M metagenome (GOLD analysis project Ga0180437, IMG submission 132410) | Hypersaline lake sediment archaeal communities from the Salton Sea, California, USA - SS_3_D_1 metaG | ecosystem: Environmental > Aquatic > Non-marine Saline and Alkaline > Hypersaline > Sediment...
AAGACGAAAGCGCCTTCGCTTACGGAGAGTTGTCTCGTTGCGAACGCGCCGGAAACCTTGCGAAGGTTCGAAGGCACCTTTCAAGTCCAAAGAGCCTTCGCTTACTGAGAGTTGTCTCGTTGCGAAGGCGACGGAAACCTTGCGAAGGTTCGAAGGCACCTTTCAAGACGAAAGCGCCTTCGCTTACTGGGAGTTGTCTCGTTGCGAAGGCGCCATGTAACCTTCGCAAGGTTGGATTCATACAAACACACACACATAAGGAGAAAAAAATGACGACCCCTAAACGTGATCAAATGTCCGCACAGGACGCAACCGGCTCCACCCAGGAGCAGGTGCGCACAGACGGAATGTGGCGCAAGTTCGCCGAGCCCCGCGGCTGGGCCGTGAAGTGGGATGGCGCGGCGCTGGATGGCATGCCCGGGCGCCGGGACAGGGTTGCACCCGCTGACAAGAAGACGGCTGGTTGAGCCTGGGGCGGATCCACAATCTATGGGACATACATTGGCTGAGAAGATCATCGCCGCCCACCTGGTGGACGGCGGTGGGAATGGGTCCGGCCCGGGTGCCGGTGTGGAGCCTTCCGATCTGGTGGAGGTGACGGTGGACGTCGTGCTGTCCAACGACATCACCGCGCCCATCGCCATCCGCGAGTTCTCGGAGCTGGGCGTCGAGCGCGTGTTCGATCCCGACCGGGTGGTCATGGTAGCCGACCACTTCGCGCCCAACAAGGACATCAAGTCGGCCGAGCAATGCCAGGTGATGCGCCGGTTCGCCCAGGCGCAGGGGTTGCCCCACCACTTCGACGTGGGCCGCATGGGTATCGAGCACGTGCTCCTGCCGGAGCAGGGGTTGGTCGTGCCTGGAGACCTCGTCGTGGGCGCCGACTCGCACACCTGCACCTACGGCGCGCTGGGCGCCTTCGCCACCGGCGTGGGTTCGACCGACGTCGCCGTGGCCATGGCCACCGGGTGCGTGTGGCTGCGCGTCCCGGAGACGATCCGCGTCGTCTATCGCGGCCGGTTGCGGCCGTGGGTCGGCGGCAAGGATCTGATCCTCTACACCATCGGTCAGATCGGCGTCAGCGGCGCGCGCTACAAGGCGATCGAGTTCGCCGGGCCGGCGGTCTCCGATCTCTCCATGGCCGGCCGGTTTACGATGGCCAACATGGCGATTGAGGCCGGCGCCAAGGTGGGCCTCTTCGCCGTGGACGACACCACCCGTGCCTACGTGGCCGGTCGGGGCGTCCGCCCCGGCCACGAGCACCGGCCCGACGCGGACGCTGCCTACGCCGAGGTCGTCGAGGTCGACGTGGGCCAGATCGAGCCCCAGGTGGCGTTTCCCCACCTGCCGGAGAACGCCCGTCCGGTGAGCCGGGCCGGCGACGTGTCGATCGACCAGGCCGTCATCGGATCCTGTACCAACGGCCGCCTGGAGGACCTGCGCGTCGCCGCCCAGGTGCTGCGCGGGCGCCGGGTCTCCCCCGGTGTGCGCTGCATCGTCGTGCCCGGCAGCCAGCAGGTCTACCTGGACGCGGTGCGCGAGGGGCTGGTCGAGATCTTCGTCGAGGCGGGGGCGGCCGTCAGCACGCCGACCTGTGGCCCCTGCCTGGGCGGGCACATGGGCGTCCTGGCCGCCGGCGAGCGGGCGGTGAGCACGACCAACCGCAATTTCCGCGGCCGCATGGGCGATCCCGAGAGCGAGGTCTACCTGGCTGGGCCGGCCGTCGCCGCGGCGTCCGCGGTCGTCGGGCGCATCGCTGCGCCGGAGGAGGTGGTACAATGAAGTTGATGGGTACAGTCTGGAAGTACGGCGACAACGTGGACACCGACGTGATCATCCCCGCGCGCTACCTGAACGTGTCCACGCCGGAGGAACTGGCGCGCCACTGCATGGAGGACATCGACCCGGGTTTTGCCGCCGGCGTGCGCGCGGGAGATACGATCGTCGCCGGGGAGAATTTCGGCTGCGGTTCGTCGCGGGAGCACGCCCCGCTGGCGATCCAGGGGGCCGGCGTCTCCTGCGTCGTCGCCGGGAGTTTCGCCCGCATCTTCTATCGGAACGCCATCAACGTCGGGCTCCCGATCCTGGAATGCCCGGCCGCGGTGGAGGCCACGCAAAAGGGAGATCTGTTGGCGGTGGACCTCGGCGCGGGCACGGTCACTAACCTGTCCACGGGCAACACGTACCAGGCCGCCCCGTTCCCCCCGTTTGTCATGGACATCATCGGGGCGGGGGGACTGGTCCCCTTCACGCGGGAGCGGCTGCGGGCAAGCCAGGCCCAAGAGTCCTGATGGGATGCGCGGAGGACGCCGGCCCCGGTCAAGGAAAGGAGGAGAGGATGTGTGAGCGCCACGTGCGCCCACCAGTCCTGCTCTACGATACGACGCTGCGCGACGGCACGCAGGGCGAGGGGATCTCGCTGTCCGTAGATGACAAACTGAAGATCACCCGTCTGCTGGACAAGCTGGGCGTGCACTACGTCGAGGGGGGCTGGCCGGGTTCCAACCCCAAGGCCGTCGAGTACTTCCGGCGGGTGCGGGAACTGGACCTGGATCAGATCCACGTTGCTGCCTTCGGCAGCACGTGCCGCGTGGGCACCCGGCCACAGGACGATGCCAACGTCCTGGCGCTGCTGGAGGCCGGCACGGCCGCGGTGACCGTCGTCGGCAAGAGCTGGGCGCTCCACGTGCGCGACGTCCTGCGTACCACGCCGGAGGAGAACCTGCGCATCATCCGCGAGAGCCTGGCCTACCTCAAGGCCCACGGTCGCGAGGTCATCTACGACGCCGAGCACTTCTTCGACGGCTACCGGGCCGATGCGGCCTACGCCGTGGCCACGCTCAGTGCCGCGGTCGAGGGGGGCGCTGACGTCCTCGTCCTGTGCGATACCAACGGCGGGTCGATGCCCTGGGAGATCGAGGCGGCGGTCGGCCAGGTCCGCTCGGCGTTCCCTGGCCTTCCCGTCGGCATCCACGCCCACGACGACGGTGGGCTGGCGGCGGCCAACAGCCTGGCGGCCGTTCGAGCCGGCGCCGTCCACGTGCAGGGCACGATCAACGGATACGGGGAGCGGTGTGGAAACGCCAACCTGTGTACGTTGATCCCCAACCTGGAGCTGAAGATGGGCGTGCGGGCGCTGCCTCCGGGGCAGTTGGCCCAGCTCACGCGCGCCGCCCGCATGGTGGCCGCCGTCGCCAACCGGCCGCTCCCGCGCCAGGCGGCCTACGTGGGCCGGAGCGCCTTCGCCCACAAGGGAGGCATCCACGTATCGGCCATGCGGCGCAACTTGCTGAGTTACCAGCACGTCGACCCCGCGCTCGTCGGCAACCGTTCGCGCGTGTTGGTGTCGGAGCTCTCGGGCCGGGGCAACCTGCTGAGCAAGGCGGAGGAGATAGGCATCGCCCACCAGGAGATCGAGAATCTGCCGGGGCTGCTGCACACCATCAAGCGCCTGGAGCACCAGGGCTTCACTTTCGACGGGGCGGATGCGTCCGTCGAGATGTTGCTCCATCGCGCCAGCGCCGGATACCAACCGCCGTTCGAGATGCTGGATTTCATGGTCGTCGTCGAGCACCGGGAGCGGCGCGGTATCTTCGCCGAGGCGAACATCAAGGTCCGCGTCGACGGGCAGATCTTCCACACGGCCGCCGAGGGCAACGGGCCGGTGAACGCGCTCGACACGGCCTTGCGCAAGGCGCTCACACCCGTCTACCCCCACCTGGATCGATTCAACCTGGGGGACTACAAGGTGCACATCCTGGATGGGGATCAGGGCACGGCGGCGACCACCCGCGTGTTGATCGATATGCAGAACGAGACACACCGTTGGAGCACCGTGGGCGCCTCCGCCAACATCATCGAGGCGAGCTGGATCGCCCTGGCCGATGCGGTGGAGTATGGCCTGATGGTAGCCGCTCCCTAGGAACCTTGGTCGACCAGACTTCGAAAGTCTTATGGGAATCATATAGGAGAACTCATGGAAGCTAGAATTGTAACGTTGCCCGGAGATGGCGTCGGCGTGGAGGTCGTCGCCGAGGGCGTCAAGGTCCTCCGGGCTGTGGCCGATCGCTACGAGCATCGGTTCACCTTCGAAGAGGCCCTGATCGGGGGCTGCGCCATGGACGCCACAGGCTCCCCGCTGCCCGACGAGACGCTGGAGGCCTGTCGCCGGGCCGACGCGGTGCTCCTGGGCGCGGTTGGCGGCCCCCGCTGGGCCGACCCCTCCGCGAAGGTCCGCCCGGAGCAGGGGCTGTTGGGCCTGCGCCAGGGGCTGGACCTGTACGCCAATCTGCGCCCCGTGTGCCCCGATCCGGCCCTGCAGGACGGCTCGCCGCTGCGTCCCGAGCGGTTGGACGGGGTCGACCTGGTCGTCGTGCGCGAGCTGACCGGGGGCATCTACTTCGGCCCCCGCCAGGAGGCGACGGCGGAGAGCCAGGCGGCCTACGACACGATGGTCTACACCGCCGGCGAGGTGCGCCGCGTCGCCCACGTGGCCTTCCGGCTGGCCGGGGAGCGGCAGGGCAAGGTCACCTCGGTGGACAAGGCCAACGTGCTGGCGGCCTCTCGTCTCTGGCGCCGGGTCGTGTCCGACGTCGCGGCCGAATACCCGGACGTAGCGCTGGAGCACACCCTGGTCGACGCGGCGGCGATGCACCTGCTCCGCCGTCCCGCCGATTTCGACGTGATCCTGACGGCCAATATGTTCGGCGACATCCTGACCGACGAGGCCTCGATGCTGGCCGGTTCGATGGGCCTGCTGCCCTCGGCCTCGCTAGGGGAGGGGCGCGTTGGGGTCTACGAGCCGATCCACGGCAGCGCCCCCGACATCGCCGGCCAGGGCATCGCCAATCCGCTGGCCGCCATCTTGAGCGTGGCCCTGCTGCTGCGCCACTCCCTGGCGTTGGAGCACGAGGCGCAGGCCGTCGAGCGCGCGGTGAAAACCGTCCTGGCCCAGGGCCACCGCACCCCTGACATTGCCCCGCCCGGAACCCAGACCGTGGACACAAAGCGGATGGGAAAGTTAGTGGTGATGGCAATTATGAATGACCAATGACCAATTACAAATGAACAAATGACAAATGACCAAACGACCACGCGACCAATTTACCATTCTACCAATTTACCGGTTTCCCAATCTACCATTTTACCAATCTACCAATCCACCAACCGACCACTCACGGAGGAATCATGCGTAGCGATCTGGCGAAGCGAGGTTTTGATCGGGCTCCTCACCGGAGCCTCTTTTATGCCACCGGACTGACGCCCGAGGAACTGGACCGGCCCCTGATCGGGGTCGTCAATTCGTACAACGAAATCGTGCCCGGCCACGTGCACCTGGACAAGGTTGGCCGTGCGGTGAAGGCCGGCGTCCGGATCGCCGGGGGCACGCCGCTAGAGTTCAACGTCATCGGCGTGTGCGACGGCATCGCCATGGGCCACCCGGGGATGCGCCACTCGTTGCCCAGCCGGGAACTGATCGCCGACTCGGTCGAGATCATGGTGACCGCCCACCGGTTCGACGGCCTGGTCTTCATACCCAACTGCGACAAGATCGTGCCCGGCATGCTGATGGCCGCGGCCCGGCTCGACGTCCCGGCCATTTTCGTCAGCGGGGGCCCGATGATGGCCGGCCGCTACCAGGGCCGCGACGTGGACCTGATGACCCTGTTCGAGGCCGTCGGCGAGTACAAGACCGGGCGCCTCGGCGAGGATGAGCTGCGCGAGTTGGAACTGGTCGCCTGTCCGGGCTGCGGATCCTGCTCCGGCCTGTTCACCGCCAACTCGATGAACTGCCTGACCGAGGCGTTGGGCATGGGCCTGCCGGGCAACGGGACCGTCCCGGCCGTCACGGCGGCCCGCTTGCGGCTGGCCAAGCGGGCCGGGATGCAGGTACTCCACCTGGTCCGGGAGGGCTTGCTGCCCAGCCAGGTCATGACCGCGGCCGCCTTCGAGAACGCCGTCGCCGTCGACATGGCGATCGGCGGCTCGACCAACACCGCCCTCCACCTGCCGGCCATCGCCCACGACGCCGGCGTCCCGCTCTCGCTGGAGGTGTTTGACGCGGTCAGCCGGCGGACCCCCTACCTGGTCAAGCTCAGCCCGGCCGGCCCCCACCACGTGCAGGACCTGGACGAGGCAGGGGGCGTGCCGGCCGTGATGGCCGAGTTGCTCCGCCACGGCCTGCTGCACGGCGATGTCCCGACGGTCACCGGGGAGACGATGGCCCAGAATCTGGACGGCGTGCGTCGCCGGACCGACGTCGTCCGCCCGGCCGAGGAACCGTACCGCCCCGACGGGGGGATCGCGATCCTGTGGGGGGACCTGGCTCCCGATGGGGCGGTCGTCAAGGCGGGCGCCGTCGCGCCGGAGATGATGCACCATCGCGGCCCGGCGCGCGTCTTCGAGGGCGAGGAGCCCGCGCTGGAGGCGATCCTGGAGGGCCACATCCACCCCGGTGACGTCGTCGTCATCCGCAACGAGGGTCCGCGGGGTGGGCCGGGGATGCGCGAGATGCTCATGCCGACCTCCGCGCTGGCCGGTGTCGGGCTGGACGACAAGGTGGCCCTCCTGACCGACGGCCGCTTCTCCGGCGCGACGCGCGGGGCTGCCGTCTGCCACGTCTCGCCCGAGGCGGCCGCGGGCGGTCCCATCGGGTTGGTCCAGGATGGGGACGAGATCGAGCTGGATATTCCCAACAAGGAGCTCCTGCACCACGTCTCCGACGAGGAGAAGGCCCGCCGGCGGGAGGGATGGACGCCACCCGTACCCCGGGTGAAGGGAGGATACCTGGCCCGCTACGCGGCCATGGTCAGCTCGGCCAGCCAGGGGGCCATTCTGAAGCAGCCGTAGAAGTGGCTCAAAAACAACTTCTATATGGTCGAGGGCTGATTCCCCGGCCTCGTGCCGTCGATGCTTCCCGGCCTATGGGGACCAGTGTGCCTCGTCCGGGTAGCCCCCGGCGAGGAGCACGGGCGGGCTGCCGTCGGCCGGGAACCAGTAGAGATGGCCCGTGTAGCCCGCGCCCGCGGTGCCCAGCCCGGCCAGGTACCCGCTCCCATCGGGCGCCCACGCCAGCGTCGTCCATCGCAGACCGGGTACCGCGAAGCGGTGTCGGAGCGTCGCCGCTCCCGCGGTGGTCACCTCCCAGATTTCGTCCCCCGCGGCGACCGTCACCCGCTCCCCGGCCGGCGACCAGGCCAGTGCCAGCGTCCCGGTCGTCGTCTCCAGTTGCAGCATCTCTCGCCACTCGGGGCGGCCCACGGCATCCCCGGCCGCCGGGGATACATCGGCCACGTCGAGCGCGGGAGGCCGCTGCTCGAAGCGCGGATCGGCGGTCAGGGCGGCCAGTTGGGCGCCGTCCGGGGACCAGGCGAATTGGAGCGCCGGCGCCTCCCGTCCGTCGAACGTCTCCAGGAGGTCGGTGCTGCCGGCCGGGGCGCTGGCGTCCGGCGTGATCAGGCCCAGGGCCGCGAAATCGGGCGTCTCAACAATGCAGGCGACCCAATCGCCCCGCGGCGACCAGGCCGGTTCGAGCGCCCACGTGGCCTCCTGCCCGCCGCCCTCCGGCGCAACCACCAGCGCCCACTCCTGGCCGGTGGCGGGCTCGTAGATGAACAGGCCCCCGTCGCGTTCGTAGACCAGGCGCCCGCCGTCGGGCGACCAGGTGCCCAGCGACCCGGCGGGCAGTGGCTCCTGCATCCCCGTGTCGGGATCGAGGATGGCTGCCGGCCCCTCGGGGAGCCGGTAGGCCAGGCGTCCGTCGGGGGTCCAGCGCCACGCCACAGGGACGCCAGCCAGCGAGAACGCCCGCGTGGCGCCGGTGGCCGCGTCCCATACGCTCAGCGTGGGCCTTTCCGCGGCCTCCTGGGGCTGCGGCTGCGTGCTCCAGGCGAGACGCTGCCCGTCCTGGGACCAGGCGAACGTTTCCACGTGCCGGGCGCCCAGGGGACGCGCGGCGCGGTCCCGCCACAGCCACAGCTCGCCGCTGTCGACGTAGGCGAAGGTGCCGGCCGGCCCGCCGGGTGCGAAAGGCCGGAGCGCCTGCCCATCCCACCGAAAGGCCCGCTCGCCGTCCTCCTCGCCCAGGGCCGCCAGATCGTCCTCCTCCCACAGCGATTCGTCGGCCGGGTGGAAGGTCACGCGCTCCTGGAGCACGATCTCGGGCACCCCGTCGCCCGTCAGATCCACCCAGTCCCAGTCCGCCAGGTAGTTCTCCCGGTACGACGCTGGGACGTCCTGCCGGTTCGCCATGGTGTTGTCCACCGCCGTCGGCGCGCCCCAGATGGTGGCCAGCGCCTGGCCATCCCAGCGGTAGAGCGTGGCGGACCCGGTGATCCAGCCATACTGCATCTTGAAATAATCGACCACCACCTCCTGCTGGCCGTCGCCGTCGAAGTCCGCCGGCTCGGGCGGGAAGTAGTGGGGGGGCGCGTTGCCGAACCCGGTCGCCAGCACCTGCGACGTGCCGCGCAGCCGGTATCCTGTGTCCGTCTTCCCCACGATCACCCAGCGCACCTCGTCCAGATCGCCGATGTTGCCGACCAGCGCCAGAATCTCCTCCGCCCCGGCGGTGGTGAAGCTTCCGTCCGTGCGGTGGGCCGCCCAGTGCTCGTCGCCTCTCATATTCACGACGGTGTCCACGATCGCCTGCTCGTCGGGAAAGGGGGTGGGGGGGACAGTGGGCTGCGGGGCCACAGTGGGGAGTGCGGGGAGGGCGGGCAACGTGAGGATCGGCGCCGGCGTCGCCGTCGGAGGGATGGTCGGAGTGGCTGGTGGCGTGGCCGTCCAGGTGGGGGGCGGCCCTTCGGCGGTGGACGTTGGCGCCGACGTGGCCGGTGCGCTGCACGCGCTCACCGCCAGCGCGATGGCCAGGCTCGTCATGATCCCCCACCAGAGTCCGGCGACTGCGTTCTTCGTCTGTCTATCTCGTTTCACAGCGAGTCTCCTTCGTTGCTTGGGTGTCACTCGTCGAATTGTCCGGGTGCCGGCGAGTTGCCTCAAACGTAGATATTACCAGAGCTTCCCCTGTAGTCAACTGAACATGAAATCCTGTGAATCCTGTTAATCCTGTCCGAAAAGTCTTCTGTCTCGGAGGTCGGGCGGCGGTTGACTTGAAGGCGCGATGGCCTATAATTCACCACTATGCTGAGTGTACTCATCACCGCCTTCCGCGAGGCTGCGACCGTCGGCCAGGCCATCGAAGCGTTCCTTTCCCAGTTGCCGGCCGGCGGTGAGATCCTGGTCGTCTGTCCCGACCCGGAGACGATCGTCGTCGTGGATGACTATGCCGCCCGCCATCCGGCCGTGCGCCACGTGGCCGACCCGCAGCGGGGCAAGCCGGCGGCGCTCAACGTCGGGCTCAGAGCGGCGCGCGGAGACGTCGTCGTGCTCAGCGATGGGGACGTGGCCGTCGCCGGGGACGCGCTGGCCCCGCTCGTGGCCCCTTTCGAGGATCCGCAGGTGGGCGCGGTGAGCGGACATCCCCTCAGCCTCAGCCCGCGCGACACGATGCTGGGCTACTGGTCCCACCTGTTGACGGAGGGGATCCACCACATGCGGCTGGCCCGCGACCGGGCCGGGGAGTTCCTGTTCTGCTCCGGCTATCTCTTCGCCTTCCGCCGTGCCTTGATCCAGCACGTGCCTGCGGATGCACTGGCCGAGGACGCGGTCATCTCCCAGCGCATCGCCCAGAAGGGCTACCGCGTCCGGTATGCGCCCGACGCGCGCGTCTTCGTCAGGTACCCCACCACCTACCGGGACTGGCTGCGCCAGAAGGTCCGCTCGGCCGGCGGCCACGCCCAGGACTACGTGCGCAAGTCGCCGCTGCGCATGCGGTCGGCTCGCCTGGAGATCCTCAACGGCACGCGCCTGGCGCTGCGGTATCCGCGCGATCTGCGCGAGTTCATGTGGACCCTGCTCCTCTTCGGCGCCCGGCTGCACCAGTGGCTCCTGGTGTTCATCAAAGTGCAGTTGCTCCGTCGTCCCCTGAGCGACCTCTGGCAGCGCGTCGAGTCGACCAAGTGATCCGTGCGTGCCCGTTTCACGCTTCACGTTTCACACCTCACTTTTCACGTTTCACGTGCAAAAGTATTGACTTTTGCTCTACCTTATGCTATAATAGCTTTGCCAGTCAAGGAAACACTCATTGCTGCCTGCTGGAACCCCAGGTTCCTTTGTGGGAGTAGGAGCGCCCTGGCGGTATAAGGCTCGGCTACCATAACGCCCGCTCGCCGTCGAGGTGCAGCGGGCGTTTTTGTGTGCACGTCGCCCGACACCTGACTGTTCCAGGGCGCTGCGAGGCCGTCAGATCCATCGAGGATCGTCCATTGCTGTCATTGTGCAGCGCACCCGCGAGGAGGGAGCAAGATGTCTATCCACGCGAAAACAGTCAGTCTCACAGTCGCAGCTCTGTTGGCATTGGCTTTGCCGGCGGGCGTCCCCGTCACAGCTACGTCGCCCGCATCCCCGCCGGCGGCAGATCGGGCCGTGGAGCCGGAAGCGGGAACCCTTCAGAAGACCACAGCGCCCGTCTTCTTCGACGACGTGGAGGGGGACGTCAGCGACTGGACGGCCACGGGATTCTGGCACCAGGTCGCCAACCCCCAGACCATCTCCGTCTATCACGCCGGGGCGGCCACACCCGAGGATCCTCCCAACGACATCAATCCTGACCTGGTCACGCTGCCCGACACGAATGATTCGGGCAGGGCTTATCTGGGCTCGGCGTATGGCGGCAGCCACGTCTTCTGGTACGGTGTGGACGACTATGGCTGCTTCATCGACCCGGCCGGTACCTTTAACCTGGGGATGCAGTCAGCCAAGAACGGGGGGACTTCGGGTGCCGCTAACAGTGGGTCCCTGGTCTCGCCCGCGATTGACCTGACGGGGTTGGCCGCAGCGTCCCTCTACTTCTGGACCTGGTGGGAGATCGAGGGCACCGATGCCAACACGTTTGACATCATGTACGTGGAGATCTCCACCGATGGGGGGGCGAATTTCACCACCATCGGCACGCTCAACCCGCTCAACGACGCTGACAACGAGCATCACCAGAACTACTCCAGCGGCGGCTCCAAGGCGACGCCGGCCTGGGTCCGTTCCGCGTTTGACATCGGTTCGTACGTAGGCAACGTGATCAAGCTCCGATTTCGCTTCGACACCGTGGACGATCAGTACAACGGTTTTCGGGGCTGGATGATCGACGATGTGACGGTCGAGCCCGCCGGGTTGCCAGCTCCGCAGATTCTCAGCGTCGACCCCGGCTGCGTCGAAGTCGCCAATCTGGGGACCAAGATCGTGAAGATTTCCGGGGCGAACTTTGTCAAGGGCGCGTCTGTGGCGATCGGTAATCAACCGGCCGCTTCGATATGGGTCGCCAGTCCCGCTGAGATTCAAATCTTCCTGCCGGCCACGATGGCATCGGGCACCTACAACGTCACCGTCACCAATCCCGATGGCCAGAGCGCGACCTTGCTCACTGGGATTGTCATCAGCGATGACCCCTGCCCGGCTGAGGAATGCCCCGGGGCCACGATTCAGTCGGTCCGCAACGGGGATTGGGCAGACCCAAACACCTGGGACCTGGGCCGGGTCCCCAACCGGAACGATGTGGTGTTGATTCGGACAGGTCATACGGTGGTGGGCCGTGAGAAAGCGATCATCAAATCGCTCTGCAACTATGGCGTGCTGCGCAGCAGGCAGAACAGGTCGCTCGAGATCATCTATGACCAGTTTATCCTCAATGGAGGCACGATCGAGGGTAGAAACGGTGGTCGGAACCACGCCGGTAGTTCGATCAAACTGTCGGGTGGGGCGTACACGGGAGGCAGTGTCACGAACAACGGCACGATTCGCGCTGGCGACGGTGGCATCGGCGATTTCTCTGGAGATCAGGGCGGCTCTGTTTCCATATGGGGCGGCAAGATCGTTAACGCGGGCACCATACAGGCGGGAGAAGGCGCCGACGGTCCCGGGCGCGGTGGGCCGGGCGGTGCGGTGAACTTGTGGGGAGGTTCCATTGAGAACAAGGCCACTGGCACGATCGATGGTGGGCCTGGAGGCGATGGGGGCCGCTATGGAGGGGACGGCGGTTCTGTGAAGATGAAGGGGCGCCCTGTCGACAACAAGGGCAAGATCAGGGGCGGCAAGGGCGGAGGGGGTGACAAGTACGGTGGTCGCGGCGGTGCGGTCCGCATACTGGCACGCGATATGACCAACACCGTCACCGGGGAAATCCGGGGTGGCAAAGGCGGCAACGTGCTGGGCACCGGTTCGGGGCGGGCCGGCGATGGAGGTACGGTGATCGTCTGGGGGAAGTGGGGAACATTTCTTCTCGGCTTTTTGCGCAATACGGGTAAGATCTTTGGTGGCGAGGGGGGTGACGGCAATCCTGCCGCCACGAGTCCCCAGAAAGGTGGGAAAGGGGGCAAGGTGAAGCTGATCTCCGACCCCAGCACCTTCGTCGGCGGTGGGCAGCAGGGCGGCGGCAATGGGGGGCAGGGCACCGGCGGCGGCGCTAATGGTGCAAGAGGGCGACTGATCGTCGAACCGAGCACGATTTCCCTGGCGGGCGATGAAACGGAGGCCAGTGGCAGCGACGTCTTGATCTTTGGTGGCGATGACTGGATCCTGGACTTGAGCCACTTGAGCGCCGGGGCCGTCGTGGCCACTGATAACATCACCATCGCAGTGGGCACGGGTGGCGTGGTAGATCTGAGGGAGAACTCCAGTCAGGTGCTTCAGGCCGGTGGGCGTGTCTTTATTGCCTCGGACGAGATTCTGCTGGATGCAGGTGTTGGGCTGGCCGACGTGGCGGGGGACAACGCTGTGACCGGCCCCAGCCAAATCCTGTATGACTGCTCCTTGTTTGATCCGGGGCCAACCGTCGGACAACCCGGCGCCACTGTGCCCGTCAGCCTGACCTTCACGAACAATGGACCTGTGGC
>Ga0180437_10008569_pt1 | contig 12939 bp, 17 predicted proteins | sample SS_ome_4_FD_132410 | JGI IMG/M metagenome (GOLD analysis project Ga0180437, IMG submission 132410) | Hypersaline lake sediment archaeal communities from the Salton Sea, California, USA - SS_3_D_1 metaG | ecosystem: Environmental > Aquatic > Non-marine Saline and Alkaline > Hypersaline >...
AGGCGTTGATGATTCTGCTCAATGATGGGTGCCCGTAAACCGAGCCACGTGGCATAAACCCCATCTCCGCGCCTTTGGGCGTTCTGCCCACCATGTCGGCGAAAGCTGGATGCAATAACTTCTTCCAGCCGGTTATCGGGGCGGGGCTTATCATCGGGTTCCCCGCCGTATCTACCAGTTGCGATGTTTCCTTGACCACCTTCCACCAGTTCAGGTAGTTTCCCATCTGCTCCTGATAGCGCAACATGACCTCAACTGGGTCGGTAAGCGGTTCCAGGAGTGGCTGGCCTGGATGCGCCCGGTTGAAATCGTCCAGAGCCCCGACGAAATCGTCCCACGCCTCGAACATCCGGTGTTTGAAAAAGCCGGGTCTTGCATACCCCGCCATCCCCTGCAAGGACTGCTCTGCCGGTCGGAGCCAGTCGTCCACGAACTGCCCCACCAGGGTGTCAAACTGTTCCTGCTTGATGTTCGGGGGCTTCTTGATCATGCGGGAGAAGTACCCCTTGATGAGGCCAAGCCCAGCACCTTCGAAATTCGCTTTGTCCCAGGTCTTCTTGAACGCCTGCGCGAACGCCTCGACCACTTCTTGTTCGCCCTTAGAGAGCGTCGGCATGATGTCGTCAAGTACCTGCTTTGCCGCCGCTACTGATTGATCGGGCGTCTCGAAATAGAGCTGCGTACCAGGTGGCGGGACTATATCGTCGCTTAGTATCCTGTGCCGGGCCTCTATCGCCCTGCGCAAGTCCCCGTCGAGACGCTGGACCCGCTCTCGATAGCGTTCTATGGTCTCCCCGAACCGTCGCCCGCCGCCGATGCGCTTGTGCGCGTAGTCTTTGAGTTGCTGTGCGTATACCTTGCGCCCGTAGCCAAGGTTCTGTCCTTCTTGGATGATGGGAGCGACCTGTCTCTGTGTTACCCCAAGCTGACCGCCCTGGTTGATGTATCGAGCGAGACTGGACTGGTACTGGTTCCTGGCAGCCGCCCCAAGGGACTTCTCTGCGGGGCCGTGCCAGTAGGGGATGCGACGAGGAATCAGCTTGGGGGCAGGCGGTGTCCAGCGAGACGCAATAGGCAACTGGAACGCTCCAGGGCCGCCACCATAGCGCGGATAGACACCGTGGGTGAAGTATATCTTTGCCTGCTCCGCAGCCTCGCCGGCAACCCGCCACTCGTTCTGAAGCGCCTGTGTTTGAGCAGCCGCCATCTCCTGACGCGCAAGACGCGCAATATCGTCCACGTCGTCCACATGTTTCGCATCAAGCAGTCGCGCCATCGCTCGTGCCGGTGCGGCATTTGGTTTCAAGGACGCTAGCTTCTGGCTGATCGCTCCGAAGGCCCCGACCGACGCGGCGGTGATCCCGGCGGTTTTTGCCCCGCGCAGTATTGCCTCCTCGGTTGTCTTGCCCTCATTCTTGGCCCGTATCAGGTCAAAGATACCAAACCCGCCGCCGTAGGTTCCCATATCTATCGCAAGTGCTTTCCAACCCACATCCGTGGCCTGCCAACCGAACCGCCCAACGTTAACACCGGCCTTGGCATAAGCCGCAAGCTCTGGTACGAAGCGCGCTTTTGCGGTTGCGCTCACTTTCCCAAGAGCAGTAACGGGAACCATGACACCGGCCATTGTGGGGATGATGTCGGCGGCTATCCGCGCAACGCGGTTCTGTGGCCCCATCCGTTGCCACATCTCCTGTTCCACCGCCTCCTGCTGTGGGGTCATATCGCCCCCACGGGCGGCACCAGCATAAATGCCAAGTGGCTCTGCGGTCGTCAGGAACCTGTGGGCAAGGTACATGGGCGTCTTGACAGCGGGGTGGAACATTCCCTTCTTCGGCATCCCCAGCAGCGGCTTCTGCGGTTCAAGGACGACACCTTGGATATACTGGCGGCGGAGCGGAGACATGGATTTCCATTGGGGCGATTCCATGATCTTCCGCATCACGGCGTAGCGATAGTCGTCGAACTCCTCTGGGGACAGGTCATAGTCCTTCAGCAGATCGCTGAGTCCTGCCATATTCCACCTATGGGTAGAGAGACATATTCGTCAGCATTTGCTGAATACTTGGCTCTGGCCTGACAGTTTCTTGGAATCGGTTCTGGAGGGGGTCGTAGCCAGGAGGGTTCAAGAACTGGCGAAACAACTCTGTCCCCGGCCAGAATGGGGATACTTGACGCTGTTCCGGCAATACCGCTTTGCCCTCCATGATGGCTCTTACCGCTGCGGCAACCCACTGCGCTTTACCCTTCGGTGTCTTGGCGTTCCAGATTTCGGGCATTCGCGTCTGGGCAAGCTCAATGACGGCGGGAATAAGAGACATCGCTCCGACAGGATCGGTTCCCGGCGGCGTCATCGTCGGCATCGCCTTTTTCAGGGTGTCCTCATCCACGCCCGCTTCGACTGCGGCTGTTATGGCATCCTTCTGCGAGAGGATGCTTTCGGCAAGTTCGGAAGCGGGGGGCAAGCCCTTAGGTCCAGGTTCCTCTGCCTGCTCTTGCTGTACCTGCCTGGCAATGGAGCCCTCCAGTTCAGACAAGGCAAGACGCTTCGCGGTTTCCAATGATGGGGGTTTCCCTTTCATCGTGCTCACAAGGTAGGGAACGCGCCTCGTATATGGTTCGCCAGTCATCGGGTTGACCATAGGAATTTCCTCACCCGTTTCCGGGTCGGTTGTCATCACCACTTCTTCCTCGTAGACGACATCGGCGTCAGTCCACTCTGGAGCCAGTTTCTTGAACCATATTTCCTTACCTGTTTCCTCGTCAAGTGCAGACAGTTTCCCCTCATCTGTTACGAAGCGAATCTGTGGAATCCGTTCAACATAACCGGCACCACCGGGTCCGACGCCATAAATACCACGAGCGGTGGACTGGAATGTGGGCCTTCCGGGAATACGCTGCGCCATCTCGCCGGTTGCCGGCGTATACTGGTAGACCCCACCCCAAGGACCGGTTACAAGTTCTGGTTGGTTCAGTTGCGCCTGTCTGCTCCTTGCCGACTCGACAATCCCCCTGCTCTGTGGAGACAGCAGAAGAAGCTCTAGGAACTGTTTCAGTTCTGGTACAGGTGTTGGCAACCCCTCCATGCTCAGGGTTCCCGGCAAGGTGCGGGCTATGGTCTGGAGCGTCTTTTTCGCACCGGTTGGCTGCGGTGTCGGTGTCGGCGAGGGAAGGGCTTGCGGTTCACCCATCAACTGCTGGTAGGTCACGAGGTTCTGCCCTTCGGGGGTCCCGCGTATCCGTTCCAGAAGCGGTGCAAGGATCATCTCAAGTATGCTCTGTGGCATCGGTTTGTTCCTTTATGCAAAAACGTGCGGGTAGAGCCGCCGCAAGGTTTCATCTACCGTTTCGCCAGCAGTCGGATTCATCTGCCTCCCCATTGCCTGCGGTTGCTGTATCGGGGCCGTTGGTTGCATGGGCTGTCTCCGTGGCAGGAGTTCAGACATCTGGCCCACTCCGCGCCCGACGTTCAGGGCACCGGCAGTTCTCTGCTGCCAAGGCTTGACACCTTCCGGCACTGGTTCGGTCAGTTGGCGATACCCCTGTCCCATTGCCGCTCCGCCCGTGATGGAACCGAGGAACTGGAGGAGAGGGTTGACTGGTGCCGCCGCCGGGCCTAGCGCAGCGGCTCCGGCCCCTATCCCCTGTGCAATTGTCGGTGCCGCCGCAGCTAATTGCTGCATGAGCATAAGCGGAAATTGTATCATCAGAGCTTCCCCTTCTGACCGCCTGTGGTCGGCACGTAGGTCTGGTTAAAGGCTGCCTGCAAGAGCATCTGGAGTGCCGGGTGATTGTAAGGCAGGCTCTGGAGCCATTGCTGGAACTGAGTGTCCAACACCTGCTGTTGCATTGCACGTTCCTCCGCTCCGAGTCCCTGCACGTACTGGCCCAGTCCGAGCACTTGCGGCAAGGCAAGTTGCTGCTGCTGGTACTGGAGCCCCGCGCCTACTTGAGCCAACTCCTTCATTAGGCTTTCCGACAAGTCTTGCCTCTGCTGCTGAGCCCCACCCGTTCCTATCGTCCCTGCCGTCGCCTGGCTCTGCATCAGGCCCGGCAGCATTTCCGTTTTCCACGCTTCCATCATCGGGTCGAGGTAGGAGGTCTGGAAGTAGTTCTGTGCCGCCGGTGTTGCGCCGCCGAGCATCCCCGTAAGTGCGTTGTAGTATTGGCTGAAGATAGGTTCGAGGGGATTCTCCGCTACTGCCGTACCTGCGGCTCCCCACGGGCCTTGAGCACCGCCGGTGATTTGCGCCTCCGGCGTGACGCCGGGGACCGTTGGTGCTGGTGTCGGAGCCTGCTGCTGGTTCCACCAGTTCCCCCCCCAGTTCTGGCCCCAGTTACCCCACGGATTCCGCCTTCTGCGCAGGGGCACGACCGCCTCTGGCCCCGCCTCGCCAAGTAGTCCTATCGTGGGTTGGTTGACAACCCCCCCGTACTGGAATGTCTGGACCGGGGTTCCTCTGACCGCATTGTAGAGCAGGCTCTGCGTCGGGCTGTACCCAGCGACACGAGCCCCCGGATACCTCTCCATCTGCTGCCCGATATACTGTTTTAGGAAGTCAATCAGGAGCTTCTGCGCCTGGCGCTGCTCCCCGCTGTGGACGGATTCTGTGCTGCTCCCGCCGGGTTTACTCATCGGTAGTTTCTCCTTTGAACCTGATCGCGTAACAGTCGGCTACTTTCTCGAATCCGAGATGCTGCCATGCCTTGACCTCATCTCTGGTTGTGGTCATAAGTAAACCCTCTGCGCCAGCCGCAATAGCCCATTTCGTTATCTGCGCCAGCATGGTTGGGGCAACCCACATCGGGCAACCAGCAGTGATATAGGCGTGGTAAATCGTCGCTGCCCGGCACTTCGGCCCCGGCGGAAACACTATCGCGTATCCCCTTACCATCTCGCCCTCTGTGACAACCCATACGTACTCGCGCCTCTGGAGTATCCCCTCATAGAGCGAGGCAAGAAACGTCTCCGGGTCGTGGGTGCTCCCAGGCACTTCCTTGACCAGCGGAGCAAGGTGGTAGACCACCTGCGGGTTCAGGGCGGGGAAGACCTTGAACTCGTCGTCAGGAGTCGCTTCGTTCCTGCCTTTTCTTACGCAGTTCCTCAAGATGCCCCCTAGCGCCGTCAATAACATTGTGCCAATGTATCTCCTGTAGCCCGGCTATCGCCGAAGCGAACTCCAGTCCAGCGTCATCAAGATGCTCAGTAATCGACCCAAGGATAACCAGCAGGTGATTCTCCTTCCTGTTCTGGAACAGCCACAGTAAAGCATCGTGCAGCTCCTTCGGTGTCATAGCTTCCTGCCGTTCCATTCGGCTATCTCGTTGTCACACAGGGCGTTCCAGGCGTCACGGACCGCGATGGAGAACTCGTTTCCCTCATCATCCAGGTGCCGGTAAATCAGGCGTAGTGCGCCCTCGGCCCTGTCATCCTGCCGGAAATTCTCTGCAAGTATCCGTACTGCCAGTTTGAACTGCTCGAAGGTTGCCATTATGGTGGTTGTCCTATTGCAATCGCGTTAATCCACACGACGTTGCTTGTGCAGAGGATGGGCGTTATGGTGGGCATAGCGTCGCCCCATTCATAGATGCGGAACGTGACCTGGGTTGAGGAAGGCGTGGTGTGAAAGAGCTGATGCAGGCTGTCCGCCGCCGTCATGTGCGCGAGATTCGCGGCGGTAACTTCCAATTCGCCTACGATGAACGGAGCGGCAGCAAACCCTCCTTGCGGAAAAGTCCACGTGTTTATGCCCCAGCCGCCAGCCGCCGTGTTCTGGATCGCGTCGGCATAAGCGATGTACCCCTGTGGGAGATTCGTCAGCATCTGGAGTGCGTCTCCGACCCGGCTCCAGGTGTACTTCCTTGTCCCATCGTTTTCCATCCCAATACCGCCCTCCATGATGTTCGAGGCGGTAGCCGTCGTGTATATCGGCGCGGCCCAGTGTCCGAGGGTTATATCCGTGTGGAGGCTGTGGACAAGGCGGTTGATCACACCCGCCATCTGGTCCCAGGCCGAACGCAGTCCGGGGTCAGCGATGCTTGCCGGGAGCGAGTCTATGTGCAGCATTTTCGGGGTCTGAAGTTCCGGTTCCTGCGTCATTACGCTGGTGCCTCCCTGATGCCGTCTTCCAGGTATCCAAGGCTGATGTTGCCAATCCGGTAACGCCCGACCGCGCTTCCCGCCTTGGTTATCTTCATTTGTAGCCACTCGCCGCGAAGGTCGAAGCCCCTGTGCCGCCACACGTCGTCACTGAAGTCGGGTTCGACACTGTAGGCGTCCTCGTCCGTTTCCAGAGTCAGGACAGACTCCTGCATGGTGCCGTTCAGCGAGATTTCCTGGAAGCGGTACAACTGGCCCGGGCGCGGGGATGTCGGGGGATCACCCACAGGGGGCCGCCACTTCGCGCCCTCGAATTCAGACATCCAGTCCTGTGGGTATCTGGAGTCCTCGTCCACAACCGTGTTCTCGTCCAGCGTGTATGTATACCCGTCCTTGTCCGCGATGATCAGATTGTCGGTCGCGCCGCCGGTGAACGTATCTGCCCACGTGCCCTCCTGCTCCAGCCAGGTGCCCTCTATCGTGTCCCAGGTCAGGGCCGTCGTACCCCCGGAGAAGCCGATGCAGGTTGCCGGTACTTCCATATACGTCCAGGTGTCGAACCACCTGTCCCATATCCACATGGCGTGGTTGCGGGTGGCCCCAGTCTCCGTGGTTCTGTTGTAGAACTTGTCACTGAAAAGCGGGAAGGAGATGTAGAGGTATCTTCCCGAACTGCCCCACTTGGCTATCACCTGCCCAAACGAACTCCAGGTTGCCCCGTTCGGGGGATTCAGCGTTACCTTACTGCCGATAATCTGGTGCTGCCCATCACCCGCATACGCGACTATCTTCTTGCTCTTGGTGACGAAGATATGGGGAGTCTGATTCCTAGATACCGCAGTGGCGGCGTCAACGCCCGCACCGTACAGCGCAACCTTCTTCCCATAAGGTGTCTTGGGCGTACCTGTGGGCTTTATCTCCGTGACGCTGGATGATTTATACGCCACAATGTTGTCCCCCAGGGCGGCTATCGCGTTCACAAACGCACCCTCTGTCTCTATCAGGTCAATGTAATTGATCGTTGTGTAACGGTGCGGATTGTCAACGTCGCTGCGCCTTACCCTCCCGCCGATGATCCCCGTGCTCTCGTGAACACCCGCAAGCCAGAGTTGGTAGTCGTACATAGCGATCGTCCGCGATACGTGCGTACTTTCGTTCCAGTATCCCGACCCCGTAGCGGCATCATAGAGGCCCCCGGCAAGAACCGTTGCCTCCGAGGTGGTTGCCATGTACGAGGCGCAGTATTTGAACACCCTGCCTCCCGCACCCCCGATAAACCACGCCTCGTGGCCATTTTCCGCCTTCCAAAACGCGTCCGTGAGGGGCCCAGTGCCAACGTAACCCGAGTCCACCGCAACGCCGATATTACTGCCCCAGCCATGCGAAGCTATACCAATGCTTACAGCAACCCACGAATCACCGCTTACCCGGTACATCTTGTCATAGCTATTCGTACAGGCGCAGACGGCTATGGTCGTTGCCGTTCCGTCCGTCCATGTCACGGTATCCAGGTATCTGACCGTCCCTGAGAGCGGCCAGACACCGGCACTTGCGAAATACTGAAACCCGGGACGGTTCTCGAAGTAGCCGGGACCAAACCTGACACCGTTGACATACGCCGCCTCGTCCGGCTGGATATCCTCCGGGCCAAGCATTGTGTTCAAGCCCTTATCTATTGCAGGTATGTTCCAGTACTTCAGGTCAGCCATCAGTCAGTCCAGATAGGGGCTACAGTTATGTGCGTATTCCGCAGGAACGCCGAATAGTTGTCGCTAGAAGCCTCCACGCAGACCGTGTGCGTCGAGGCCGCTAGGTTCGCTACTATCATCCTCATGCTGACGAGCCGCCCATCGCGGTAATACAGATCAACCGTAGGCGGCAAATCCACCTTGAACGACGACTGGGCGGCACTGTCCACCTCAAAGCGGTAGGTTATGGTCGTACTTTCCGTTTCTGACGTGATAAAACCTTCAGCGCGGAAATCCAGGAGCACATCGCTTGACTGCTCAAGCTCAAAGTCCGCAGAATGGACGTAGGCGAAGGCTGCCGACGTAACTGTGCCGCCTGTGGTGTCAAGCCGCGCCACTCCAAGTGTGTACCCCTTCGTATCCCAGTTCGAACCCGTCTGGAGTTTCAGGAGCCCCATCCGTTCCGCCGTGGCCTGTTTCACGGCGCGAATCTCGTATGGACCCATCGCCACGTAATCGGAGTCAAGCGGGTCGCCCTCGAATGTCGCATCCCATGTATGCGTAAACGCCATGTCAGGTATCCAGCAGTATCGGTGAAATCGTCAAGATCATCTGCGTCACGGCCAAGTCCTGCTCGTAAGCCCGCATATACGCCTTCAGCGTGTGTGTCCCCGGCTGTATGTTGCTCTGGATGCTGCGATGGACGAGGTATCCCCTTGACAGGAATCCCGCGACCTCATCCAAGTCACCCCGGGCCCAGTCGTTTCCCGAAGCCCCTTGCCCGTCTACGTCAAGATATACTCTATATCGGGCAACACCGGAACTGGGTGCGGAAAGCACGGCAGTGAAATCTATGTTCGCGTCAAACTCAACCTTGCCGTTCCAGAACCCCATCGAGTGAACAAGTGTGTATGAGGTCGAGCCAGCGGGCACGGAGGCTGCGGCGGCAGCCATTAGCGTCGTCCCGATACCATACCCTTCGCCATACCAGGCATCAATCGAGCCGTATCCTATAAGAATCCGCATCCGTTCCTCGATGTCATCGGCAGCGTGCCGTATCTTGGTTGCCCCGAACTTGAGCTTGTCCCCCCTGCGTGGGGCGTTCTCGTCCCAGGTCTGTGTCCAGCTCATACCAGGTTCCTCCAGATAGGCGCGACACTGAGACACTGGCACCTGACGCGTATCGCAGGACTTCCACTCTCTACGCCAACCATGCCTTTCAGGCTGTGCGTATTCGCCGCTACTCCGCTATCCACGTACCTGATGCACAAACTGTCCGCCCTCCCGGACGGTATCAGCATATACCTCGCATCCGTGCTCGTACCGTCTATATTGAAGTACGCGTACAATTCGGCGGCGCTGGCCGCTGCGTTGGAAGCGTAGGCTGTAAGTTCATAGAGGAGCACAAGCGTCTGACTGGTCACAAACGCCGCAGAACAGCCTATCGTCTCCACATTGCTCACGGCGCTCTGCTGTGTCGTCCAAGTTGCCACGCCCATCTTGTAACCCTGCGTATCCCAGTTGGAAAGCGTATCGGGCATCAGGACGCACATGCGTTCGCTTATGGCTACGCGGGTATCCCGTATCCTGCTTGCGCCGCCGACTTCTCCACCTGGCGTCCCGACATCGTGCGTGTCAACCGGCGTCGCCGATATTTCAGTTGCCCAGTTATGCGTAAAGGCCATATACTACTTCCTTGCAAGTGCAACGCCCAGGAGGCTTAGTATCCCAGCCCAGGCCGCTCCGACAATAATCCCAAGCATTCTCCGCCAGGATTTGAGTTCGATTATCGCCTCTTTGTTCTGGTCTATGCTCTCCTTGTGGCGAACACAGCGTCCGTTGATCTGATCGAGTTTCTTCTCAATGTTGCTGACGGAAACGAACAGCATAGCCCATCGCTCTTTTGGATCGTCGGGAATAGATGCTTGTCCCATGTTGCCTCCTACAGTGGCAGGTACCACCTGTCCGGGCCTCTGGCAACGCTTCTGACGTTGTAGAGCCGCATGACAGGTGATGTTCCGTCTATCTCCCCGTCGTGCTCCTGCCACAGCCGCTTGGCCGTGGCTTTCCAGACTGCGTATTGTTCGTGGTTCTGTAGCTGCATGTACCCGTGCGCCGTGAGTTCCGCGACAAGGATGTCGTCAATACCGGGTATTTCGCATGTCGCCCCGTCAGTTGCCATTTCGTCAATCGACCGCAGATAGCGCACGGAAACGGTATACGCCTGGTCAGCCAGCGGTGAGAATTCCAGCTTCTCCCCGAACCGGCAGCAGTACAGCGGCTCGCCCGTAGTGCTGGCTCCCTGTATGGTCGAATGCTCCCATCGGTCAAACTCTGTCGGGCTTATCGGGCTGATGGTCTTGCTGTCGTCCCCGTTGTCTATCCTGACATTGATCAGTTTCCTGATGTCGGACGGCAGGGTGACTTCATTATCCGTGCTTGCCAAGGCGGCGGACTCGACGGTCTCAAGCTGATCCCACCACCGGCTGTCTGCGATACGGTGGAGAACAAGCGGCAGCCACACGTCCTCGATCTGGTCGCGCAGCGTCGAGGTGGTCGGGTGCTGGAGGTTCAGGAGTACCTGGGCCACAATTTGTGATCTTGTCAGAGCCATCAGCGTTTGCTCCTACCAAGCATGTACAGAAACACGCAACCTCCCATAGCGACGACCCAGACAAAAGCGCCGCCAAGCGACTCGAAGAAGTCTATCATCGCTTCTTTTTCTTCTTGACATGCGCTACGGTGCGCCCCCCGCGCTTCCCCTTTTTGCTCATCACGTGTACTTGCAGGTACTTACCTCGTTTGCCGGGTATTCTCTTGTTTCGCACACGCAGCACTTTCCCGCGACCTCTTGGAATCGGCATCAGGGCATCCCCCTTCTGAACCAGACTCGCACGTCTCTGGCGTTCGGCGGAAGCCGTATGCCAGACTCGTGCCCGTAAAACGTGTGCCCGCCAGGACACGGGACGATGATTCTCTTTTGTCCGGGCTTGGTGTTGATGACGACGTGCTTCCCGTTCGTGCTTGGCGTCAACCTGTTGTAGATACGCGACCCCCACGGGCAGGAAACCAGCACATCGCAGACCGGAAGCGTCGCAAAAAAGATAATGTAGCCGCCCTGCTCTCGGTACGCCTCCGGCAGCATGGGGTTCCTGATCCGCTCACCCTTGGCGTTGTAGATGTCAAGGTAGCCAACCACATCGGGCATCATCGCGAATGCTACAACGTTAGGGCCGAACCTCTTCCCGTCCTCGGTCAGGACGCTCAGTTGGTATCGGAACAGTTTCCTCTTCATCCGGCAACCAGTAGTCGATGACAATAAGTCCGTTCACAAGCGGCCCCGAAGTGGAGTGGAGCACCGCCCACGGGCTTTCTTCCTGCTTCTCCTTCTCTGCTTCCGCCATTCGTTCTCCCGTGGGGGAGGGGCCGAAACCCCTCCCCCTTGGTTTCAGGACTAGTACACGTTGAGCCTCGGTAGAGGCGCAAAGTCGTACCGTACTCTCAACATCCCGGTCACATCGGATGTAGTCGTGTCCCAGACGACACAGAGCGATCTTGCAGACCCGCTCTCTACCGTGCGGTACACGGGGATGACGGCAGCTCCACCATTACCAGCGGTCAGGACGACACTCCGAAGCAGTATCCCGTAGTAGTTGGTCGTGATCGCGGTGTTGGACGCGGCAGAACCGGTTACTAGGCTTGCTATCGGAGCGACGTACCCGGCAGTCGCCGCACTGACGCTGGCAAGCAGCCCGTCAACGTCGCCGCCTGATTCCGTCGAAAGGAGCCCGACATGAACCGTCCCGCTTCCGGGAGCGGCGCTCTGGATGTAGGGAATAACATCCAGCGGCATCGCCCCGTAGGGGAAGTCAAACGTCAGGTCAACGGAATCGGTGGCATCGGAACTCTCGGCGTTGAACGGAACCATCGCCGTCTTGATGCCCGGGTTGTTGTCGAGAAGGATACTCTTCGGCTCGTTGTCGGTGTTGTACAGCGAGCACGTTCCACCGCTTCTCGACCAGAGGTGGATGTCAACCGTGGAAACGGAGTCTGCGGTGTAGAACCGAATGCAGTCGTCCGTGGCGAATGTCGTGTAATCGACTGGGTTCGTCTTAGCCGTTGCGGCGTCGTCACTGTAGACGGTCGCAAGCGTAGACGTTCCAACCGTGCACACGGCATACGCGCAGTCGGTAATGACCTGCGTGGTCGGTGCGTTCTGGTCCCTGACCGTAAACTCCCACTTCTTGTAACCGCGTGCCATTTCTAGGCACCTCCTGTACTGCGATTACGAGTGCGCAACACCGGCCATACCTGTGCTTGGCGCATAGCTGTCACACGCATAAACGCCGAAGTCGACGCTGTTGAATGCGACCTTCTGGAACCCTGCTATGCGTCCGCACGCGATGCCCGGCGTATTGCCGTAATCGGCGTGGGAACTACCCTGGTCTTCTCGCCAGAACGGCTTCTTAGCCGCAGCAAATGCGCCCGCCTGCGCGCCCAAAAGCAGCGCCCTGCGTGCGCCCGACGCCGGTGCGTACACGTACTTCGAGACGTAGAAGTTCGTGCCCATCCAGCGTGTAAGAGCCCCTGTGAAGAGAGCGCCGGACTTACTCCTCGGCGTTGCATCCTTGTACGCATTGCTGATGGTCGTGTCGCTGGCTAGTATCTTCGCCCACTGCGAATCGTGCAGCAAGAGCGCGAACTGGTCAACGCCGCCGACCGTCTCGACAGCCTTGATCTGCGGGTCAAGGATGGCGGCTTGCTCTCTGAGCCTCGTGATTTCGTAATGGCCAAGCCATGCGGTCGTGGTCGAGGCCGCACTTGCGGTCGTTGCCGCAGCACCACCGTAGATCACGTTCGTGCAGGCTTCGCCAGCCGATCCGAAGCTCGCAGTCGTATCGCCTCCGAGCATTCTGATGATCAGCTCATCCATCTGCTCCGCAAGGCGGCGCGACAGCACCTTCTTGGCAATCGTGTAGTAGTTGGCCTTGACCTTCTGGGATTCCATCGCCCCCGGAAGACGAACGCCGTGGCGGTACTGATTCACCGTCACGGACTCGGCGTAGGTCAGGAGAGCCTCCTCGTTTCCGATCAGCACGTTGTCGTCGGAAACGCCCGCGCCGTCCAGGTTCGTCACGAGGGGAAAGTAGA
>Ga0180437_10008570_pt1 | contig 12937 bp, 10 predicted proteins | sample SS_ome_4_FD_132410 | JGI IMG/M metagenome (GOLD analysis project Ga0180437, IMG submission 132410) | Hypersaline lake sediment archaeal communities from the Salton Sea, California, USA - SS_3_D_1 metaG | ecosystem: Environmental > Aquatic > Non-marine Saline and Alkaline > Hypersaline >...
AAGGCGGGGCACCGCGACAGGATGCCCTGTCCCCTTTTTCAACTTAGAGACGCTAATCGAGTTTGGAGGTTGAGCGAAAATGCCGACAAAGGACGAAATCTTCGAGAAGATTCAAGGAGCACTGGTCGACGCGCTGGGGGTCGACGATGACGAGGTGACGCCGGAAGCCACCTTGGTGGGAGACCTGGGGGCCGAGTCGATCGACTTCCTGGACATCGTCTTCCGCTTGGAAAAGGGCTTCGAGATCAAAATCCCCCGCGGGGAACTCTTTCCCGAAGACATCCTCACCGATTCCACGTACGTCCAGGACGGCCGCGTCACCGAAACCGGGCTGGCCGAGTTGCGCAAGCGGATGCCGTTTGCCAATCTGGATGACTTCGAGAAGAACCCGGTGGTGCAGGACTTCGGCAATCTGTTGACCGTGGCCGATATGTGCCGTTTCGTGGAAAGCAAAGTGGAAGTCACCGACTAGTTCGGGCCGCGCCCCACGTGCGGCCCGGGCTGCCGAGGTCCCCTGTCATGCGCTGGTATTGGATCGATCGGTTTCTCGAATTCGAAAGCGGGAAGCGCGCCAAGGCGGTCAAGTGTATCTCGCTGGCCGAGGACCACCTGCACGATCACTTCGAAGATTATCCGATGATCCCCAACTCGCTGGTCATCGAGGGGCTGGCCCAGACCGGCGGGCTGCTGGTTTGTGAGCACGGCCGCTTCGAAGAGAAGGTCGTGCTGGCCAAGGTCCCCAAGGCCCGATTCTACGACGTCGCCACGCCCGGCGACACGCTGACCTATACCACGACCGTCGAGTACATCAAGGCGGAAGGGGCGATGGTCACCGGGACCAGCCACAAGGGTGATCAGTTGCACGCCGAAGTGGAAATCGTGTTCGCCCACCTGAACGATCCGCGGATGGGCGCCCTGTTCGATCCGGACGTCTTCCTGCGGATGATGCGACTGCTGGGGGCGTTCGAGGTGGGACACGCCGCCGACGGCGGCCCCTTGGTGCCGCCGCCCAGATTGCTCCAGACCGTCGAGTCCGGCGACCATGGCGGTTCGTAAGGCGATTAGGGATTACAGATTGGGGATTAGGGATTAGAGATTAGAGGTCAGGGATTAAGGGTCGGGGATTCGGGCTGGCATGGCTGAAACGCCCCGGCACTGCGCTGCCGGGGCTGAGGCCAACCACGGAAAACCGACAACCAAAAAACGCGCCGCAGGTAAACTTCCATCCGCTGATCGCCTAACACCTTGCACCGAGGAATGGGACTATGAGACGACGCGTTGTGATCACCGGCATCGGCTGCGTGACGCCGCTGGGTTGTGAGATCGAAACGATCTGGAAACGGCTGCTGGCCGGAGAATCGGGCATCGGCTACATCACGCTGTTCGACGCCAGCAACTTCCCTACCAAGATCTCGGCCGAGGTCCGCGATTGGGACCTCTCCGACGTGGGCGAGGATCCTGAAGACTGGAAGTACCAGGGACGCCACACCCATTTCGCCGTCGGGGCCGCCTGCAAGGCCGTGGCCGACTCGGGCATCCAGGACGCCAAGATCGATCCGATCCGTTTCGGAATCTACACCGGCAGCGGCGAAGGCCAGCAAGATTTCGACCGCTTCACGAAAATGATGGTCGACGGCCTGGCCGGCGGCGAGACGCTGGACCTGGCGCGGTTCACCAAGACCGGGCTGGAAACGCTTCACCCGATTGCCGAATTGGAGCAGGAGCCCAACATGCCGGCCGGCCACCTGGCGAGCCTGTTCGGGGCGGAGGGGCCCAACGTCAACTGCCTGACCGCCTGCGCCGCCAGCAGTCAGGCCATCGGCGAGGCCGTCGAGATCATTCGACGCGGCGAGGCCGACGTGATGCTCTCCGGCGGCACCCACACCATGATCCATCCCTTCGGCGTCACCGGGTTCAACTTGCTGACGGCCCTGAGCACCCAAAACGACGAGCCGACCAAGGCCTCGCGGCCCTTCGATCGCAATCGCGACGGGTTCGTGCTGGGCGAAGGGGCCGGCATGGTCGTGCTCGAATCGCTCGAAGGCGCCCAGGCCCGCGGCGCAAAAATCTACGGCGAAGTCTCCGGCTATGGATCCACCGCCGACGCCTTCCGCATTACCGACACGCATCCCGAAGGACGCGGCGCCATCAGTTGCATCAAGCTGGCCCTGCAAGACGCAGGCGTGAACCTGGACCAGATTGACTATATCAACGCCCACGGCACCAGCACCAGCGTGAACGACAAGGTCGAGACCCTGGCCATCAAACAGGTATTCGGCCAGCGGGCCTACGAGATCCCCGTCTCCAGCACCAAGAGCATGATGGGCCATCTGATCGCCGCGGCCGGCGCCACCGAGGTGATCTTCTGTCTGCTGGCCATCCGCGACAACGTCGTGCCGCCCACCACCAACTACGAAACCCCCGATCCCGACTGCGATCTGGACTACGTCCCCAACGTCTCCCGCGAGGTCAACTGCAACGCCGTGCTGACCAACAGTTTCGGCTTCGGCGGCCAGAACATCGCGCTGCTGGTGAAGCGGTTTGCGGGGTAGTGGTTAGTGGGTAGTGGTTAGTGGGTAGTGCATAGTGGTTGGAATCGGGGGTATTCTCGAACGCCCATGGGCTGCGGCCCATGGGTGAAGCGCATTGCCGGCAGATTGCCCTGGGCGCCTCCCTCACTGCGGCCGACTCTCCCTCAAGCCGGCAACGATGTCTGCTCGGCAGACTCTTCCTGCGGCGCAATGAATGCCGATTCTTTCGCTCGAGTCGTCGGCTGCTCTTCTTGCCGGATCCGCGGGCAGTTTTCTGGACAGGAAACCTTTGATTTCCGGGCAAGATCGTGCGTTTACGACGACCGATCGCGTCAAGAAAACCTTGCCTTCAACCGGCGCGGTTGGGTCGAAAATATTTTCTCAAGTCGCAATCGTTTGACGCGATTGGACTTGCTTCCGCGCGTGTCTCGCGGCGCGTGATTTCTTGGAAAATGTTTTTTGACTTCGCGAAATCATCGTGTATATCCAAAGTGACCGGAGGACAACAACGCGAGTTTCGATGGCCGTTGCTTCAGGTGGCCGCGCGTTGTTTCCGGCAAGGCCCCAATTCCCTGAGCACGGTAACGTGTGTCGTCGAGACGCCAAGGGATTCGTGATGTGCGGCGCAGCGCGAGTCGCCGAGGCCCTCGACCGTGGTCGTCCTCCGGCACGAGTTTTGAACCAGCGGAACCACGCCCAACGGTTGCCGTTGCTCGGGGATAAAACTGCCTACCGTATTTGATGATTCGTCCCATTGGCCCGCTGCAAGACGGCTGGAGATTGACACCCACCACGAGGCTCGCTCGTTCCGGGCCTGGGTCGGGGGCGCTCAGCCGGCAGCTGGGTGCCCTCGAACGGCGTCGGCAATTGCGGGCGCAGCAACACGAACTCCAGGCCGGCGGGGTCGATTGCATGGTGCTTCCGCCCTATCCACCCCGGCCCAGGCCGCCATCGTAATTCGGGCCGCTTTTCGTAGACCGCTTGCTAACAGGAGGGATGACACAAACCTTTTCTCGTCCGACTGATCGCCAGGCGGACCGCTAATCTTTCATCGTGTACATCGTAGACAGGAGATTTCCCTTCGTTTTCTTCCAACCAAGATTTTCACCGGCGCGTTTGCCGCTTCCGGACGCCCAGCCATACGAGGGCCCGCCGACGCTCGTTTCGGCCGCCCAATCAGCGTGCCGTCGCACGCCCTCCCGTCCCAAGCGGCAGACGCGTTTGTGTTTTCTCAGCCCACCCACGCTGCCGCCGGCCCGCGTGATTTCTGAAATCGACGTCGCGCGATAAAATGCGGCCTGTTCCACGACCCCGCGGCGGCTTGACCGATGCGACTTCCCTGGCGAGTTTCGATAGCGCTGATGCTGGTGGGTTGCCTCGCCGTCGGCGCGGGCTGGTTTGCCAACCGGCGGAAGCTGAGGCGGCAGTGGCACCTGTATCGGGTGGGGACGGCCGAATCGTTCGAGCAGGCACGCCGGGAAATCGCCTGGTTCGAGACGGGAACCGAACGACAGCAGCGGCTCGTCGAGCTGACGGGAAAATGGGGAACCGGGAACCGCCCGTTCGACCTCTACCTGGCCCGTTACCTGCACCATGCCGAATGCAGCGAGTCGTTGCGGGAGACGTTTTCCAGGGAACTCGGCCGACGCGAACCGCTGCTGCCGCGGTGGGCGCACTACTGGAGTCATCGTTCGCCACAAGAGCCGGACCGGGAGATCGCCTCAGTGCTGCGGTACTTCGACGTCCTGGCCACCGAGGAGCCATCGCCGCCGATCACGTGGCGCGAGGTGCTCAACTTGCAGGCCGTATTTTACCTGACCGGCAGCCCGCGGCGCGCCACGGGCCTGACGCCCGTCAACTGGCATCAGCACTACCGCGTCTGGCAGGAGACCCGAGCCGGCCAGTTCCCGCACGTCGTCCGGCCGCAAGGGCCGCTGCCCTCCCTCTGACCTGCATTTGTCACCACGGTGTGCCACTGCTTCGCAGAAGCAGTGTCGATTGGGGAACCCGTGCATGCCACTGCTTCTGCGAAGCAGTGGCACACGGTCAATGACTTTCGCTGACCGGCGAGATCTGCAGGCCAAGCACCCGGCGGTTGCTCGCTCCGCAGGTCTACGGGCCGATGCTGGGAGGATCCGCGGCGAGGAAGTCGCGCGGGCCGCGATTGGTGTAGTAGGGATACGTGACGGCCCCGGTCGGTGGCCCGGGCACGTGCGCCGGCTCATACGCATGTTGGCACGACCGGCAAAAGCCCGTGGCACACACACCGCCACACGCGCCGCACCCCACGCCGCCGCACGCGTCGCATCCCACGGAGCACGACTGGCAGTTTTCCGGGGCATCGGCGCAGCCCGCTTGGATGCAGCCGGGGATCAACGAGCAGCGTTTCGACGAGCAACCGATCAGGGCGGCCCCTACCAGAGCCACCGACAGCGCGAACAGTAGACGCTTCATATCCGACGATTCCTTTCAGAGTGATTTCAGAGCCAGTGGCGGGGAACCTGCCCTTCCTTCCAAAGAGATCGGCCCCATAACCGATAGAGTCCAGGAAATCGTCAAAACCGGCTGGTTGCGTAGAACCGGAATGATCGGCCCGCCATTGGCCTTTGTCCGGCGCGGGATAAAATGGGCAGATTGGGATGTGGATCTCTGGAGTGCAGCGAGCCGTCGCCGTGCTCCAAGTCGATATTCTCCCAACCAGCAAGCGGTTTGCAGTCGACACCACGTAAGAGCCGGCTCGCTCCCTCCGTGGAGGGAGATGGGCTTTTGCCGGGACTCGCAAGTTGGTACGTTTGAACTACTATGGTCGCTTCTATCGAGTACATTGAGAGGGTCATCGCCACTTTCGGACAGGCCACCGAGGCCAACTGGAAGACGCCCGGCCGCGAGGGCCACGTGATCGAACTCTCGCCCGAGTTGGGCGATGAAGTCATGATCACGGGCGACTTGCACGGGCATCGCCGCAATTTCAACCTGATCAGGAAGATCGCCCGGCTCGACCGCCGTCCTCGCCGCCACCTGATTCTGCAGGAAGTCTGCCACGGCGGCCCCACCTATCCGCAAAACGGCGGGTGCATGTCGCATACCATGCTGGAGGACGTGGCCAAGCTCAAGGTCCAATATCCGGACCGGGTCCATTTCATGCTCGGCAACCACGAGCTGGCCGAGCTGGCCGATTACCCGATCCAGAAGAACCGGCAGATGCTCAATCTGCTCTTCCGGCTGGGACTGCAGCAGATGTACGGCCCGGCCGCCGAGAAAGTTCGCGAGTCGTTTTTCCCTTTCCTGCGCAGCTGCCCGCTGGCCGTCCGATTGCCCGGCGGAGTGTTCATCTCTCACAGCGTGCCGGAAGACGTCGATTCGCGAAAGTTCGACAAGACCGTCTTCACCCGGGAGTTGGAAGACGCGGAGTTTCTGGAGCGAGGCGCCATTTTCCAGTTGGTCTGGGGACGCGACTATCGCGAGGAAAACGCACAGGCCTTTGCCGACCTGGTCGGCGCCAAGGTGCTGATCAACGGCCACGAGCCCTGCCCGGAAGGGTTCAACGCGCCCAACCAGACCCAAATCATCATCGATTGCTGTGGCGAGAAAGCGTCGTATGTGATTCTGCCGACGTCGGGAGAGTTGAGCCAGGCGGAGATTCTCGAGCGAGTGAAGAAACTCGTGTGAGGTCCGATTCTCATGCCGGACGCCGAGCCCCCAAGCACCGCATCCCCCGACGCCCGGCCGCCCGAGCCGCCGCGCTCGCGGTTTCAGTTTGGGCTGGGATCGTTGTTTCTGGTCACGGCGATGATCAGCGTGTTGGCGGCGTCCTTCGCCGGGATGCTGCGGGCACACCGCGGCCAGCTGTCGGTGCATCCCGGCGTGTTTCGGCTGATGGCCATCGCCTCGCCCCTGGCCGTACTGATCGTGGTCAGTCTCTGGTACGCGGCCGTGAAGTGGCTCAAAAGCAGGCCATAGGCAAGGATGGGAGAGCGACTGCCGATAGAAGGATAAGCGTCACCTGCTGAATCGCAAGCGGTTGTAAAGCCAGGTGGATTGAGTCCCATTGGTAAATTGCGCGGCAGAGTGGCAATGGGAATATTGAACAGCCGGCCGGCCTCGTAGCCGTGGGCTGGCGTCGATCTTGGACGAATGCCCCGAATCTGCTAAAAGAACTGCTCCCAATCGGTTTCGCAGCAAGTCGGGAGCCTGCCGCAGCTCGTTCACCACGGATGGATACCAGATGAAGAACTTCTCCCGGGTCGTGCGGCTGGCGTTTCGCTATCGGCTGACCTTTGTTTTCTCGGTCCTTTGCGCCTTGGGCGTGGCGTTTCTTTGGGGGGCGAATATCGGGGCCGTCTACCCGTTCGTCGAGGTCGCCTTTCGAGGAGAATCGCTGCAGACCTGGGTCAAGGACGAGATCGCCAAGTCCCAACAGACGATCGTCGAGAAGACCGAAGAGGCCGAACGACATCAGGCACTGCTGGCCAAGACTCCGCCCAAAGGACGGAAGGCCGTCGAGGTCAAGATCAGCCTGGCCCAGTCTCGCGTTGAGGCCGAGCAGAAGGCGGTGCAAAGGTACCGCTGGGTCAAACCGTACATCGACGGGTATCTGCCCGACGACCCGTTTAAGACCCTGGCCCTGATCACCGGCCTGCTGCTGCTGGGCACGATCGTCAAGGACATTTTCCTGATCGGCAACAACGTGCTGGTGGCGCGGCTGGCGCAGCTGGCCACGTTCGACCTGCGGAAGCTCTTTTATCGCCGCACCTTGCGAATGGATCTGGCGGCCTTCGACGGCCAGAGCACCGCCGACTTGATGAGCCGGTTCACGCACGACATGGAAAACGTGGCGGTCGGCCTGATCGCCCTGTTCGGCAAGCTGGTACGCGAGCCGCTGAAGATGATGGCCTGCCTGATTGGGGCCGGGATCATCTGCTGGCGACTGCTGGTGTTGTCGTTGCTGATTGCCCCCTTGGCCGCCTTTCTCATCCGCTGGCTGGCCAAGACGCTGAAACGGGCCAACCGCCGGGCGATGGAAGAAATGGCCCAGATCTACTCCACCCTCGAAGAGACCTTCCACGGCATCAAGATCGTCAAGGCCTTTACCAACGAATCGCAGGAGCGCAAGCGGTTCCACACCGGCAGCAAGAAATACTTCCAGAAGGCGATGCGCATCGCCCGATACGATTCGCTCTCCCGCCCCATCAGCGAAGTGATGGGAATTCTGGCCATTTGCCTCGCCCTGTTGGCCGGGGCCTGGCTGGTGCTGTCGAACGAAACGCACCTGCTGGGAATTAGTATGAGCCCGCGGCCCTTGAGCCTGGGCTCGCTGCTACTATTCTACGGACTGCTGGCGGGTTCGGCCGATCCGATCCGGAAGTTCTCGGACGTCTTTACCCAGCTGCAACGAGCGGCGGCGGCCAGTGACCGCATCTACGGCCGGCTCGATCGGGAGCCGAAAGTCTGCGATCCCGTATGCCCGGTCGAAGTAAAACGACACCGGCGCGACCTGGTCTTCGAGGACGTGAGCTTCGGCTATCATCCCGACCAGTTGGTGCTGGAGAACATCGACCTGCGGATCGAGTTCGGGCAGACGGTTGCCCTGGTCGGACCCAACGGCTGCGGCAAGAGCACGCTGGCCAGCCTGATTCCCCGGTTCTACGACCCGACGGAGGGCAACGTCCGCCTGGACGGTGTGTCGCTGGGCGATATGCGGATGCGTGACCTGCGGCGGCAGATCGGCCTGGTCACCCAGGAAACCCTGTTGTTCGACGACACCATCCTGAACAACATCCGCTACGGGTCTCCCCAGGCGACGCGCGAGGAGGTGATCGCGGCCGCCAAGCAGGCCCAGGCCCACGACTTCGTCCAACGTGAGCTGCCCGAGGGATACGAGACGCTGGCCGGCTCGATGGGGGGCCGTCTTTCGGGAGGGCAGCGGCAGCGGATCGCGTTGGCTCGCGCGATCTTGCGCGACCCGGCGCTGATCATCCTCGACGAGGCGACTAGCCAAGTGGATTTGGAGAGCGAGCAGGCCATCCACCAGGTGCTCGAACAGTTCGTCCGCAACCGCACGACTGTGATCATCACCCACCGCATGGCGATTCTCTCGCTGGCCGACCAGATCGTGGTGATGCAGTCAGGCCGGATCCTCGACCGGGGCAGTCACGAGGAACTGTTGGCGCGTTGCGGACTGTATCGCCGGCTGCACCAGATCCAGTTCGAGGAGCCGGGCAAGGGGTCGGGATCACCTCTGGCGGCCTAGCGGCGCGACTTCGTGGTGCGGCTGAACGTTGAAGTTCGTGTGGGCGCGCGTCACCGGTTTCTTGGCGGATTCTTTCCACTGGCACACCGTTTGCGTCATCTCTTTGTCGAAACGAAAAAACTCAAACCTAAGCACAAGCGAGGCACGCCAGCAGTTTGTTGGGGCCGGGACATAAGATTAGGCCTTATAAAGGTACTGGCGCGGAGAAGAGGTTTGTGCCACGTTTGAGGCGTGCCCGTCGGGGAATTCCCGGTTCGAGTATCCCCTCTGGAACAGGAGATAGAGGTACCCCCGACGGATCGGAAGCTTCAGCTTCCGGAAACAACAGGCGAGTTGGGGATTGAAGGCCCGAGCGATCCCCGGCTCGCCTGTCTCTTTTTGCTGTAGCATTATTGAACAGTTGCATCAAAACGCTACACTTCTCTCCCGGCCGTTGACCCCGTCAGCCAGTTTTTCTGGGGAACTCCAAGATCTTTTTTGTTGAATTCTCCACCGTACCGGGGCATGAGTGTCCACCGTGACATCGCCCGATGGAAGCGAGATTCGCGCCCCAGCGGGGGCTCTATGTCCCCAGCGTTTTCCGGCCGACAGCCGACCGGCCGGGCGCGTGGCGTGCCCAGGCCGAGCCGCTCAGTGCCGCGGCGAAGAACCTCAGCTACGCGGTGCACCTGCTTCTGAATGCGCGGTTGTGCGCCAAGAGAAACAAGTCAGCGGCACGCATACTGCCTCGCGCTATCGATTCTTCCAGTCTACATCGGCCAGCGACGCCAGGGCCAGCATCAGGGCGTGGGTGCCGTCGCGGCCGTGCCCCTGGGCCTTCAAGGCGAGGTAAAGCTGCTGCGCCAGCGCAAGCCCCGGCATTGCCAGCCCCATCCGTTTCGATTCCTCCAGGGCGATGCCCATGTCCTTGATGAAATGCTCGACGAAGAAACCGGGGTCGAAGTTATTGGCGATCACGCGGGTACCCAGGTTCGACAGCGACCAGCTTCCCGCCGCCCCGGACGCCACCGACTGCATCACCGTCTCGAGGTCCAGCCCGGCCTTGTAGCCGTAGAGCAGCCCCTCGCAGACGCCGATCATTCCGCTGGCGATGAGGATCTGGTTGACCATTTTGGTGTGTTGTCCGGCCCCGGGCCCGCCCTGATGGACGATCGTCTTGCCCATCGCCTGCCAGCAGGGCTGAAGGGCGTCGACCGCCGCTTGCTGGCCGCCGATCATGATCGAGAGGCGAGCCTCGCGGGCGCCGACGTCGCCGCCGGAGACGGGGGCATCGATGCTGTCAACGCCGATCTTCTGGGCCGCGGCGGCGATTTCGACCGCCAGCGAGGGCTCGCTGGTAGTCATGTCGACGACGACGTTGCCCGCACGGCACCCGGCCAGCACGCCGTCGTCGCCCAGGAAGACGCTGCGCACGTCGTCCGGATAGCCGACGATGGCGAAGATCACATCGGCGGCCTCGGCCACCGCCTTGGGGTTCTCGGCCCATTGGGCCCCGGCGGCCAAGAGCTTTTCGGCCTTCTGCCGGGTGCGGTTGAAGACGGTGGCGGAGAAGCCGGCCTCGATCAGGTGTCCGCACATGCTCGACCCCATCACCCCGGTGCCGATCCAGCCGATTCGGGTTTCGCCCGGGATCACTTTCTTGATGTCCATCAGTCGTCGCCCTTAGATTACGGGTATTATGGTTATTGGGTTAGGAACTTCCGGGGGCGCCGCGGCGGTGCGTTGCGGGCAGCCCTTAAGGCAATGCGTGCGCTACGTTCCGGCCGGTTCCGAGCGGCGTTTCCACCAGCGGCCCCTTCCTTCCGGCAGCGCGGTGATGGCCACGCGATCTTCCAGGTTGGGACGGAAGATCGTCAGCAGCAACAGCGGCAGATACCAGGCCATGTAGACGCCGCCCTGATCGGGATGCCAGAACTGGACGCCCAACATCACCAGCGCGGAACAGCTCAACAACGTGCCGAGGTTCTTCTGGGCCGGCCACAAGGCCAAACCACCGCACAGCGCCACGAACGCCGCCAGCACCGGGAGCCGAAAGGCCGGCTCATGATTCTCCCAGAATCCAGTCGTTTCGCGTAGCGGGTTCATCCACCCGAACATCAGCTTCAGGTGCTCCGGCAGCGATTCCAGGCCGCCGGGCCCGATCGTCAGAAAGAAGACCAGCACCAGCAGTGCCCCGATCACGCCGGCGGCGAAGCGGAACAGCCCCCGCCGCCAATAAAACCCGCACCACAGCGGCAGCAGAAACAGCGGGTAGTAGATCAGCCCGGCGGCCGTGCCGATCAGGATGCCCGCCACCACCGGCCGGCGATAGGCCTCGATGGCCCAGACCAACAAGGCCGCCGGCAGCACGTGGTCCACGCGGCCGACCATCTGGCTGGTGCAAAACAACAGCAGGTAAAGCGAAGCCACGGCCACGCCGGTGTGGATGTTGTCGAAATGCCGATAGCCCACCAGGACCACGCCGATCAACACGGCCAGGTGCGCCAGGATGGCCGTGATCTGGCGGCCGAGCTTTTGGGCCGAAGAAACCGGGGCAACCTGGGGCATGTCGGCCTTTTCAACTTGCGCGGGCAAGGGCTCCGGTTCTTCCAGCAGGTCTTCTTCCAGCAGATCGGTTCGCTCCGGCGGCGGCGTCTCGACGACGGGCACGGCCGCTGCAGAAGAGCAGGCAAAGCTGTAAAACAGCGGATAGCCGGGCCCCTGCTGTGTCGGCGACGGGGGCAACACGTCTTCCAGACGTTCTGCCCGCTTGGTCGTGATCACGTTGGCCGTCAGGAACACCAGCAACGAGACGCAGGTAAACGTCAACCCGCTGGCCGAGAGGTTCGGTTCCAGCAAGGGGCGGCGGACCATGATGGTGTCGACCAGCAGCCGGATCATGAACAACGCGCCAACGCTGAACAGCCAGATGTACCCGAGTTGCTCCAGCGTGTGTCCCAGTTGCCAGAGTGCTTCGTCGAGTTGCTCCGCGCCTTCCCACTGTTTGCGCAGGCCGTGATAGAGGAGCAGCATTCCCGGCGCCAAGGCGATCAGCGCAACCAGGTCCAGATTTCGCACGCTCCAGAAGCGGCGAAACTTGAAGAACAGGCCGACCGTCATCAGCGACGACAGATAGGCCCAGGTCGTCGGATTCAACTCGTAGTCAAAAAGGACTTCCTGCATGGGACCTTGCGCCCCGTTTCCATTCTCGCGCTGCGGCGGGTGGCCGACGCCAATGCCTCCAGGATATCCGACCTGGACAGAATCGCAAGCCCCCCGTGACGGTCCCACACGGGACGGGGGCCGATTTCTTGAGGCGGCCGCCATTTCCCGTCCAGTGGCGGACCCTTCTACCGGGTAAACTGGAGCATTTGGCAGCGCGTTGTGAAATCGGAATCGGCTGGTACGACGGGCCTCCGAGCCCGTCGATTTTCCGCCCGTCAGCTGATGCGTCGACGGCTTCGGAGAGCCGTCGTACCCATTTCAAAACGCGTTGTCAGTGGCGTCTTTCCAGCGATCCTGACCCGCCTTTGCCCGATCACCCCAGCCGATCCCGGGCTTCGTCGGCCCAAGGGCTGTCGGGGGCCAATTCCAGGAATGACCGCCAATGTGCTTCCGCGTCCTGGCGTCGGTCCATCTCGTCCAGCGCTTTGGCCAGGTGATAGTGGACGTCGGCATAATCGCCGTGGTAGCCCAGCGCCCCTTCAAACGCCGCCACGGCCAGGTCGTTCTGGCCCGTTTCGGCCAGCACGCACCCCAGATTCGCCCGAGCTTCCACGTAGTCCTCGTCCAGCTCGACGGCCATGTAGTACCTTTCCCGGGCGCCGGACAGATCGCCCTGGCGATAGAGCAGTTCGGCGACCTGGAAGCAGATTTCCGCGTTGGGCCCGGCGGCCGACATGGCCGCCCGATACATCTCGCACGCCGCCGCCAACTGGCCCTCCTCTTCCAGCTCGGCCGCCAGCCGGCACATGGTCTCCGGTGTCGCGGCAGCCGGCTCGGGCGCGTCCGCTGCCGAAATGGGAACTACGTCCGCCGGCGCGGCGGATGGCGCTGCCGCGGCAGTTTCCGCCGGCTCGGACGTCTCGCCGGGGGCCTCGAAATCGAAACGCAACTGGCCGCCCGGCTCGACCAGTCCGTCGCCTTGACGCAGCAGGATTTCCTTGCCCTGGACGAT
>Ga0180437_10008572_pt1 | contig 12934 bp, 8 predicted proteins | sample SS_ome_4_FD_132410 | JGI IMG/M metagenome (GOLD analysis project Ga0180437, IMG submission 132410) | Hypersaline lake sediment archaeal communities from the Salton Sea, California, USA - SS_3_D_1 metaG | ecosystem: Environmental > Aquatic > Non-marine Saline and Alkaline > Hypersaline > Sediment...
CAGCTGGAAAGCCTGGTCCAAGTCCCCTGCTTTCAACCGCCAGTCGCGCTCTTCTTCGGCCGTAAAGACGCGCGACCGATCCCCCAATTGCGCCAACATCTTGTCGGCATCCTCGTAGCGTTCTTCGAGTACGTAGAGCCGTGCGCAGCGGGCGACGGCCTCCAAGTTGTGTTCCCCCATGGCAAAAGCCCGCTCGTAGTGCTCCAGCGCCTTCTCCGTATTGCGCTGCTGGTCATAAATCGTCGCGGCCAGCAACGGCAGCCGCGACCACGAGGGGTTCAGTTTGCGTGCCCGGTTCACGAGTTTCATAGCGTCGTTCAGGCCCGGGTCGTTGGCGTCCTTTGCCTTGGCGGTGAGCGCAAGGGCCTTGCCGAACAACCAGTGCGGCCCTTCTCCCTCAATTCGCTCTATTTCCATTAGCATCTGATCCATGCTTTGCTCGTCCTGGACGCTCTGTGCCAGTTCGAACAATAAGAGCCGGATCCGCACGTTGTTGGGGTCTGCTTCTGCGACGCGCAGGCCCAGTTCCTTGGCCATTTCGGTGTCACGCGCGTACAGTGCAGAAGTCAACAGTCCTGCCCAAAGCGTCAGACGCTCGTCTGGGGTGAACTGGTCGGTTTTTTTGGCCAGGTCCTTCAGATGTCCGGCGGCGCTCTTTCCGTAGCGGCTGATCAGGAACCGCGCCTTGACAAGTCGCAACGACACCTGATCGCCCAGCTTCTGCTCGGCCTGGCTCACCAACCGAGCCGCCTCGTCCCAATCCTTCTTGTTCAAAGCCCTCGAGATCACCGCGAGCCAGAAGGTGAGATTCTCTGGGGCCTTGTCTCGGGCGGCCCGCAACAACTTTTCCGCTTCATCCGCCCGATTCTGCGCAACGAGCATCTGGGCTCGAAGCACGGGAACCTCGACCAGCACCCGCTCCGCCTCGGTTTCTCGGGGCGCCGACGCACTGGGGGTAGCCTCGGGGACGACGTTGTCCGTCTGCGGGACTTCGTCGAGCACCTTCTGAGCCATTTCTTCAGCCTGACTAAGTGCCCGTTCCACCTGTCGCCAATCCTGCTCGGCGGGATCCGACTCCTTTCGGTTCTTGGCGATCAGAATCTTGGCCAACTCGAGCCAGCTGCGCGCCGAGGCCTTTCGCTGTTGGAAAACGGGTTGGTACGTTTTCAAGGCGTCGTCCACCCGCCCCAGCCTCAGGTACACGTTGGTCAGGTCCAGCCGGGCGCGACTATCGAACGGATTGGCTTCGAGGATTCGCTGCAAAACGGCCATCCGCTGGTCGATGTTTCCCAACTGCAGGTAGCATTTGGCCAGCAATCGGTCGGCCTTGAGCAACAAGTCGGGCCAAAGTGTCAGCCCCCCGCGCACGCTCTCCAGCGTTCGGCTGGCCTTGAGCCATTCTCCCTGAAGAAGTTCGACCCGCGCCCGCAGATAGGCCGTCGCTACGGCCGCCGAAGGAATGCGCCTGCGGTCCAAGGGCGAATACTCGGCGGTTCCGAGTTTTGCGATCGTCTTCTGGGCTTCTTCAAGCTGGTTCGAGTCCAGGAGGAAATCGGCCATTTCCCATAACAACTGAGCGCTCTCTTCCGTCGCCTTCAGCCCTTGTTGCAGCCAGGCGATCGCCTGGTCCGGCTTATTGGCCCGTCGCTCAATCTCGGCCAGCAGGGAATACAGGTCCACAGACTCGGGATACAGGGCGATGCCGCCTTCCAGGTACTGGCGTGCTTGGTCGTATTCTCTTTTTTGGAGCGCACTTCGGGCAACCAGCAGCAGCGCCTCGCGATCGTCGTTTTTCAACGCTTCTTCGACGGTCTTCAGCGCGTCTTTCACCGCTCGGGTCAAGGTCCCATCTTGTCCGATCTGCGACGCGTTCTTGCGAGCGTGGGACACCAGATCATGGTCTTTCAAAGTGAGCGTCGCGGCGTCGATCAGCACCCCGCGCTTCGATGCCTGCAGCAAAAGGTCGCGGTCCGCGGCCGCCGAGTCGAGCGACGCCAGCACCTGTTCCACGGCGGCCACCAAGCGCGGGCGGTTGGCGGTCAATTGCAGGGCCAGCGGGTCACCGTCTGCTTCCAACGCGCGTTGGACGGCTGCGGCCAAGATCCCATGCTCCGACGCCTTCGAGAGCGCCTCTCGATCCAACGCCACCAACTCTCGCGTCTTCAGTGCATGCTGCTCCATGTCCAGGAGAAGTCCGTAGATCGCAACTCTCATTAGCGTTCCGCGGTTGCTAAGCGCCTGAAGTGAAGCCTTCATGGCCTCCATCAGCACTCCGCGGTTCGCCGCCGTGGTCAACACTTGCTGATCGTCGGGCGCCAACTCCGGCTTGACCGACTCGACGGTACGGTCCAGCGCGTCCTTTAAAGGCGCCTCGTCCAGGTCTTCGATCCGGACCGGATCCTTGACAGCCAGCAGCAGCGTGCCGGGATTGTCGAGCACCAATTTGCCATCGTAGGCCTTAAGCGCTTGGCCAAGCACACGGACCAACAACTCATGTTTCTCGGCCAATTCTAGGACGACGGGGTCGTCGTCGGGCAATTTCAGTTGTGCGACCCCGTGGTGGGCCATCTCTGACAGGAGCGTGGGAACGACCTTGTCCAGCAGGATAGGGTGTTGTTGTGCCTTGCCCAACGAGTTGACCAACATCAGGTTTCGCAAGTACATGCTGTAAATCAGATGGGTCCGTGGCGACTGAGGATTCGACTCCAACAACTTCTTCATCCAGTCGTCGGCCTCGGAGGGGCGATTCAGACCATCTTGGCGAACCAGGAGCCATGCCAGGTTCTCATAAGCTCCCAGTCGATGTGGCGACTTTTCGATCGCCTTCTGGAACGATTCGGCAGCACTGGAGTCTTGCCCGGTCGCTGCCTGACACCGTCCCAGCAGCCCCAGGATTTCGCCATCCTCCTGCAACTCCTGGGGAAGGCCCTTGAAGTGGTCTCTGACGTCCGAGAACCGCCTGAGAAGGACGCAGATCTCGATCAACCTGCGACGGGCTCCCGCGCGGGTGGGGTCTTTGCGCAACACCTCCTCCAGCGTGACCATCGCTTCGCGGAACATGCTTCCGCTCCTGGCACGCTGCGCCACCTCCCCCCATAACCAGCCCAGTTCCTCCAGCGCGTCGACGTCGTCCGGCGCCAACTTGACGTACCATCCGAGGTTCTTCAGCGCCTCGGTATACTCTTCCAACTCCTTCTCGGCGTCTTCATCGTCTTGGGCAACCTTGGCGCGCTGCTTGGCCTCTTCGGCCATCCGCAAGAAAACGTAGGCGTTGCGCCGTATCTGATAGGCGTGTAGGAAGTAAACCGCAACGCCAAACACCAGTCCGCATACCAGCAAGATGGCCACCAGCCGCACGTTCAGAGTCTTCATCGACGTACCTCGTTTTGCTGACGCAAGAAATCCCAGTCCGGACGAACCCGTCCGGGAGCGAACGTGTGTTGAGGTCCTCGGTCAGAAGGGAGCGGTGAGTCGAAAACGTTCGCCCGGGAAAAGCAGCCCCAAAATTTCATTATATCATCGATCTTACCGAAATCGACCGTCCGCCGGGAGTGGGGCACACCTCAGGGTGACCCATCGCCATGTCGCGCACAGCCGGCATCGTCGTTGCATTCCATCCAAACGTTGCATCCGGTTCCGTGGCTGCCGATCCGACGGGGCGGTGCTGGCGATGGCTGGAAAGAGCAGGTTATGTCGCCGCACGTCGCAGTCGATCCACTTGCGGTGAGATACCAGTGATGAATACCCCGCAGCCAGCCATTGGAGGGGTGTCGCCGCCGGCGCTCCCAAGAAGCCAAAATAGCAAGCCCACGCTTTCCGTGGGCTTGCTATGAATCAATCGGAATCTCGCGGCTCGCCGCCGGCTGAAATGCCGACTCCCTGCAGAAAATGCTCCTATCGTCTCCGCCAGCGCCAGGTCCCGACGGCCAGCGCCAACGCCCCCAGAGCACACAAGGAAACGATTGCGGACGGCTCCGGCACGGCCTGGATGCCATCCAACTCGAAATCGACGTTCGGCGCCGGCGCCACGCCGTCGTTGAAAGTGAACGTGAGGCTCGATACGGTGCTGAACAGATTTGGCGTGAAGTCCGCAAACGGGACCTCAACCACCACGGGTCCTTCGGTCTCGGCCACGTCCAGCCCAACCGTCGATGTCGTGCCATCCGGCGCGCCCACGGTCACGTGCACATCCATGGTCTCGCCGAATCCGGGATCGACGTAATTGAACGCCAGTTCGAGCCGGTCGTTGGCGCCGTCATCGGTAAGATCCAAACTGATGGGTCCCATGCCCGTGGGGCCATGATATTGCAGAATCGCTTGCGTACCCGCTGAACCGAGGGTCCCCAACCGAAACACTCCCCGGTCGTAGGCTTGCTCGTAACCAATGACGCCGACGGCCGAAACCTGCTGGGGAATCCCCACGACCTCTACGACCAAGTCTCGCTCAACCATGCTTGGGAGCGTGTCGGTTCGAGCCAATGGGTTCTCGTCGCCCCAAGGGGGCATCCCGGGAATGATGAACGTCTTGCCCGGATCGGGAGTGTCGAATGTGTCAACCGCGATCGTGCCCCCATACGTGGCGGCTCCACAGGCGAACAAGGCAAAAACCACCACCACCACCAACAGCCTTCTGAATAGATTATCAATGCGCATCGCTGTCTCCCGGGGCACGACTGCCCGATTCAAGATACCAGAGAAAACAAGTCTTCCCACGAGTGCCGCCTCGGAGAAACCATCTCGTTTATTACAATCCAATCAAGCGGCATCTTCCTCTGATTCTACATTATCCCACCCTAATGTCAAGCTCCAGGCTCTCTGTTTTGCCTATTTTCAAGAAAAAACTGTGGGGACCCACAAAATAGGGGTGCATCAGCGAAAAGAACGCTCGGATGCGGTCAGAACCCGGGCGATCCGCTCGGCGGCCCGGCCGTCCCAAAGCTCGGGGCAAGACCCGCGCTTGTAGGTGCCACTCACCACCTCTCGAAGTGATTCCCTCAGCTTCTCCGGGTCATTGCCTACCAGCGTACTCGTCCCTTGATCGACGGTGATCGGCCGTTCCGTGTTCGGGCGTGCGGTCAGGCACGGAATTCCCAGGGCGGTCGATTCCTCCTGCAACCCCCCGGAATCGGTGACAATGACCTTGGCTTGGGATGAGAGGCAGAGGAAATCAAGATAGCCCAAAGGGGGGAGTCGAAGGATCGCCCCGGCGTCCGTGAGCTTCGCACCCAACCCGAACTGCTCGATGCGTTGCTCGGTCCTGGGATGAATCGGGAACACCAGCGGCAGGTCGCGCGAGGTCTCGGCGAGCACGTCGAGCAATCCAGCCAGAGTCTCCGCCGAGTCGACGTTCGCCGGCCGGTGCAACGTGACCACGCCATACTGGCCCGGCTGGAGGCCGTATCGCCTGTGCGCGTTGCGGGCTTGGGCCTTCGGTAACAGCCATTTCAGCGTATCGATCATCACGTTGCCGACCAGGTGCAACTGATCGTCCGGATGGCCCTCGCGGCGGAGGTTCTCCATGCCGGCCGGTTCGGAAACCAGCAACAGATCAGCGATCGAGTCGGTCACGATGCGGTTGATTTCTTCGGGCATCGACCGGTCGAAGCTACGCAGGCCGGCCTCGACGTGGGCGACCGGGACGCCCAGTTTCACCGCGGCCAAGGTGGCGGCCATGGTCGAGTTGACGTCGCCCACGACGACCGCCCGATCGTAGCGTTCTCCCCCCGGAGTCCCCTCTTGGAGGACTTCTTCGAACCGCTCCAGGACCCGCGCGGTCTGGGCTCCGTGTTTCCCCGAACCGACCCCCAGCGAAACGTCCGGGCGTTTCATGCCGAGTTCTTCGAAAAACACGTCCGAGAGGTTTTCGTCGTAGTGCTGTCCGGTATGGATCAGCACGGCGTTGACGTGAGGGTGGTCCTCCAGCGCCCGTAACAAGGGCGCCATCTTCATGAAGTTCGGTCGGGCCCCGACTACGCAAGCCAGATTCAGATCTGCCAACGGTGCTACTCCTAGAGCTTTGGGTCCAGCGCGTGCGAGCTATCCGAAAACATGAACGGCCAGGCTACGTTTTTCCGATGGGCCACAATGACACGGACCTCCCTGATTCGTCCCAGTGCAAAACCGTGTCTTTCGCGGCAAACGGGGTCATCGACGCCGGGTTGAGATTTTCGCCCCAAGTGAGATGCCAGCCGCACACGGTCGGCAGCGTCGCGGTAGCCGTCCATTGCACGACGGGGCATTCTAGCCGGCAGCCCAATTCGGGACAATAGTGTCCCGTGGTCACGTCGAGCCGGCCGGGGGCCAGCGTTCGCAGGCGAAGGATCACCTCACCGCAACGGATACGAATCTCCTGGGTGTCGGTTTGCTCCGCCTCGGCGTCGGGGTGCACGTGCAGCCGGCTGGTGAACTTGTGGCTGCCCGACCCTTCGGCCCAGTCGATGCAGAACCAGGGTCCGCCCGGACGGCACGCCATCCAGCGGCCGACCACCGGCACGCCCAAACGCCGGTAGGCGTCGTGGTGCGCCCGGGCCCAGCGAAATCCATGGGCCTCTCCGGCAACCAGCCCGAACGGCCACCCGCGATATCCCATGCGAAACCGCGACCAGACGTCGCAATGATCTTGATCGTCGACCACCAGCACGTTGTGGGCGGCGCTGCCGCGACAGTAGCGGCGCATGGCGTCATCCTGGTAGTTGAAGACGCCGCTGTCGACGAAAACGCGGCGGCCTTGAATCGAAGCCTCGAACGAGAGCAAGTCGGCATGGGCGTGGGCCGGCAGGAAGTCAGGGCCGAGCGGACCTGCATCGAAGAGCAGGAAATCGGTGTTCTGGCGATAAATCCAGTAATCACCTAACCTAATGGCAGGGGCGGGCACGTTTCCCATGACACCGGTCCCTTGTTCCAGCGGACCGGGGCTGGATTCGTCCAGGTCTTTCTCGACGCCGTTTCCGGCGGCGCGGGCGATCAATTGGCCGACGGGTGCGGACTCGCCGAAGCATGCATCGCCCAACAGCGGAATTCGGCCGTCGGGATGGCAAATCTGCTCCAAGAAGGCGGCCATCTTTTCCGCCAGCGGAATGCAGAAGTCGGCGAGTTCCGGAAGCACCGATGCCGTCGCGTCACGAACGTCAAGGACGGCTTCCAGCATCAGCGCATGATACATGGGCGAACGCTCGAAGTGTTCACCGTGCGGCAGCACCTGTTGGGCGATTTCCCGGCGGAAAACCCGTGTGCCCTTCCGCAACCAACGATCGGCGTGGGGCCCTTTAAAAAACGACCCCATCAGCACCAGGGCCCTGGCATTTTCCAGCAGGTGGTTGCCGCGGAGGTCCCATTCCAGGTTCCGCTGGAGAAACCGCGCTTGGCAAGCCATGCTGTGCAGCACCCGATCGGCCATGGTGCCCGTGGGAGGCGAGGCCGACCAGAGCAGGATCCAGACGGGCAGCCGGCGTGAAATGCAGTAGGGATGCCAGGCATCGACCAGCCCGCGGGCGTCGTCGAGGCGATTGCGTTCGATCCAGTCGGCCACACGGTCCCATGTCCGGTCGAACCAGGCCGACTCGCCGCTGCGGAGCCCCTCGGCGGCAAGGTCCAAGAGGAACTCGTGATAATGGAGGTGAAAACGCCATAATAGAGGCGTCTCGGTCCACCGTTGCACGCGCCAGTCGATCGGGTCGGATAAGTCGAGTTGCTCGTTCAGGAACCGGAGTTTGCCCTCGAGGACGTTTGCCGCGTCCAGGGCGGCCCCGCCGGCGCGCCGCGCGGCCAGTTTGCACGTCAGCAACGATTCGAAGCCGGGATTCTCCCGCAACAGGGCAGCGGATTTCAACGGCCGTAGGTAGCGTCGTCCGCCGGTCAGCCGGAGCAACCGGCGCCGCAGCACGCTGACCAGCCGCATGACCAACTGCGACTTATGGTAATAACGCAGGATGTACCACCAACGGATTGCCCGCTGCTTCCAACTCGGCGTTTCGGGAGTTTGCAGGTCGTTCACGCGGACGCAGCCCGGTTGGAGACTTTGCGAAGGAACAACAGGGTCCGCTTGGAGTCGGGAATCGGCGCTTCTTTGAGCAACTCGAAACGTTCGAGGAACACGCTGCGGCACGCATCCAGCGTCAGACCGCCGAACAGATCCACGCGAAACTTCATCAGCCGGCGAAACATCGCGTCGTCGGGGGGAACGAACTCCAGCACCAGGTCCCGGTCGGTCATTTCGGCCATCAAGTCGCGGACGGCCTCCAGCGAGAGATTGGCCGAGATCATCAGGTGGTGCATCAATGCCAATGCCAGCACGCATTCGGCGCCGGCCCGTTCGAAGAAGGGAGCCCGTTCGCGATTCAGATAGCCGACGCCGGGGCTGGGATTGGCCAGATCGACCACCATGGGGTGGATGGGGGCCGGGTTCTCAGACAGGCGGCGGTAAAGGATCTCGACGGCGTCGTGATCGGCGTCCACGGCGAGCACGTCGGCTCCACGCTCGGCGGCCAGCCGGCTGTAATCGCCCGTATTGCAGCCGAGATCCAGGACCCGCCGGGGTTGGGTCGATTCGAGGAACTCTTGCACGAAAGTCTGTTTGGCGTGCTCGGCGGCCCGATCGTAGCTGCAGATCGGCGTGTACTCGGCCCACGTGCCGCCCGGTCGGTAACCGGCGGCCAGTTTGCCCAGCTTGCGGCGGAGACGTTTGAGATTGAGCACCTGCGGTCGGCTGTCCGGTTTGGACTTATCGAGTGTTTCGCGTTGCGTGCGATGGCCCTTGTCCGCCCAGCGCTGCAGCCAGAGCGGCAAAGTCAGGTCCATCAGCAATCGCGGTCGCAAACGCCCCAGCGGCCCGAAGCAACGTGCCACCTCTTCGACCGGCCGGCCGCCCGGCTGGCCCAGGAAGTATGAGCGCAGGTCCCAGCCGCGATAGCGGCATAACAGCAAAGGGAACAGAAACATCTGGGTGAACTGGCCCAGCGCGAACCAGACGTCCAGCCGCCGAGGACGTTCGATCGACGCGACGTCGATGAACTTGGGCCGGCCGCGAACGAACTGAACGTTGTAGGCGCTGGCGTCTTTCAGCGAGCAGCCCGAGGCAAGCAACTCCATCTGCAGATCGAGCGTGTGGATCCCGGCGTCGGCCAGCATGGAGACCGACCATTCATACGGGTAGGTGATCGTGTCGAGGACTTCGTGTTCGAGGAAGTGTTGGTAGCCCGCGTGCTCGTTCCGCAACGTTTCGAGGAGTCCTCCCTCTGTCACGAAATCGGTCTGCACAAGGAGTCCCCTCTCAACCAGCTTTGCTAGAAGTCCCTCGTCGGCCAGCCCGCGGAGCACCTGTTGGCAACCGTCGTCGATGGCCCGATAGATATGGCCGGCTCGCGAGAAAACGTACCCGGAAGGGTCTCGATAAGAGCCGGCGATTCGCCGATTGGGGTTCAGGCTGTTTCCTGAGGACACGTGCGGAGAACGTCAGTCGGAGGAGGAGTCGGACCGCTTGATGCGAAGCACGAAGCAAACGATCCGCCAGATCGAACGTCGGAAGTACGCCAGGCCCCCGATGACCGCGGCGATGATCACCTGCAAGAGGATGGCTCCCGAGCCGGGATCGATGTAGGAGAACATGGTCGGCAAGAGCGATTCCTGCTACTTGGCGAGTTGGGCGGGATAACCCGTCTGCCGGGAATCCACGTCGCGGTATTGTTTTCGGTCGGTGCAGCCGAAATCATGGAGCACGTCGGAAACCGTCCCGAAGCGATAGGTGTGCAACAGGCTGCGAAGCTTCCGCTCGCAGCTTTCCAGTCCCACGTAGTACTTGAATCTCTTCAGCAGGGGCAAATCCAGCCGAGGTTGCGTGGGATTGATCTCGCGGGGATGGATGTAAGCCATCACCGGCAGCCCCCGGCGGTGCGTCTGGCGAAATCCGTAATGGATCATCCGCAGCGGAAACAGCCGCAAGTAGCCGCCCCCGGAAAACGGGATCGTCCTTCCGGCAAACTGCATCACCGAGACCGGGAAAATCTTCAAGGCGCCGGCGTCGGTCTCCATCACGAACGGCACCGGGCTGAAGTCTTTCACGCCGCCGTGGTCCCGGGACGCCGGGACAATGGAGACGTCGATCTCGTAGCCTTCCTCCACCAGGATCGGATAGGCCCAAAAGCAGTCGCTGGTGATCGAAAACCCGGGGGCGCGAAAGCAAGTCACCTGCTGGCCACTGACGTCTTCGAGAATCTTCCGCGCCGTGGAGATCTCCTCGCGAAACTCCTCGGGTTTCTGCTCGTACACGAGCCGATGATAATAGCCGTGGCAGCCGATCTCATGGCCCAGGTCGCTGATGCGTTTGATCAACTCGGGGTACTTCTCCGCGAGCCATCCCATCGACAGGAAGGTGGCCTTCGTGTCGACCTCGTCGAGCAGGCTCAAGAGCACCTCGGTGTCTTTCTCCACGCAAGACGGCGCTTCGCTCCACGTGGCCGGGTCCTGGTAGGGCGTCTCGACGTCGCAGACGTGAAACCACTCCTCCAGGTCGATGCAAAAGGCGTTGAGCATGGTGGCGGCAGCGGCAGTCATTCAGTGTTCCTTACCTCGCACGAGTCTCCGCAGCCCTTCGGCAATCATCCCCACGGTCGGCCAGGGATCGTCCTGGGAAAAATCGTAAAAGGTCCCCGATTGGGGAAACTTGAAGAATCCCGGACAACGTTGCAGCTTCTTCAGCTTTGAAAGAAAGTGCAGCAGATCTCCCAACAACCATCGATAGCGGACACCGAGCGGATACTCCTTATTGTAGGTTATATCCATGCCAAGGGCCAGCCGGTGATACAAGAGGGGGAAGTTGACCCCTGCGCAAATCGCCAGGTCGAGCGAGCCCCAGAAACGCGGGTTGATTTCCATCAGCACCGGGCGGCCCGTCCGAACGTCCAGCTTGTACTCGATCATCGCCACGCCGACGAATTTCAGGTTTTTCAGGAAGCGGATGCTCTGGGAGGTCAACTCGGCGTCTTGGTGGCTTTCACAATAAGTGCTGGGCCCTCCCGTGATCGGATACTCCCTGAGGCGCCGGTGCCCGAAGGCGGCCACCGGCTCGTGCCGGCGATCCATCAAGATCGAGACTCCCAGGCCGCTTCCCTCGGCGGGAATCCGCTCCTGGATGATGGTCGGCCCGAACGCCTCGGTGGTGGCGCGAAAGACTTCCGGGATTTCTGCCGGACGATCCACATACTGGAGCCCGCGCGATCCCGAGCTTTCTCGCGGCTTGATCACGGCGGGGCCTTCCCAGGTCTTCGCCGCCAGTTCGGCCTCCTGCTGCGACTGGGGGCACACGGTCTTCGGCACCGCGATGCCCGCTTCCCGCGCGGCCTCGGTGGTCAGCCATTTGTCGCGGGTCTGCCGGAAGGCCGTTTGGCTGGGCAGCAGGGCGCGGGTGTAGGGTTCCCAGAACTCGGGACGCCCGACACAAAGGTCGAGTGAGACATCTTCGAGCGGATAGAGCACGTCGGGCCGCTGCTGTGTGCAGACTTCCTTCAGCCGCTCCAGGAAGGCTTCCGGCTGGTGGCGGTAATCGGGGCAACGGAACGTGCTCTGGCAGTACCTGGACATTCCGCCCATCGGCCGCTTGCGGTAGGAAAGCCCGATCACGCGGACCCCTTCCTTGCCCAGCGCGCGAATGATCGGCAACGCCTTGCGGCGGTCGACGTCGGTAATCAGGGCCGACGTGCCAGCAATGCTGTCTGCGGGGCGGTCTTCCGTCATGGAATGGTCTCGAACTCCAATCCCATCTGCCGCACTGCACACAGCAGCTTCCGCGAGGGCCGCACCAGCGTGGCGAAATCGGCCAGCCGCAGCAGCGGCAGGTCGACCGCGTGGTCGGTGTAGACGTGGACCCGGTCCGGTCTTCGCTCACCGATCAGTGCCCGGGCCCGCTCGGCTTTGGGTTCGCCGTGGAGGTTCTCGACGTCAACGCGTGTGTCCTCGACGGTCACTCGCGAGCCGTATACCTCGACGCGTTCGGACAGCCCGTGGACGATGGGGCCGAGATAGAACTCGGGCGACGCCGACATGACCACCACGCGATGCCCGTCGCGGACGTGGTCGAGCAGGCGCCGGACGACGACGGGGTCCTGCCGCCGGCGAACGCTTTCAAGAAACCTCGCTAGCAGTCTCGTTCGATCTTCCGGCGACCGGCGGCCCCAGACGCGGCGGAGCAAGTGTTCTTTGTATTGCCGGTTGGAGAGGAACCCGGCCCGACACAGCACGGCCGAAAAGACGGCCCGCAGGTGATCGCCGAGCGAAGTGGCGCCAGTGCGAACGAAGAGGCGGAAGCTGTCGACGGTGATTAGCGTCTTGTCAAAGTCGAACAGAACCAGCACGTTGTCGTCTTCCCTGGTCACGTATTCAGTCAGCCGCCAACCGCCGCAAAGGCCTGTGTCCAAAGGGAATCTCGCGCCGAGCGCAACACGGTCCGCAGGTCGCTCCGCTGCGAGTCGGCGTTGTCCGGCCGCTCGCCCTGCATGAACCGATCCACGGCCTGGCCGAGCGACGCGGGATCGTCGGAGAGGAACTCATAGCAGTCGACGTACTGCCGGCAGAGCCCCCGGGCTTCGCCGGTCACCCCGCAGAGGATCGGCTTCTGATACGAGACGTATTCGAACAGCTTCGACGGCACGGTGTGCTGGTAGACGTGCAGGTCGGCCAGATGGAGCAGGAAGGCGTCGGCGCTTTGGTAGAGTGCCTTGAGTTCCTCCCGGCCGATGCGCTGCACGACGCGCACGCGGTCGGTTTGCCGCGCGTTCATGGCCGCCCATTGTGCCCCGTCTCCGACCAGAACGATTTCCAACTCCGGCCACTTTCGGACGCTGTCGAGGCAGCCGTCGAAAATGCCCAGCAGACTCTGCGAGGGGCCCATGTTTCCCGCATAGAGGACGCGCCGAACGCCGTTCTTCTTCTCGGGCGCCGATTC
>Ga0180437_10008573_pt1 | contig 12931 bp, 10 predicted proteins | sample SS_ome_4_FD_132410 | JGI IMG/M metagenome (GOLD analysis project Ga0180437, IMG submission 132410) | Hypersaline lake sediment archaeal communities from the Salton Sea, California, USA - SS_3_D_1 metaG | ecosystem: Environmental > Aquatic > Non-marine Saline and Alkaline > Hypersaline >...
CGACGACGTCCCGCTCGATGATGTGTCCCTGTTTGAGGAGGGACTGCTGGTTCGACTTGAGCAGACGCATCCCGAATTCGGCCAGCAGGTCAATCGTACCGGTGAGCTGACCGCGGAGATGCGGGAGATATTGACGGAGACGATAGCCAGCTATCACGTGGCCTGGCTCGAGGGGCGTGCCCCGGTTATGACTGCAAGGGACCAAACCGAAGGGGGAGGATGACGATGAAAATGGTGATGGCCGTGGTGCCACGGGATGAGACGGAATCCGTCATTCAGGCGCTGGTGGCTGCCGGGCACACAGCTACCTTCATTGAGGGCCGGGGCGGTGTGTTGCGCCAGGCTAAGAAACTGCTCTTCATTGCCGTGAAGAGTGAGGACTTGGGGCAGGTTCTGACCATCATCCAGGAGAACTGCCATTTTCAGGCCCGCGCGGAGTCCGGGGGATTGGCGCGAGAGCAACCGGCGTCAGGACCTGCCCTCGTGACGGCCGACCTGGGCGGAACCCCTGTGTTCGTTTGGGACCTGGACCGTTTCGAAATCTATTGATTTGTGGCCATGGAAGAACTGGAGCACGCTCAAACCCGTCTGGATCACATTCGTACTGTAGCGCCCATTCTGGGTGCTTTGCGCACCATATCGTTGGGTAGTTGGAGAGTGGCGCTCAGGCAGAAGATCGGCGTGCAGCAGTACGAGGAGCGATTGACGGCGATACTGTCGTCGCTCGTGCCTCACCTGTCACCTGGCCGACGTGCTAGGCGATCTGCGCGGCGTGCCAGGCATGCAGACCCATCCTCGTCTGGGCAGCTCGTGATCTTGGTTGTTGGCAGTGAGCGTGGGCTGTGTGGGCGGTTCAACGCAGAGCTTGTCGAACGTGCTGAGCAGTACCTGGCCGAACAGGAGGCCACCGGTGTACAGGTGGCGCTTATGGCGCTGGGGACCCGTGTGCGCCGTATCCTCCTGCGGCGTGAGCGACCGCTGGCATGGTCGGGTTCGCTGTCCGTGGCTGCACTCCCGCCATATACCTTGGCGATTGATCTGGCTCGCCGGTGGCTGGCGCGCTATGAGGCATACGAACTGGACGCGGTTGATTTGGTGTACAATGCGTATCACGGTGCGGCCCGCTACGAGCCAGCGGTGACGCGGCTGATTCCGCCGCAACTATCCTTCGAGGGCGACGCTGCTTCCAGGGATCCCTGGATGGCCCCGATTATTGAGACCGATCCCCTGAGCCTTTACGCCCGCGTCGTTGAGCAATGGGCGGCGCTCAGCCTGTATGAGTTGCTGCTGGACTCGGCCGCAGCCGAGCATTCGACGCGCTTTCAACTCATGGAGGCGGCCTCTCAGAACGCAGATCGATTGATTGAGGAGCTGACGCTGGTGATTCAGACGGCCCGGCAGCAGGCCATCACTCAGGAGATGACGGAACTGGCCGCCGGGGCGGGCCTCATCGGCCGGTCGGAGAGCTGACAAGCGCATTGGTGGGGCAGGTTTTCATACCTGCCGTCGTCTGGATCACGGCTTGTTGTCGGAAACCAGGCCGTTGATCTCGTCCTCCCAGCACTCGCAGGCGACGCGCATCTCGTCGCCGTGCGCCAGCGTGCCATCGTAGGGCATCACGTCTTCCTGAGCCGTCCAGCCCGAGAGCACCATCGGCACCGGTCCGCTGCCGGCAGGGATCCACTCGCCATTGTAGCGACGGGCAAAATGAAGGTGCGTCGCCTCGGCAGCCCCGCCCTCGCAGGATGGGTGCCCGATGCGCTGTCCGCGCTGTACGAACGTGCCCGCTTCGACCCGATCCTCGGCATAAACGTGCAAGTATAGCAGGACCCAGCCGCTCTGCTCGAACCCATCGCCGTCCAGGTCCAGGATGACCTGGCCGTTATCGCTGCGTAACACCCGTCCCGCCGCGGCGGCTGTGGCCCACTCGGCTGAGGGCGCGCAGCCCAGAAGTCTCTCGCTCGGCGCGAAGTCGAGTGCTGCGCGGCCGCTGCCGTTTCCCCAGCCTCCATGGGGGCCGCTCGTGAAATACCATGTGCGCCCAAACTCCCACGGCAGCCGCAACTCCGGCTGGACCAGGCCGGGTGGCACGAGCGGATCCACCGTGTAGGCGAACGGATTGCCAAATAGCCGCTCGTAGGTAGCCAGGAACCCCTCGGGACCGACCAACGCCAGCCATTCGTCGTGACTTGGCGTGGCTTCGGCCAGGAAGTTCTGCACGCCAACGGTGCCCGGATTGAGCCCCGGCGCGACGGCGATGCGACTGCCGTCCATCAAGCGCACGGTGGCCCGGTCGCCGCGCTTCCAGCCGTAATAGCCCTCGTTGAGACGTACCGCGGCCCAGCTCAGTTGCTGAAACAGCCCCTCGTAGTAGTCCTGGACGTGGCCCAGCGGGTAGAATAGCGTCTCTGCAGCGGGCTGGGGCCGGGTGACCCATCCAGACTGCAACTCCAACAGTGCCAACAGCACCCGTGGCCCGACGCTGAAGCGCTGCGATATCAGTTGGACTACCTCTGCCCCTGTGAGCTGGCGATTCTCGACTTCTTCGGTGTAGCTTGCCAGGTAGCCGCCCTGTCCGGTCACGAATCCGGGCAAGTCGGAATGGATGTAGGCCGGTCCGTAGACCATCTCGCTATCAGGGACCAGTTTGAGGTTCGGGCCGGTCTCGGTAGCGGTAATGGGGATGTAGAGCGTCTGGCCCACGGAGATAGCGTTCACGTCGACCATGTTGTTGGCGGCGGCGATCTCCTCGATGGTGCAGCCGAACACGGTGGCGATCAGGCTCAGCGTCTCGCCCGGCTGCACGACGTACGAGTCCACGTCTGTGCTATCGGCGCGGCTGGGTGGCGGCGGGTTGGGTGTGGGCGTCCCGGCGTAGGTGCCTGGATAGGCCGGCGAAGGGGAGGGAATCGCCGTGGGCGTTGCTTCGGGCGTGGCCGGTGTGGGCGTCCTGGTCTGGTACGTGGTTTTGTCCTGCGGTGGTGGTTGTTCCGGCGCGGAACGCGTGCATGCGGCCGCACTACACAGGATGCACGTGCAGACCAGAAGCGACCATCGTCGCATAAGTCTTTTCACCAGCCTGTCCCTTCCCACCGCAGAAAGCCGCCGGGCGGTAGCGGAAAAACGTTGCCGGAAGTGTGGCCGTCACGGTCGTGATGACCTGTCGTACACGCCATACTCTCGCGCTGTTCTGAACATGGCGACGATGTTCTCGGGGGGTACTCCAGCCTGTACGTTGTGGATTGGGCCAAACACGAAGCCGCCTCCGGGAGCCAGGTCGTCTATCCGGCGTTTGACTTCGTCCGCCACCTCTTCAGCGGTACCGAAGGGCAGGACGTCCTGGCTATCACACCCTCCGCCCCAGAAAGTGATGTCACGGCCAAATTCCCGTTTGAGCACCTTCGTGTCCATACCCGCTGCCGAGACCTGCACCGGATTCAGGGCGTCCACTCCCATGTCGATGAAGTCTGGGATAAACGGCGCGACGGCGCCATCAGTGTGTAACAGTAGATATGCGTCGCACCGCGACTTGGCGAAGCGAAAGAGTCTCTCGTGGTAGGGCTTGACCAATTTGCGGTATAGCGCAGGTCTCAGGAGTGGGCGATCCTGCATGCCCAGGTCGTCTTCAAACTGTACAACGTGAACGTGTCGCCCCACGGTCTCGGCGTAGCGTTCAAATCGTCTGATATTGGCCTCGGCCAGGCGGTCCATCAGCGCCTCGGCGAATGCCTGGTTGACCAGCAGGTCCATCAAGAAGGTGTCCCACCCGCGCAGCGACTGGCTGGCCTGGAAGATGTGGCCCCCGAAGAATCCCACCAGCAGGTAGTCGGTGCCCTCGTTCAGCGCCTTGGCCTTCCTGGCCAGTTCCTCGTAGCTCTTGTCCAGATGGGCGGGCCTGTCGTAACTCTCTATCTCCGCCAGGTGTTTCTCGATGTCGTGCACGCTGGTTGCATCGGCCAGGGGTGAATGTACGGGGTCGAAGTAGTGTCCGTTCTTGGGCATCCTGAGCACGACGTTCCCTGCTGCGTCAAAAACCACCTGGGAGCCGTCATCTTGAAGTTCTGGCAGGAATTTGGCCGGAAACTCGGCTGGTGAGCCGTCGGGGAGAGAACCCGCCCGCCACTCACACGGCTCGTCGAAGACGACCATCGGGTCAACTCCCAGTGCATGGCGCACGTCTTCTTCCACCAGCGCCGTATGCTGATAGATGTCGGCTACGCGGGTTCTGCCATCGCTCAGCCCCAGGTGTTTTCTGAGTGCTTTGTAGGCCACCGCCACGATGGTGCTGTCCACCGTGCCCCCGAGATCGATCGGCACTCGATCTGGTTCCTGGTGACGCAATGCTGTCAGAACTCTCTCTCTATGGTTCATCTTGGGTTCCTTGTCTCCACTCTACCACTCCAGGCGCTCAAGCCATTCGAAGACGCAACTCCGCAGCCACGACCGGTGCCAGGTGAACGCGTGGTTGGTCTCCGTGGTGTGAGTTGATCGAGCAGCCAGCGATTCAGACGTCGCTTTCGTGGTTCTCGGGGGGGGCCAGGCGAGCACGTACCGCCAGCAGCAGTTCCTGTGGTTCGAAGGGCTTGGTGATGTACTCCTCCACCCCCAGATCCATGCCCTTCGACACGTCCTCGCGTTCTGCCTTGGCGGTGAGGAAAATGAAAGGAATAGAGGCCCAATCCTGCCGGGCACGGACTGCCTCGTAGAATGCATATCCGTCCATCTGGGGCATCAGAATATCGGCCACGATCAGATCGGGTCGGGTCTCTTCCATCACTTCCAGCGCCTTCATGCCATCGGTGGCGGTGAGGATGGTGTAGCCCTCTATCTCCAAAATATCCTGGATGGCCGCCAGAAGCGCCTCTCGGTCATCCACGACCAGTATTTGTTGTTTACCCATGCGTGTTCCTCCGATCTGCATCTTCGTGGCTGCCGTGGATCAGTAAATTTGATTATATACTCGCCGGGCACATAGAGCAAGTCACGCGATTCTGGCGAGCGCTAGCTCACCGCGGGCAACCGTACGGTGAACGTGGTGCCCACACCCTTCTGGCTTTCCACCGTCACACGTCCTCCGTGTAGCGCGACGATTTCCTGGACGATGGCCAATCCCAGGCCGGTCCCGGAGACCTGCATGGATCGTGGCTCTGCCCCTCGGAAGAACCGGTCGAAGACGTGTGGCAGTTCCTTTGCCGGGATTCCCATCCCCGTGTCCGCCACTGTCGCCGTCGCCCAGGTCCGGCCCTCTGCTTTCTCTTTACCTGTCGAGATCACGATCTGGCCTCCTGCGGGCGTGTAGTAGATCGCGTTCTCGATCAGGTTATTGAGCACCTGTATCATCCGATCTGCATCGACCAGCGCCACTGGCCCTGGTACCGCCGGTCGATGTTTCAGCTCCAATCCATGTGCTTGCGCCAACGTCTGGTGGTCAGAGACGACGGTCTTCGTCAGTTCGTTGAGCGAACTCGGGCGGGGTGTCATTTCCAGTCGCCCGGCGTCGATGCGTGATATCTGTAGGATGTCCTCTATCAGCCGTGCCTGCAGGTCCGCCTCCTGTGCCAGGATAGGCAGGTACTGCTCCCATTTTTCCGGCTGCCGTTGCATCAAGTGTGCATACAGCTTGATCGTCGTCACCGGCGTGCGTAATTCGTGGGACATGTTGGTGACGAAGCGAGTCGTCATGCGGTTCAGCGCCTTGAAGTGGCTGACATCGTGGATGGCCACCACGGTCGCTGGCTCGCCCTGAGCCAGGCTTGGCCTTTCCGTCGCCCACTCTGCGATCGGGGCGGCCTTTAGTTCCAGATCCAGGCCGGTCAGTTCCAGCATCATCTCTGGCTGCTCTCCAGATGTCGCTGCAGCGCCTGCCCGCAGTCCGAGCTCCTGTACCGCTGTCTGGAGCCGGGCCGCATCCTCCGGGGACAGGGTCTGGCTGAGCCACGATTGCGCGACCGGGTTCGCCAGCAGGATATCCCCCTGCACGTCCGTGACGACGATGCCCTCGGACGTGCTGTGCAAAATGGCCTCCAATTCGGCCGTGCGTCCCTGGAGGCGTTCGAGATACCGGGCGCTCTTGATAGCCCCGGCTGCCTCGCGGGCCACCAGCTCTGCTGCGCGCTGCTCCTCGGTGCTGATCTCCGGGCGGCGCGTGGCGGCGACGAGGGTGCCCACAGCCTCTTCCCCCTCAATCAGCAGCGGTATGCTCAAAAAGGCCCGCAGGCCAAACAGACGCTGAACGGCTTCGGCCGCCGGGCGGGGTAGCGGGGGACTCATCAGGTCCGCCAACGACTGGCACACGTGGATCTGTCCATCCATGATCCGGTCCATGGTCGGATTGATGCCACACCGGTAGGGCCAATGCATCGCTGACAGGTCTATGCCAAGCATGCCCAGCGCGCTCTGGAGCCGGTCGTCCATCGGATACGCCCCTAGCTGGATGAACGTCTGGTTTTCGCCATCGTACAGGCTGAAGGCAGCCACGTCAAACCCTAACCGTTCGACGGTCCCCTGGGCCACGGCCTGCATACAGCCGGTCAGGCCCGGCGCTCTGGCCACAGTCTGGCCAATGGCGTGCACGTGCTTTAGCCGATCCACGGCCTGGGTCAGTTCGGCAGTCCGTGCTGCTACCTGTGCTTCCAGCGTGGCGTTGAGTTCTCGCAACGCCGTCTCTGCCCGCTTACGGTCGGTGCTGTCACGGAGGACCACCACCCGGCTGGTCGTGCGGCCGCGCCAGTCGACGGTAGGGGAGATGCGCACGTCGAATGTACGCTGCATGCCGTCTATGCTCAATACGACCTCTTTGCTCGTCTCGCCGTTGTCGTCGGGATCCTTGATCAGATCCGACCAATCGGGACGCACGCGTTCCAACGGCTGTCCAATTGCCGCCGAGGGGGTGTGGTCGACCATACGTTGGGCGGAGGCGTTCAGGTCTACGATGCGGTTCTGTTCGTCCAACACAATCACACCATCTCTCATACTTTCGACGACGACCCCGCGTGCCACCGGCACGATGTCGCCCACCCGCGTGCGAAACAGGCTCCACGTCAATATCAGGCTGGATGCAGTGGCTGCCAATGGTGTCAGGTCGAGTTGGGGGAAGGGGTTCAAGCCGGCCAGCATGATGGCGCTCCCCAGCGCGGGGAGGAGCGCACCGAACAGCAACAGGCTGGCCTGCCTGCGATAGAGCTGGCGCGAGCGAATCAACATCTGGGCCAGCAGGATAGCGATGACGAGGATCAGCATGTATGTATACGCCGCGTGGGTCCAGTACCCCACGCCGTGGGGGCGGATCAATGGCTGGAGAGAACCGCTCGTGTCCAACGCGACCGGGCCCCAGATCAGGCTGTGGGTCTCGTTGGTGAAGACCAATACCAGCGTGGCGACAGGCTCGATGCACAGCAGAGCGAGGTTACAGCGGGTCAGCCATTTTTCACGGCCGGTGTACTGGAGTGTGAAGACCAGCCACGCGGTGGGCATGGTGACGATGCCCACGTACTGCATCTTGTTCCAGAAGATTTTATCCCATGCGTCGACGCTTCCCGACTCCAGCGCGTATCCCACCATCCACAGCACGTTGGCCAGCGCGACCAGCAGGGCCGTCTTGCTGCCTGGTACGCGGTTGCGCAGCCACATGTAAAGCGCCGACGTCGCTGAGATGATGGCTGTGGCGATCAAGAAGATCGTGTGGGGCGTTTGTTGCCAATACATAGTTCTCACCGGGTTACAGTATAGGACATTTGGCGTGGAAGTCAATACTCCGTCGGATGCAGTTTATCCGCCGGATGCAGTTTATCCGCCGGATGCAGTTTATCCGCATTCACCGACCGTCTGCGGTCGGTGGGAGAGGGTGGGCATGGGCCATCCGAGATAGCAGGAGGCCAGGCGCCGCACGTGCGTGCGACAACCTGGCCCCCGACCTTGCAGGACTGATCAGTGCGATTCAGTTGTACTGCCTGCTTACCTGCGAGGGATGATGATCCACAGGAGCAGGTAGGGCACGAGACCCGGCAGGCCGCCCGGGACCATCAAGATCAGGAAGAGCAGGCGGAACCACCACGGGTTGAGGCCGTAGAAAGCGCCCAGGCCGCCACAGACGCCGCCGACGATTCCGTTTTGCCGTCGCAGTTTGCTATTGCCAGTCATTGTTGTATAACCTCGCATAGATTTACTTGTCGTCGTCTTCTTTGACAAATGCTGAGAGTATGACCGTGACAATGCTGACTATGAGCGCGCCCAGAAAAGCAGGCCAGAAGCCGTCCACGTAGAAACCGACGTGGAACCAGTTGACGGCGATGGCCGATGCCAGCCACAACGTGACGCCATTGATGGCCAGGACGAACAGGCCCAGCGTCAGCAGGATGAGCGGGCAGGTCAGCAGCTTGAGCAATGGGCGCACGATGGCGTTGACCAACCCCAGAATCACCGCCATCACGGCGAAGACGATCCAGGCTGTGCCCTCAATGTGGATGCCTGGCACGAACCAGGCCGCCGCAAAGAGCGCCAGGCCGGCGATGACCCAACGAATAAGCAGTTTCATGTTACATGTACCTCCTCTGTGTTTAATACGCACGTGGGGCGGGGAAGTTGCATAATGGAGACAAGGAGACAAGGGTGTCAACGGATGGGAAACGGATAAACGGATGGGAAACGGATAAACGGATGGGTGGGATTGGGTAACTGGGTGACTGGGTGACTGGACAGGGGGACAGGGGAACTGGCGCGTGAGACATTACGTCGTCAGAGCTAGGGGCTATCCGGTGGCGGGGTTTCTTCCGATGCGATGATGACGGAATCTCCTTCCTTGAGTTCGAGACTGAGGGGCGTTTCGTCGTCGTCGATGAGCCTGTCTGCAACCTTGAAACGGTATTTCTTCGGGGGAAGACCAATCGAATCTACCAGGGCTGAGAGAATCCTTCCCATGGGATAGTAAGCTTGAACTTCGAACGTGATCCTCTGGAAATCACTGGGATTTAGTGCTGTCAGGATGAGCGACAGATCCAGATTGCGCAGATGTGCTGGCGGAGGGATGTCCGGGATTTCAATCGTCACGACAGGCGGTAACACGCCGGTGCTGAAGTGGGCCTGGCTACCCGCTGCCTCGGGCAAGGGACGGTCATCCCAGACCGCAAACCACGTTCTGGTCCCAGGTAGTTTGATTCTATTGCCGAAGCTGAGCATGGCTCGCACCCCTGCAGACAAACGAGTGCCATTCAAAAGCGTGCCGTTCCTGCTGCCCAGGTCTTCGATGAAGTACTTCCGGCTGCGTGTTCTCAGTACGCGAAAGTGTCGCAGGGATACGTATTGCTCCTGCAGAACCACGTCACATTCGGAGCTTCTTCCAAAAAGCAACCCCTCTGGGGGGATGATGTATTTTGAGGAGCACCTCTGCCCATCGTAGCGAATCAGTCGAATTCTCCCTCGAGTGGCCTGGGGCGGTTGAGAAGCGTGCGGGATGCTGTCTAGCCAGTCCCTGAACTGTGTCCAGAAAGGCCGTGATTGTATGGGGGCGGTTGCGCCATCTCCGCGACCGGGGGTGGGCATGACCATCTCGAGGAATCCGTTCATGGGGTCCGTCAGTTGTTCTTCAAAGTCGGCCAGGCTGGCGTACTCAATCCTGTCGAACCCCTGCAGGTTTGAGGGCACGGGGTCTTCATGCTTCTTTGACAGCAACAACCACGGTACTTCGCCCCCAATCGCCATTCCCAGGGCCAGGAAGCTGCTCTCGTTGGCCTTTCCCAGATGGCAAATGGCGAATTGAGAAGAGAGCACTTTCCTGCGCATGTCACATAGCAGTGGCCCGAAGGATTGCTCTGTCAGGTAAACGGGATGTAGCTGTCGTTGAGATAAATGGGGCCCAATGAGCCGCATCAGATCCCGCCACAACAGTTTATAGTTATCGAGCACGAGGTAGGAGTTTTCGTCGGGCATCGTTGCCATGCTGTCGCAGACCCGGTCACAGAAGTGGCAGTGATCCGGCAGCGTCCGTTTTGTTGGGGGGAAGCCCTCGGTACACAGCCTGAGGAGCTTGTCCTCCAGGTCAGAATAATCAGCGTACATCACGACGTTATGCCCTTGCAGGACTGGAGGAAGCGATGTCCCATCCCTGGCTATGGCGATGATGGGCCGATTGAGGCCCAGGGCGATACCCATCTCGAGATATACGTTGGGGTTGGCTGAGGAGAGATCAAAAACACTGAAGTTGGTCAGAAAGATTCTTTGGCATATCTTGGAGAGCAAAGACTGCCCCTCCAGGGCCTTGTCGGCGTAGAAAGGCTCGTACCCCAGAGATCCCAGGACGTCGGCGATCACTTCCCTCAGATCGTCTATGTTTTCAGGCGTCAGCCTATGGCCGACAAAGTACTGTATACCGGTTTCCGGGTCCTGCGGCATTCTTTACACCTCGTGGGACGTTATTGCCGTTTGAGGCTAATCGGCGTGGTCTTCTCCGGCTATCTGGATCGGTGTAGCAGGTGGTCGAAGTGCTGTGGGAAGGATCGCTTCAGACCTCGAAGTGACGTGAACTTGAGGGCACATAATCCTTCCACGTCGGACGGTGGGTCAACGTCGGTCCGTCGAATCAACATGGCAGGCCGGTTTAATCCCATACATACGCCCAATGCCAGAAACGCATCTGGCGCGCCGGTCTTGTCGGCGCGATACACGCCCAGATGAGCGGCCTGAATCGCAGCTACCGTCTCATCCAGGCGTGTCCGCCCTGTGCTGTCTATGACCTGGTGAGGTACGCCCTCCAACGCCATGTAATGTTCCAACTTGCCGGTCGGGTCGCCGAGGATGACGGGCGTGAGGCCGTGTGCCGCGACCATCTTTGCCACCGGCACGCAAAAGTCGATCACTTCGAGGTCGCCGTGGGCGATGACAGCCGTCCGCTCGGAGCCAGCCGGCGGCAATCCCTGAGGCCGGTAGTTGGCGATGTCGGCCAGGAAGGGCTGCATCTGTTGCCCCAGCTCGTGACGCAGTTCCAGGTAACTGTGGATTGAATAGTAATCCAACCCTTGTGCGAGGGATGGTACTTGGGCGTCCCTGTCTTTGACCAGCACCGAGGGGCGGCCTAACCCTATCGCGACGCCCAGTTCCAGGTACACATTTCGACTCTGATCGGCCGTCAACTGGTAGACACCGAAGGGAGTGCTCTGGATCAGGGCGCTGATTTTGCACAGGACGTGACCGCTCCACAGGAAGTCATCTCTACCGACGGGCTGTACGTCGAACTCGGCCAGTGCCGTGGCCAGGGCCTCGCGCAGATCGTCACGGTCAGGTGCGAATTCCTGGGAGACGTAGTAGCGATCCGGCATGGGACACAACAGATAACCACTGCACAGTCCGCCGGGTTCGAACATTGCGCCGCGCGGGGCGGCCTCGAGCGCGGTCTCGATTTCCTCCCGGATGACCGTCTGAGGCCGGTCCAGGCCGAGGTGTTGTTTGACGGTTTGCTGATCGGGGGCGCTGGAGGCATCCCTTCCCATTCCAGCAAGCCGGGCCTTGAGTGACGCAATGTCCTGTTCCAGCGCCCGCTCCCGCTTGACCAGATCGAGCGGGATATCGGTGCTCATCACGTACTCGGCCTTGCGTTCCTCGACCAGGCGCAGATTCTCCTCCGCCTCGGCCAGCCGCTGACGCAGTGAGGTAACGTCGGCCGGACTGAAGTGGGAAGACGTACTCATTTCACAACAACCGGCAGATACACGCGTTGCCACAGCGCTGTCCACGCCTTGATCGTGCCCTGATCCGAGGCGGTTTTCCCAGAGGCAACCGTGTCCAGGTCGCCGTCAAGGTTCAGATCGGCCAACAGCACGTCGTAGAACCCGACCCCGGTTCCCTGCGTCTGCCAGAATGACCAGGCATCATCGAAGGGGCTACCGTCGTTCTGCCACCATTGCACAACGCCGTCGGGAGGGGAAGAAGGGGCGGAATCGGCGCTCGCCACGTCCACGTCCCCGTCGTGGTCCAGATCCCCCACGGTCACCGACGCCACGCGAGATCCGGCGTTCATCGTGACCGAGATCGCCCACGGCGCGCTGAACGGGGTACCCAGGTTGCGCCACATGCCGATGCGTCCCCAGGTCAGTTCGTCGAACCTCGCCAAGACATCCAGCCAGGCGTCGTTGTCCAGGTCAGCCAGTGCGACACCGCGCACGTCGTCCACGATATCCATGACCTGATGGCTGCCCCAGGTTCCGGTAAAGGGTGAGTGGTCGTTCTGCCAGGCGCGGATCTCCAGCACGGGGGCGGGGTAGCCGGAGCCAGTCACCAGGTCGGTCCACCCATCCCGGTCCAGGTCACCGGCGGCCACCGTGTGGATGCCCGTCGTACCCGTGATCCGGTGCCCCACCCACGTTCCGGAAAGAAGGTGAGGATTCCGCCACACGTACAGCCAACCGGCGGCCGCGTCGTACCCCCGCGAGGCCACGACGTCCAGCCAGCCGTCGTTGTCCAGGTCGACCGCGACGACTGCGTTTGTCGTCGGCGTCGTCGTCAGCACGATGCTCACCGGCCACGTCCCGAAAGGCGAGCCGCTGCCCCCGTCCCACGGGTTTGACCACAGTGCCAGTCCAAAGTCACCGCCCGCCACCACGTCCAGATCGCCGTCCTGGTCCATATCCCCCAGGGCAAGGTCCTGTGCCCCGGCGCCAGCCGCCAGCGTGGCGGACACCCAGGGGGATGAGAACGTGTTCGTGTGCGGGTTGGCCCAGGCCAGCATCCCGCTGGACACCAGATCGGGGGCGCCGTCCCGGTCCAGGTCGCCCGCAGCGATGGCGTGTACGGGGGCGCTCGTGTCGCCCAGCGTGACCTCGCCGCCGACGTAGTGGCCTTCGTGAGCGACGATGGGGTTTGTCCAGGCCGTCACCTGTCCGATGCCCGCCGGGTCACCGAACACGACGGATCCCGTGCTGCTTCCCTGGATTGGTGTTTCCAG
>Ga0180437_10008575_pt1 | contig 12928 bp, 11 predicted proteins | sample SS_ome_4_FD_132410 | JGI IMG/M metagenome (GOLD analysis project Ga0180437, IMG submission 132410) | Hypersaline lake sediment archaeal communities from the Salton Sea, California, USA - SS_3_D_1 metaG | ecosystem: Environmental > Aquatic > Non-marine Saline and Alkaline > Hypersaline >...
GCAACCCCCCGCTGATTTCTCCAGCGGGGAAGCGCCCAGGCACGGCGCGGGTGGGGTTGCGCGGAACGGTCAGGCTTCAGCCGCTTACAGGTTTTTGATCAGGCTCGGGTCCCCCTCGGAGGCGGCTTTCAGGATCGCGCCCATGTACTCGTCGATCAGGGAGCTGTCCAGGGGCACGGGCATGGCCTTGAGTTTCATCTCCAGCTGCGGGTTCTTGGCGGCGTTCAAAGCCCGTTCAATGTGGCTTTTAGAGAATCCCTCCACCTCGGTCAGCCGGGTGGGAAAGCCCACCGAATCGGAAAAGGAGATCATGCCTTGCGCCACGGCCATGCCCAGATCCCGATCCTCGAGGCCGGAAGGGTCACCGTCGAAGAAACCCTGTCTGTGGTAGATCCCGGCGATCTTTCGCAGCCTGTCCTCTATGGCCGGGGCGAAGAACACCGTGTAGTAGGGGTTGAGAAGGGCGCAGGCCCGGCCGTGGCTCAACACGTCGACCAGGGAGAAGCTGGTCAGGTGGCCGCCGTTGGTGCCCCCCACCATGATGGCGTAGCCTCCCAGGTCCGTGGCCAGTCCCAGCAGCTCCCGGGCCTCGGCGCTGCCGGGATCTTGCGAAAATAGCATCAGCCCCGCAACGGACAGCTCGATGCCGCAGAGGGCGATCTCCTCGATCAGCTCCAGGTTCTCACTGGCTCCGTAGTAGACCTCCAGGCAGTGGGCGATCCCGTCCATGCCCCCGTCCAGGGTCAGGTCCCGGGGGCTGGAGGCGGTCACCCCGTAGTCGAACAGCGCCCGGTTTGGTACCACGATCTCGTCCACGATGAGCTTCTTCTGCCCTGCCGCCGGATCGGTGATATTGGAATACTTGGTCAAGTGCGCCGCAGAGCTGGCCGCCGTCATCACCGCCAGCAGGGGTCGGAGCTTCAGCCCGGATCTCTCGGCGATCCCCGTGACCCGGGACACGCCGAAGTAGTCTTCGAGGTCGTTGGTCACCCTGCCCAGGCAGCTCAGGGCGTTGGCAGCCTTGGCCGCGTCGATGGTGCTCCCGGAGCCGACCACGGTGATGAAAACGGGGTCCGCCTGCAGGATCTCCGCCTCCATCCGGTACACGTCCTCCCTGGGGGCGTTGGGCCGGGCGCCCCGGATTATTTTCTCCGATGCCAGGCCTACTCCCGAGCCCTGCAGGGCGGAGCGCACCGTGTCCAGCATGTTCTCTTTCCACTTCTTGTCCGGGTGGTTGGCCACGATTACGGTGGTCGAGCCGAGCCCGGAGGCCAGCTGCCCCGCCTTGTCCAGGCAGCCGCTCCCGTGGAGGTAGCGGTCCCCCTTGAAGCGCTCCAGCAGATCGTTGGCCTTGGTTTTCAAGTTTTCCAGCATGGTTTTCCCCCTGATGAGATTACTACCTTAATCGATGAGCGCCGATGTGTACAGGAGGGCGCAACAGCGGGGAGCTTGCGCCCGAACGCTTCGTCGCCGCGAGATTCGTGTTCGGGTGCGGGAGCAGAGGGAGCGGCGGTATCAGAACAGATTGAGTTGAGCCTTGTCGGTTCGGGCCCCCTCCAGCTTCTTCCGTACGCGCTCCACGTCCCGCTTCCGACCCAGACCCCGCCAGATGTCCAGGGCACCCTGGAAGTCCTCCATCCGCTCGTGCACCCTGGCTTCCCCCGGGGCATCTCCGGCCTGGCGGTAGCAGCGCAGGGCTTCCTCGTAGTTGGCTGCTTGAAGGTAGTGCTTCCCGGCCTGCTTGAGATCACCCTGCAGCTCCTCCGCTTTGGCGGCACTTTCCCAGTCGTCGTTGATCCTGCAGATCCAGGCCGCATCACGGAGCGCCTTCTCCGAGGGCTTCGGAGCGGAAAGCAGGAAATCGACAGCCTTCCGGTGGAGTCCCGGCTGCCGGGCGAACAGCCGGTAGTTGTCCGGACCGACGGGCAGCTCTTCCAGGATCTCCCGGCAGCCTTCCGGGTCCAGAAGCTGCAGGGCGCAGGCCAGCAGCTCCCGATCTCCCTCCTTCCGGGCCAGGCTGGCCAGCTCCTCGAAAAACGTTCTAGCCGCATCCGGCAGCCGATCCCGCAGGTACAGGTAGGCTCCGGCCAGATCCGCCAGCGCGTTGGGGTGACGGGATTCCAGGTAGAGCTGAAAGATCTCTTCCGGCAGATCTTCACCCAGGAGCAAGTAGTGGTCTACGTTGGCAAGAAGACGCTTGAGTAGGGGACGGGTCTGCTCCGGCGCAACCTTCATCCGCCGGACGAAGAGATCCAGCGCCAGGCGGCACTTGCCCTCGGGTGAAAGATACCACTCACCTTCGGCTTCCGATTTTTCGCACAGGTAGGTTATCAGCTCCTCCGAAACTGCAATGTCCTCCCCGCGGTCATCCGCATAGTCCTCCGCCCAGTCCACCAGGCCCTGGTCCAGGTAGTAGCGCAACGCCTCCTCGTCGCTCTTCATCTCGAGGAAAGCCGCGTAGATCCCTTCCTCGTCACCGAGGGCCACAAAGCGCAACAGTGCCGCCCGAGCCTTGCCCTGCTTCAGTAGAGAATCCGCCTCCCTGGTCAGAGCCTCGGCTCGGTGTGGATCCATGAACCAGCGGGGTTTCAGATGCTTGTCCAGAAGCTCCAGAATCCGCTCCCGTTTGTCGGGAAACTCGAGCTCCTCCATTTCCCGGACGGCGGCAAGGTTCTCCCCCATAGAGGCCAGGCACTGCGCCGCCTCCAGGCTCCATCCCTGTGCCTGGAAATCCCGCCGGGCCAGGTCGAAGCGTTTCCTGGACTGGAAAAGCGGCGCCGACTTGTCGAAAAGGCCCAAAGCCGAGTAGCGGACGGCCGCCTTGAGTGCGCCCCTGCCGCCTTCGAAGCGGCGGGCCTCTTCCAGGAGGCTGTCCCGGTTCTCCCCGCTTGCCTCTGAGAAGAGCCTGTACTGGGTAGCGGCCTCGGAGAGCTCTTTTCGCTTCTCCCTGATCCGGCCCGCGGCGTAGTGATCGCCCATGAGCTCGTAGCATTTGAGCAGCCGCTCCTGGTCCTTTAGCTTTCGGTACAGCCCTGCGGCCGATTGGAAGTCTTTGTCCTTGAAGTACAGCGCGGCCGCCCGGGCCAGCTCCCCGATCCGGCGGTAGCTCTCCGCCGCGGCGCTCCAGCTACGCTTCTGCTCGTACATCCGGGCGGCCTGCAGGTAGTCCCCCCTTTCGAAGTGTATGTCCCCGAGCCTGCCGTAGTTCCCCGCCTTTTCCCAGTTCCTTAGCGCCGCCTCCATCTCACCGAGCCGCTCCCACTCCCGGGCCGCCTGGCCGTACTTGCCCTCCCTTTCCAGGGCACGGACGGTGCAGCGCCGGCTGCGGTCCTGCTTGCCGAAGCGCTTCCAGAGCCCGGCGGCCCGGCGAAACTCCCCGCCCTTCTCGAAGCATTCCGCCGCCTCGTTCAGCACGTTCTGGCGGCTGAACAGCTCCGCCGCCCGGCTCCAGCGCTCCTTCTTTTTCGCCGCGAACGCCTCGGCGATCTCCTTCCGATCCCGGTCTCCGGCGTTTCGAAAGCTCTCCGCCGCGGCGTCGAAGAATCCCCGTTCGAAGAAGTAGTGTCCCTGTTCGGCCCACTCCTGAGGGGTGGAAATCCTCCTCCACATCCCGGACAGCAGCTGTTCGTCGCTGCCTTGATGGATCAGGGACCTCAGCTCCTCCACCTGCCAGATATCCGCAACTTTCGCACCGTCGTAGACCACCAGTGTGTTGCGAGCCCGGGTCACGGCCACGTACAGCAGGTTGATCTCGTGACGGATGTGCGGCTCGTGGGCCTGGTCGAAAGGCTGGCCGCGGCGGATGCGGCGCCAGATATCCGCCGCCTTCTCGTCCTGGCCGTATTTCCACAGCAGCACTCCGTCGAACTCCAGCCCCTTGGCCTCGTAGATGGTGAAGACCAGCTCGGTTTCCAGCAGGCGCTTGACCCTGGCCTGTTCCCGGGCGCTGCGCACCAGGACGATTCTCCCTGCGCCCTGGGGCCGGGCGTATCGAGCCATCTGCCCCTCGGACAGGTCCGTGACTAGGAGGGGAGGTTTTCCCTGAAACTTCCAATCCTCCCTCAGCTCCGAGCCGCCCAGACCGACCAGTCGCTGCTTGAGCGAAAGCAGCGCGTTGGCCAGACGGACCACGCTGCCCACACAGCGGAAATTGAGCCGCAGGGTCCGTACCGGCGGTACCTTCAATCCTCTTTCGAAGAACTTCTGCCGGAGCTCTTCCCAGCGGAAGCCGCTGGGGTTGATGATCTGCCGCGGGTCTCCGGCAAAGGCCAGGGCGGACAAAGAGCGTGCCAGGCGCAGGACCAGGGACAGCTGGATATCCACGAAGTCCTGGACCTCGTCGCAGACCACCAGGTCGTAGGAGAAGCGCTCGGCGACAGCCGGGTTGTTGTCCAAAAAGCGGATCGCAGCGCGGCAGAGATCGATCTCATCCGCCAGCCCCTCGGCCTGAAGCCGTTCCTGGTAGTACTCGGCGATCGAGTATATCTCCTCTCTGCTGTAGAGGAAGTTCGGGGCTCTCTTTCTGCCCAGGCTCCGGTATTCCTCCAGGCTCAGCAGGGGGCTGGCCAGGCTGCCGGTCCTTCGCTCCAGGACCTTACCGATCCCGGCGAGCATGAAGGAGATGCCGTCCCTTGCCGCCGGTTTCGGATCGGCCAGGCTGTGGACGAACCGATCGAATGATTCGAAGCCGGTTTTCTTCTCCCGCAGGGCTTCGATCTTGGTGAAGAACTCGAAGGGCTTGAGGCCAAGAAGGCAGTCCTCCAGCCGGTCGACTTCCCGCCTGCCCGCATCCCCGCGGAGGTAGCCTTGCGCCAGGCTGCTGTACTCCCGGTAGCTGAGGGGCGGCTTGGCGCCCTTGATGATGGAGCGGATCTCCTCCCACACCAGCTCCGTGTCGTAGCGGCGGTACAGGGCGTGGTTGCGGAAGATCCGTTCGAAGGTCTCCAGGCTGGCCGTGGTGTGGGGGGACTCGGCGGGATCGGTGACCCCGGTACCGTTGCCTGCTTCTTCTCCCGCTGCATCCCGGTTTTCCGCCTTCTCCTTCCCGTGAGGCCGTCTCTCCTTCAGGATCGCCTCCACCAGCTCGCTGAAGAGCAGGAAATCCGGATGCGCCCCTTCTGAATCTCGGCCCACGGCCGTAGCGCCCGCCGCTTCGCCGCTTTCCCCTCCTGTCGGACCGCCCGTACCTCCCACTGCAAGCTCCAGCTCCGTGTTCTTGATCAGGCCGCGGTACAGGTGCTGGGAAAAGCGCTTGAGAAGGGGATTGTAGGTGAGAAAGAGGCGGTGTTTGCCCAGGTACGCCGGCCGCAGCAGAGTGTAGACCAGGATCGTGGTCTTTCCGCTGCCCGCGGTGCCGGAGAGCAGCAGCGGTAGATCCCCCTCCAGGACGGCTTGCTGTTCGGAGGTCAGGAACAGGTGGATATCCAGGCTATCCGGCTCCGCTTCGGCCAGAAGCCTTTGCCATTCCGCATCGCTCAGCACCAGCCAATGCTGCGGGCCGTAGTCCTCCGCGGCCTTCTCCTCTATGCTCTCCTGCGTGAACAGATCATCGGAAAGCTCATCCACCAGGAGCTCCGGCCTTTCTTCGCTGCTCTCCGGTTCGAACAGAAGGAAAGGGGCGTTTCCCGGCACGATGGAGCGGCCCAGCCGATCCACATCGTCGTGGGCGGCGATCCCCCACAGGTAGATGGCGATGCGGCCGTCGTGCCTGCCCAGGGTGAAGAGGATGCGCTCCCCCCGGCTCACCCGGGCTTCGAAGACGACCTTGCCGGACAGGCCCTTGAGCTTCTTCACCCGCACTCCGGCGTCCCAGATGCCGTTGGCCAGGAACTCCAGCTTCTCCAAGAGGCGCTGTTTCTCCGAAGCCTTGCAGCCGAGAATGTGGTTCTTGAGAACGTCGTTGATCAGGAGAAGGTACCCGGAAGCCACACCCTACTCTGCCATCAATGGGTGGTAGTGGTCCAGTGCCCTCAAACAGGTCGAGTCGGGTTTTTTCGGCGGGAGCCCCCTCTATCTACCTCAGCCCGCGCTTCACGTTCAGTTTCCTTCCGGGCACTGCCGGAGCTCCGGGCCGCCCGGGAAAGTCTCCCTCTCACGGGACTGCCGCGAAGCGGCCCTCCTCCGGGCTCCAGTCGAAGAGGGTTTCGAAGCGTTCGAGCACCGTGCCCTCACGGCACAGACAATCATCGCCGCAGTCGATGAGCTCTCCGCGCCGGAGGATCTCGAGGTCCCCGTCCCCGTCCCGATCCGTGAACTGGACCGAGGCGATGCGGGAACGCGAACCGTTGCCTTCGAAGGTGGTGCCCTGCCACACCTCCTCCAGAGTACCGTCGGCCTCCAACGCCAGGACCCTGACCACCTCCGAGCCCACGCAGGAGCCTCCCAGCGGGCTGAAGCGCGTGACCACGAACTCTTCCCGGCCGCGGACCAGTTCCCTGGATTCCGCCGCGACCACGAAGCAGTAGCAGGGATCCTGCTCGATGAACAGGACCCGGGGCACCCGGTCGACCAACCGAAGCACGCCGCGTCGGGCCATCTCGTTGGGGCTGGAGACGAAAAACACCACCGACTGCGAGCCGTCCTCCGACCGCACCCGAGCCAGGCTTAGCTGCGCATCCTCCGGAAGCTCCAGCATGTTCCGCAGGAACTCCGAGATCTCCTCCTCGGTCAGTTCTCCCGGCTCGCTCATCGACACGATCATGTGCTCGGTTATCGGTTCGGTTCGCAGGAACACCCCGGACAGGTTGACGTGATCCATTTCGCTCATCGGCTCCCCGTTCAGGAGAAAGCGCAGGCCGTCGAACCAGTCGCCGCGATAGGCCGGCTGCAGGAAGGTGGCCGCCAGAAACCCCTGGGTGGCGGCACCGCCCGCGGAGCCTTGAAAGGCATTGTACCAGCCGCGTCCTCCGGTAGTTTCTACCGGATCCACCAGGTCCAGGACGAGGATGTCCCCCTGCTCAGTTTGGTCGACTCCGGCCCATTCGATCCTGCGCCCCGAGAGGATGTGATTGACCTTCCCCAGCAGGGCTTCCAGGGCCTCGCTCCTGGAGGCCGCCGGATCGACCCCGATGGTCCGGGTCACGTACAGGCGTGCGTTCAGGGGATCGAAGCGGTAGACGGCCAGGGGAATGTAACCCGGAGCCGAGAGGACGGAAGTCCCGTCCCCTCCCGCCGGAGGGGCTTCGGGTGAGGCCGGGGTCGGCGCCAGCTCCCCGTCCTCTGCCTTCGGCGGGGTCACAGCGCCCGCGGCCGGGGAAGCAGGCTCTTCGTCCGTCGGCTGCGCAACCGGTGTTTCCTGCTGCGCGTCCTTCACGCAGGCGCCAAGCAGTCCCGTGAACAGCGCTCCTGCGGCAACTCCTCGAACCCAGTTTTTCATCAGCTTGCGTCTCCTCCGAAATACCGGGTGGATGGATCCTGAGGCCAAAGGCTATCGGACCCTCGTTCACCACGCGCATCCTCATCATACCACAAAAACTCGACACTTCCGCTGTCTCGAGAGGAAATAGCGTTCGGAAAACCGGCGTCTCCCCTCCGGCGCTCCCCGCCGCGAAATAATGACAACATGTAACACTGGCGCTGACCGGAGAATCGCTCAGAATCCGTAGTTTTCGTGGTGATCGGGGACATAGCATGGCGTGGCTTTAACTTTACGAACGAGATCCCACTGAACGCCCCCGGAGCCCGAGCCGGGCGGCGGCATCCCCGCTTCGGTCAGATCTTTTTCTGAGTAGCACTCGTGAAGCGTAAAGGGCAGCAATTCGACAAGCGCCATCCTACCGGCAAGGATCTGGGTGATTCCGGATAGCATTCCGAACTACTGGGAACTTGTGAGTATAAAGCGGCCCGGTTGGGGGTTCTCATCGACGGCAACCTGAAGGTGAGAGAGCAGCTGAGGACATCGCTGTACCTCGTCTAGTATTGCTCCACCACTGTATACGAAGAAGGCTTTTGGCTTAGTGTTAATTGATTTTACAATCAGTGAAAAATACGCTCCCTCCGGATCGATGACCTCGGTAATCACATTCATGGGAGTCAAACTCTTATACCTGGACAACCAGTTCTTGCCCACTCTCCGCACGGCGAGCCGGCCGAACGAGCCTTGCTACAGCGCTCACTCGGGCTCCCAGCAGCCCCTCACGGCCCGAGCGATCACGGTCGGCTTTGGCACGCTTCCTGCTTTAATCTCACCAGGAGGCTGACAGAGGTGTTGCTATCGGTGCTACAGGAATATGCCCAGGACCCGGAAACGGCCATCGGCAGACGGTTGTGTATTGGCTATTCCAATCGCCACGGGCAATTTTCAATCCCGGTGATCGAGCCCCACGCATCTAATGGGCTGGCAAGGCCTGTACCTACGTCCGGGACGGTAAGCCGGTCCGTCCCGGTTACTACGTGCCGATCGACTATGAGGTGGCGGGCGGGAGCTCCAGCGCGGTGAAGAGGGACTGGCTTCTCAGGGACTTCTTCACTCCAGAGAAGATCTACGGAAGAATGATGTAGGGATGATACAACCTCAGGGATATGGAAGATCAAGATGGGGGTTTTCACTATGCGGATCTGGTACAACGGGACCTAAGATGATAGATCAGGAGGACCCTGTGGCCAACTATTTTCCCTGGCATGTGGTGGAGCGCAGCCGGAGGGATCCCGATCTGCAGCGATACCAGGGTGTGAAAGAGGAGTACCTGGTCGAGGCGAAATACTGTCCCAAGTGTGAAACCCCGCCCGAACGTCTGCGCTGGGTCTACGTGCGGGAAGTGCCGCTATCTTCGGAGCTACCTCGGCCCTATCGTTGCCGGGAAGGGTACCTGCTCATCTGCGACGCCTGCCTGCTGCAGGTGGATTTCTTCTGCGAGAAAAGGGGATGATAGGCCGCATTGTCGATCAGGCGGTGGGCCAGATCGGCCACGGCCCTGGGATGGGATACGTCATGACGTTCCACGACGTCCCGGTACAGGATGGTCTGGAAGTACTCCTGGTGCGTTTTGATCCGCAAGTGACGGCTTAGGCTCGTGACCTCCGGGAAACCGCCGGTCTGCCAATATTCCTCGAAAGCTCTGCGGACCAGGAGTTGCTTCCTCGTCGAGAGGCAACCCTCGTGTTCAACCGCTTTGCAGTCCAGGAACTCCCGAGATGAGAAAGAGAACAGCTCCCACGATAGCGCCCGCCTGCGCATCTGGGTGGCGATCTCCTTGGAGAGCATCCTGGCTGAGGAACCGGTCAGATACACCTCGCAGATCTCCGTGCGCATCAGGCGGTCGACGAACGGTTCCCATCCCTGGACGGCTTGAATTTCATCGAAGAAGCCGAGGATGATGGACCAGGCGCCAATTTGATGCATGCGAATCACCGCTGTAGTCATGATTCCGTGACGACAGATCGACGTCAGCGCTGACCCACGCGGGCTTGAATGCTGAAGGAAACCGATGACAGTCGATCCAGTGGAATCGTGGTGTCCGCCTTTCCGGTCACGATGTGGTAGCCGACGCCGCCGCCTACCTCCATGAAAGGGAGAATCCCTACGTAGGCCGAGAGCTCCGGGCGGATCATGAAATGCGGGTCCCCATCCATGGTGCCGTCCGGGGCCTGCCACCCGTACATCGCCAATCCCGCGGTCACCCTCGGAGTGAGGGTGAACCACGAGGTCAGCCGCCGGTCCCACTCGGCGGTCACGCCGGTCAGCATGACGGCCAGGTCGCTTCCGGATCTCTCGATTCTCTGCCTGAGGACCCCGCCGGTGATGCCGAAGGCCAGACCCGAGGTCAGCTGCACGTGCGTGCCGCCCCCGTCCACGAACCCGGTCCTGCCGTCCACGAAGATCCAGAGGCCCTGCCAGTATCCGCTCACCCTGAGTCCGCCCTCCTTCAGGGGTATGAGGGGGGTGGCATCGAACACCGTGCCTTCTTTGAGCGCAAAGGTGAAACCGGGAAGAACCGCGATATCTTCGCTCTCATAGCGTAGGGAGACCAGGGGGCCGACCGCCAGGCAGAGGTAGGGGAAGAGGTGGAAGTTAGCATTGAGCTCACCATTAATCCGGGCGGCAAACTCCGCGGTGCTGTTTAGCCCGGTAGCCCCGGCCAGGACAGAGATCCCCGCGGAGGTCGAGTAGAATCCCCGGGAGAGCTTCTCGAGGTACCCTTCGGCTTTTACTCCGCCCAGGAACACGCCCGGGCCCTCCGAAGCGCTTTCCTCGTAGGCGATCACGGGTCCGAGGTATCCCCGCGGGGAGATGCGGAACATCACCGGCCCCAGACTGGCCATCTCCCCGGTTCCCCCTGGCCCGAACAGCACCGACCACCCGGGACCCGCATAGCCCCGGAGTGTTCCCCGCTGGAAGCTCGAGTCTTGGGGACCATCGTCTCCGAAAACAGGCGTGCCCAGGACGATCAATGCCAGCATCAATAGAACAGCCGCTTTTCGCTTCATCATGTCACTCCCTCGAGATTCGCAGACATGAAACGCATACACCTAAGCGTTCCGTCAGTACGACCACTTTGCATATTCAGGGACATGCTTCATGTCCTCGTACAGCCAGACCATCCTGTCCAGGTACCAGCTCTTTCCCAGGTAGGCAAGAGCCACACCGAGTATCGGGTCCACACGCTCCAGGGGTTCGCGTATTTCATCCAGTTCTTCTCGTTGAGCCTGAAAACCGAGGCAATCTTTCGTTCGACCGTCATTCGTTTCCTCCTATTGGACCGATGTTTCTGCGGTGCTCCTCGATAGAAAAGTAAATCCCGTGTCAACCGGGGCTCTTCACGCTCCGGGCGAGGATCCGGGGTCGTCACATTCGTGATTTTGGTGTCGGTTCTGCGTGCTGTCAACAGCAACGATTCACTGGAAGCGGAGCGGCAATCGTCAAATACCACGGTCTACTGAAATCGAATTGTCCGGGGGGATGTCGCAGCCGCCCTGATAGTTTTCCGGAGGTTCCGGGACCACTGGCTGTACGAGAACCCGGATCGTCAACGCCCCCGAAGAAGTTGTAAGCATATGAACGCATAGGCTGTGACGGGCATTTGCGAAACGCGGGACTAGAGATAATCGTACTGCGGAATGGTCTTGACTTTTCCGCAGTATACTGCAGAATGGTACCTGTGAGCGAATCAAAGTACCAGCCGCGCCTGTATGATTCGTTTCTCGAACATCATCTGCGGAACTATCGGCAGATGGCCTTCCTGACCGGGCCGCGACAGGTGGGGAAGACCACCGCGTGTCGCCGACTGGGGGATGTATACCTGAATTGGGACAACGAAGATCACAGGGAGCTCATTCTGCAGGGCCCCGGCGCCGTGGCATCCCAAGCGGGACTCGACCGCATCTCCGATAGACCGGTGACCGTGGTGTTCGACGAGTTGCACAAGTATCGCCGGTGGAAGCTGTTTCTCAAAGGGTTGTTCGACACCTACGAGGAGCGGATCCGGATCCTGGTGACCGGATCCTCCCGGCTCGATGTGTATCGCCGAGGCGGTGACAGCTTGATGGGCCGCTACTTCCTGTTTCGCATGCATCCCCTCAGTGCGGGAGAGTTGGTGCAAATCGAGCGTTCTTCCTCGCCCGTCCATGCTCCCCGGCCGCTTCCAGACAGGGATTGGGAAGCACTCCTGGAGCACGGAGGCTACCCGGAACCTTATGTGCGGCGCGAGCGTACTTTTTCCCGGCGATGGCGCGAGCTGCGCCGCAGCCAGCTGTTGCGCGACGAGATCCGGGACCTGACGCGGATCCAGGAGATCGATCAGCTCGCGATTCTGGGCCGCCACCTGGAAAAGCGCAGCGGCGGGCAGCTGGTGTACAGCACTCTCGCCCGGGAGGTGCGGGTCAGCGAAAACACGGTCCGCAGCTGGGTGTCCGTTCTCTGCTCGCTGTACTATGGTTTCCTCCTCCGGCCTTGGTTCCGAAGCGTCGCCAAGGCCCTCCGCAAGGAGCCCAAATGGTTTCTCCGCGACTGGTCGGGAATCGAAGATCCGGGTCGACGGGCCGAGACGTTTTGCGCCTGCCACCTGCTCAAAGCGGTCGAGGTGTGGAGCGACCTGGGTTTGGGCAGCTTCGAGCTGCGCTACATCCGGGACAAGCAACAACGCGAGGTGGATTTCCTGGTCGTTCGCGACGGTGAGCCGTGGTTTCTGGTCGAAGCCAGGCACGGTGAGGGCGGTCTTTCGCCGAGCCTCTCCTGGTTTCAGAGACAAATCAGCTGCCCTCATGCCTTCCAAGTCGCCATGCACGGGGCGTATGTGGATGCAGACTGCTTCTCGTACCGGCAACCGATCGTCGTCCCGGCCCGGACTCTTTTCTCCCAGCTCGTATGAAACGCGCTCCCATCCGCTGGAGCAATTCCTATCGCAGCTGTCTCTGGTACTTTTGTAGCAAAGAATACCGATCAGCAGATCAACCTGTGTTCGCTGAAAAATAGAATCAGGTGTGATGTCGAGGCGCTTGGATTTAATTTTCTTGACTTATTAAGTAGGAATTCATACAATAGAAGTATGAAAACAATTGTGTCCGAAAAAGGCCAGATCACCATTCCAAAGGCAGTTCGCGACAAACTCGGTATCGTTGCCGGTACCGTGCTGGAGGTCGACAGCGTCGAGGGCAAGCTGGTTGCCGTCAAGAAAGAACCGGTAGACGTAATACTGAAATGGCAAGGAAAGGGCAAGATTCCGGGAAACAAGTCCGTCGATGAGTATTTGCACGGGATTCGGGGATGATTTCTGCTCTTGATACTTCCGTTATTCTCGACGTGCTTGTCGGCAACAGTGCTTTCTGTGATCCATCGATGCAGGCAGTCAGAAAAGTTAGAAGCGAAGGAAAACTGATCGTATGCGAGTGTGTGGTTGCGGAAGTATTCCCGGCTTTGGAGAACCAAGAAAAGGTTGCCGAGTTCATGTTGGACTGGCAGATTCATTTCGTTCCACTCTCCCTGGAAAGCGCC
>Ga0180437_10008576_pt1 | contig 12928 bp, 11 predicted proteins | sample SS_ome_4_FD_132410 | JGI IMG/M metagenome (GOLD analysis project Ga0180437, IMG submission 132410) | Hypersaline lake sediment archaeal communities from the Salton Sea, California, USA - SS_3_D_1 metaG | ecosystem: Environmental > Aquatic > Non-marine Saline and Alkaline > Hypersaline >...
GTCGAACTTGCCAAATTACATATGCGAAACCTATGCCAAACATGAACAAACAGCAAAAAATAAATTGAAAAAATAATGGCATAATGGAAGAAAACGCAATGTTTACTGTGAGTTAACTCATGGTATCATTAGTGCAACTTTTTTCAAGAAAAAGATCAAAAACGAATTGGTCTATACTTAAGGTACGCACGCACACGCACGAGAAGTGACAAAAATTGTCAAAAAAGTGACAAAAAGTGTCATTCATTGGATACCTATGGTAGCATAATGAGAACTCGCAGTTCCGATTTGCAGAAAAGCAAGAACTTCCAGTTCCGTTTCATGAATGATAGCTGTGCAAGTGGTGGAATTTGTTGCGAAAATGAGAACATGAAGGTAGCAAAATGTTAGCAAAATGAGAACTCGCAGTGCCGATTTCAAAAAAAATACAGATACCATCAGACAGACAGACAAACATAGCAGCCCATACCATACCCCATAAGCCAGCCCTCAGTACCCTATAACTCAGTACTCAGAGCGATCATGCGATCCATCATCGCTTGACTGCCTAATGATAACAGCAAGTTATCCCATGGTATCAGGCAAAACTGACCCTATGTTACTGAAAAACGCAGCGGATATCCTCTCTCAGTACTCCATGAAGACCTCTGATCTGACTACACAGGACTCAGTAGCCGGTCATGGGGGGAAGTTCGCTCCGATTGTATCGATAAGGGGTTTCACAAAATTGTACCAAAAATGCTTTGGATTTCTTCAAAAATGCCCTGATCTATATATTGTGTAAAATAATCCTTTTGACTCTCTGAGAGCCTCGACATTGGACGATCTCTTATTCAGGTATGTAATGGTATGCGTGAATGAGAGAAAGTCCAGTGCCGTTATGCTCGCTTTGAAATTTAAAGTTTTCTAAGTATATGAAGAATGCCATTCCTGACATCCCAAGAATGAGTCCTGAGATATTCGTTTACGAGATGAACCCTGACCATCGAATCCCCTTGAGGATAGTTAGCCAGTAGTTCACTAAATAAGTTTAGATCATATGAATCAAACATTGTTATTCGTCTTCCTCCTCTCCAAGCTCAATCACGATCTCATCATACTTGAACTTGTCATAGAGATAACATCCGAAGACTCCAGCTATCACTCCTGCTATAAATAGTGCTATACCCATAGTTAACTATCACCTCCTTCTATCCTTATTGTTATCTTATTGTTATCCTTACTCTTTATCTGTTAATGTTAGTGAGTGGGGAGCTAACTTATATGTCAACTTAATGTCAACTTAATGTCAACTTAATGTCAACTTAATGTCAACTTAATGTTAACATATATGTTTCCTTAAAGTTTCCCCTCTGTTTCCTCTTAAGAGCAGACGCAAAACTTTACCTATTAAACCGCTTACTTACAAAGCAGCTTCGATCACCCACAAATCCACCCCCGTTATCAACTTTCCGACCAAGGCAATTCTCTAAATGTCTATCAATTTCAGCGTGTAAGAGCTTCTGTCTGTGATCCCTGTCAGCGATCTCCTCATCCCGATCCATGGACTCGACATAATAGTCCACGGCAATACATAGGGAATCCAGCCGGTCATCATGTTTCAATGCACCACGTTCACGAGTGATCCTTGTGAGCTGGTGACAGAATGAATACCTCTGGTTACGTTCCGGATTCTCCAGCAGGAAGGCAATGTCTCGATCAACCTCACCTTTATCGATCACGAGCCGGTGTTGATTAAGGACAGGTTCGAGAGTGTCTATGATACGCTTTTCTTTCTGGATCGAGTGCTTGACCTCTTCAATCGAACAGGGGTAAATCCTATGTAATACTGGTGAGAAGAGTTTTGTATACATACCATCACCAAAGTTCGCTTCAATAATGATCTGACGGACTTTATTGTGTTTAGCGATAATTGCCAGTGTTTCCAGCGTGTCATCATCATAGCCACCTTTAAGTCCACCTATTGCCAGCACAAAGAGCTTACCATGGAGTTGAGCCAGTACACAGTATCCTGTCTCATCCTTACCTCGACCGGCAGGATCGATAGCCATCACAATGCCCTCATACTCAGTCCACTTATTTTTATCGTACATCATAGGCTTGTGCCACCGGTCACCAGCAAAACCCACGTTCCTCAGATCTTTGAGGATCTGATCAGTGTCAGAACCATACTGGATAAATGACGGAGCCTTCTCCTTATTCAACTCCATTACGATCAGGTCACCGGTCTTCAGGGGATACTTGTTAGCATCTGATAACGTGGTGTCCAGCATGAACTGAAGAGCGAACGATGAGCGACCTTTGGAAGCTTCACGTTCAGTTAGGTCTATATCATTGAACCTTTGGGGATCTGTAGGTTGCCCGGTAAGACTTGGATCTTTCTCAAGTTCAGCCAGTATGCTTGGAGCCAACGCCCCACGGTAACCTAAGATCTGTTTGTGACTTGGATATCTTGCACACCATATTCGGCAACTGTATCCACGATCACGAAGTTTATTGTAAATTGAACTCTCAGTTTGTGGGGTTCCAAGAAATATAATTCTTGGTTCACCTTCAGGAACAAGAATATCATTAAACTCTCCTACTCTTTCAATAAGTTTTTCTTGCATATCTTCAGTAGCAGAGTTGTTAGGAATTTCTACATCGTCTGCAATAATGATATCTGCTCTTGTACCTGTAATTTGACCAGAGATACCAGCAGCCAGCACTGAGGGGGCATGAGCATTCCTCGCTGGTGCAACATCAAATAATACGGTAGACTCTCTCTGATCGTGTCTTGGGGTTAAATGTTTAAGTATAGGCATTTCTTTAATTAACTTTAGGGTAAAGGTTGAGAACGCATCAGACCTACCTTTGGATGCAGAAACCACAAGGATTTTCAACTGAGGATTATTCAGTAGTAACCAGCAGACAAACGCAGAAGTAATCCACGATTTGCCCACACCCCTAAACGCCATGATGATATCACGTTTACTACCATGCTGTAGGTAATTAGCTATCTCCATTTGTCTTGGAGTGGGGGGAGGGAGATTAAGATGTTGCCATACTACTACTAAAAAGAAAGAGAATTTTTCTTTACATCTTTCTTTAAATGTTTTAGTTTTTGACATAGGTTTGATTCTTTCCTTTAAAGGCTGGTTCAGTTAAAGCTCGCTCAATAGACCACCCATAACGATTTATACGATCTTTAAGAGTAACTCTTTTAAGTCCAACTTTTTTAGCCCAATCCTTCAAACAAAGTGTTATACCTTGGAAAGTTATCCAATGAGTTGTACTTTTGTTTAAAATGTTTTCTCTTCTGGTTGTCCATCGACAGTTCCATGGAGAGTAACCTTGATCATTATCTATACGATCAAGTTGAATATCTCCAATTTTACCTTTTGGACGTTCATCCATATCTTCCATAAAGTTTTTAAAACCATCAGTACCACGCCATCGAGAACAAACTGTTATACCTTCCAGACCATAATCTTCATAAGATTTATCATTCGGATCATGACATCTGCGTATCATTTTATACCAGACACCATGCTCCGAACGATATCTATTTGTTATGCCTTTCATTAGTGTTGAGTTTCAAATAAATCTGAAGTCATGCCCATGTTCAGTTCTTCAAATTGTTTAACCATCTGTTTCTCTTCTTCAGTCATCTCGCTGTCTTCAGGAAGTTCAACTAAACCCATATTCCAACGGGCAAGCATCCGTTCAGCCACAGCCAGCGTTGAAGCTGACACTCCAGTAGGATCAATTACAATTTGTTTGTATAGAGCGTTAACTAATGCTAACTGAAGTTTCCTTCCAGCGTTCTCAGTAATTGATACTATCTCATTAGCGATTGCATCTTCGGAGGAGCTTTGCTCTTTGTTACTGTCTTCATCCATAGGATTATCCTTTAATTAAATATGTTATTCCTGCGGTGATCAGAGCCATACAAGTACCCCATACACCACGCCTTATGTTCCGTTGAGTCTGTTTCAAGGATTCCAGATCCTTTTGAGATTCAGTACAGGGGAGGGTATCCACCTTCTTCTTCAGATAGAGAACACCCTCTTCAACCCTAACTAATCTTTCCCTGTCTTCAGGTGACATTATTTACTCTGTACTTTCTTATTATCAGTGAAGTCCACTGGAAGTTTACCTTCAGCTTTCAATTTAGTTATCGCCAGTTCACGCATCTTAGCTTGAATGAGTTCTTCGTTGGCTTCATCCACGCCAAGGTTAGGTTCCAGTTCAGCCCACTTAGCTTCCATCTCAGCCCAAGTAGGTTTGGTTCTACCATCTCTCCAATTAATTTTATCAAAAGCCTCTTTAGAGTTAGCAGTGACTGAACCAAAGTACTTTGCAGCCGGAACTAATTCGTGAATTGTTAATGCTACATCCATTGTATTAATCTCCTTTAATTTATTAAGTTGTTACCCTCCAGAACTCTGCTATGGTGTAAACTGAGTCTATTCCCGATACAGCTGAATATGCTCCAAATCCAATATCTGCTTTGGTAGCAATAGAATAGTGCTGAATCTCAAATGTTGTTTGGACAGCAATGGTAAATTTACCAAATATAGTTTGGTTTGATATAACTGCAACACCATACCCTGTCTGCCCCAGTAATGTCTCTTCACTATCTGTAATATTATAAAGTCTTGCTGATGTATTATCTGTATCGTAAAATGGGACAACAATATTACAAATATAGGTTCCAGCTTCTAATGTGATTTGGTTAGAACTTATTGAACATATGCCAGAAGCATCTGAATCCTCAGTGTTTATATCTCTCGTTCTCCAAGCACCTAAAGTAAACGTACCACCGTTTACATTATAAGCCTTCACATCGGATACCTTCACATACTCCAGAGCAGTTCCGCCACCAGAAGCAGACCACTTTAAACCAGAAGTTTCACCAGAATCAGCTTTTAAAACATAACCATCAGTACCAACTCCTAAACGTACTGGGGTTCCGCTTGCACTGAATCCTATGATATCTCCTTTGCCAGTACCGATTGATTTTAAAATATACAAGGTGTCAAAGTAAGTCTTTAAAAAGGCTTTAATATTTGTCCATGTATGCTTTTTGAGAACATTAGAGTTTTCAGTATCAATACCGGCTATTTCGTCGGCGTCAACTGGCGTATCTTTAGCAGCCACCCCATGAATCGAACTTGCTACATTGACTGCATCCGTTACGTCGGCACTTGCCTCGATACCATCGAGCTTACTGGCATAGGTTGAAGTCATCAGACCTTTTTGACCAGCGGTAGCACTCTGGATATCATCAGTACCATCTGTATGATTACTTGCATGGTTTTCTAAAACGTAAAGATTATAGAGGGTATCGAAGTAAGTCTTTAAGGTAGCCTTTAAGTTAGCCCAAGTCAGCACCTTGAGAACATTACTGGCAGCAGAATCTATCAGACCGACCTCATCAGCGTCAATGGGGGTAGCCTTACCAGCCACACCATGGATCGAGCTGGCTACATTTACGGCATCCGTAACGTCAGCCGAAGCTTCGATAGCATCCAGTTTAGAATGGTCAGCATCAGTGAACGCATTGGTATTATCTTCAGCTTCATAGGCAGCTTTGATTTCTGCACCTGTCTGGTCAGCAGTTGCTCCGTCTTCCACGTTAATATCAGACCGAACTTCCGAAGCAGAGCGACCTTCGATACCATTAGCTGTCAATTTACAATAATCACCACTGGCAGCGTCTTCATCATCGATCTCAACAAGGTTATCATCAGCGATCCCTACCGTAGTAAGGGGATGATATAAGGTATCCCAATAAGTCTTCAGGAAGGCTTTGATCTGCGTCCATGTGGACTTCTTCTTAACATAAGAGTCAGCAGAGTCTTCGCTCAAGATTAAGTCAGCGTCAACCGGTGTAGCCTTTGAAGAGATATCAGCGTTCCATTGAGTACCCTTCTTGAGTTGTTCATGGTTCGTGACATTGTTTAAACCAACGTCAGTCTTAGTTACGGCATGAGGGTTACCGGAAGTTGTTCCCCTATGAGTAGTATTGAGAGCTATGGCTGCGGTATTGGTATCAATGTCCGACTCAGCAGTAGCCATGTCAGATTCGAGATCATCAATATCAGATTCCGCAGCAGCCACTCTGGTATACAGGTCACTTCCTTCTGGAGTACCAACAGCAGTTTGCAGAGCATTAACCTCAGTCTCGATGTCAGTCAAGTTTTGGTCATGCTCTGTTGCTGTAAGGGGAAGACCTTTAACAAGTCTCTTCGTTAGACTTAGAGCTGTCATCTTCGTATTCCTTTAGTTTATTTTCAAGTTCCTGAACCTTTGCTTGAAGTATGTTAATCATATTTCTAAATCCATCAAGCTCTACCTGTTTCTTTCCAATGATAGTATAAAGGTTCTGAATCATTTGTTTTCTATCTTCCATTTAACTTCTCCCTTTACTACTTTATGTTTCATATCGTTAGCTTCACCTTCTATAACTACTTCAACCGAATTTTGTTTTTGAAATTTTAGAAGTTCTTTTGGACAATATCCGGTTCTAAGTATTTCACCACTAACTGAATGATAAACAATATATTTAGCCATAATTTACTTTTTAACCTCCATAGCAAATAAGGATCTGCAAGTCGCATTGGTACTACTCCCTCCGTTGACTTTTAAATAATAAGTATAAGTTCCACCAGAAGGCGTATCAGTATAGGAAAAAGCGTGTGGCACTGGTATTGTATTTTCGTAGATGTCTTCTGTATAATAAGCATCTGCGGAATAAAGATAAGTTGATCCCCTTAGTAAATGGTAATGAGAATCCGCACCTTCTACCATGAAACTACAATTAATAAATACTGGATTATTACCGGAAACAGTTAGAGTTACAGATTGAATAGTAACACCTGGATTTGATCCAGCATCACAATTTATTGTTCCTGCGGTGTAAGCACTTACAGGAACAGTTACAGCATTCCCTTTTAGCTGAAGGGTATCCACCTGAAGGTTTCCAATCTTACCTCCTGTGATCACTGCATCTTTAATATTTGCAGCATTAGCAATGATCTCATTAGTTCCGATGTGGGTAGCTGTGATAGCACCGGCATAAACCTTTTGAGTAGTGACTGCACCATTGGCTATGATCGTATCATCAACAGAGCCAACTTGAAGTTTAGCAGTAGATATACTCAAGGCAGCCAAATGATCAGTGTCAATCTCACCGGCAGCAATCTTTCCACCTGTGATAGCGTTAGCCAATATATGATCAGTTGAGATAGCATTATTTGAAATATAAGTTCCGGTAATTGCTCCTTCAATGATTCTGTTAGCACTGATTGTATTCTCAGCAATTTGAGCAGCAGTGATAGTTCCTAACTTTATGTTAGAAGCTTCAATCGTTGCAGCTTTAATGTTAGAAGCTTCGACAGTGCCAGCAGCGATCTTGGTTCCAGTGATCGAGCCGGTAACAAGTAAGTTACCACTGATTGCTACGAGTCCTGTCTCAGTGTCAATGACAAAAGGTACAATAGGATCTCCTTCACCACTGGTAGCCATGACTGCAAACTTATCCGCAGACACAACAAAGGAAGAAGAAGTATCACCATTATATAATCCAAAGCCACAGACCTGATTATTAGCATCCAGTTTGACATAAAACTCATCAGCCATAAGAGCTAACTGAGCAGTGTGACCAGAAGTATCCGTAACGACAGCTTCAATGGCAGCTTCAGCGATAGTAATTCGAGCATCACCATCACCCATGACACCATGGTCGTAAACGCTTGTTCCATCTTCGTTGAACTCATAGATAGCATCGTTATCATGGATCTGATCCCAATAGCCAATAGGAGAACTCAGACTTGATACCAAATGTTCAACATCAACACTACCAGTGATAGCACTTAGTATAGCTTCAGGGGAAGTAAAGATATCCCCATCTTCATTACTGGCAATGGTTAATGCATCAAAAGCTTCTTGCATTAAGTAGAAGAGTTGAGTAGAATCTTTATCAAGATCTTCTTCTTTGAGTAATGAGCCGGTCTGGAAGTCAACTAATCGAGCATCCCTACCTGATTCTCGTTTGATTGTTATTATTTCATTTTCAAGGGGAGCTGAAGTAAACTGAATAGTGGAAGCATTAAGAAAACTGTAATGAGTTCCACTACTTTTCAGTATTCCTTGAACATAAACCTTTATATGGGTTGTGTAGAGATAGGGAAACGGTATTGTATAATTTACCGTATCCCCATCTGCTGTGTAATTTACAAAGGAGTAATAAGACATTTTAAGTTACTCCATCAAGAATTTTATCCATTGACCATCCTCTTTTTAACCTCATGTAAAGAGTATGATAATTAATCTTTAATTCTTTTGCCCATTGAGATATACTTAATGTTTTATCTTTATAAGTTATCCAACGGGTAATACTTCTATTTAAGATTTGTGTTTCTTTATCAGCCCATCTACAATTCCAAGGTGTATAACCATAATCGGAATCAATACGATCTAAAGAATATCCATCCGGAGGTTCACCCATATCTTTATAGAAGTTTAAAATATTTTTCCACCTTGAACAAACAGTAATACCTTGAAGACCATAATCTTCGTAACTGGCACAGTTTGGGTTATGACATCTTTGAATCATGTGTCTCCATATTGTACTAACTCGTGTACCACCAAGACCATGCTTAGTTTTTATTCTGCCTGTTTTTAGATCACGATTTTCAATCATATATTACTCCCTATCCAAGAATTTATAAAATCTACCTCGTCTGTGAGGTCTTTTAAGTTTACCCATAATAGCAGCCTCAGTTAATTCTAATTGTTGAATTAATTCCTTAGTTACCGGTATACCATATTCAGACATAGCAAACATTGCTTTAGCATATGCTCTACTCTGAGCTATGATAGGTTGAATATAAAGAGTTCTCTTAGTCTCAGCGTCCTCTATACCTTGATAAACTGGATCATTAATTATTTCCTCAAGAAGTTCTTTAGTACCGAACTCTGTGAGATAACTACAAAGTTTATCATATTGTTTAGGTTCAAGGTTTTTACTCTCACCAAACTCAGAGTACTTCTCAGGCATCGGTCTGATATTCATACCAAGTCGCATTAATTCATCCATGACTTTATCGTTTGATATCTTCTTATTAAGGACACCTAAAGCTCTTGGATCTCTTTCTTCCACCGTACCATAAATACTATGTCTCTTCGGCTGAAGTTTATCAGGTTTAATCCGCATCCAGAAACCATCAATAGGATCTCTTACTTCACGCATTATGTCATCCCTACCAGTAGCTTGATTTGCAATATCAATAAACCTTGGATAAAACTTTCGAGTTTGCTTTTCAGCGAACTTACTCCAGTTAGTACTTTCCGGATCGTTTAATGAAGTCACTATCTCATTAGCTGATTTAGCGAACGTCTTGTTAATAAAAGGTTCAACGAAAGCTAACCCTACGGCAGCAACAATGTCATCAAACGCCTGATCAAGTTCATCTGTTGTTTTATCTCCTAAGTTATATTCCTTAGCCATATCATAGGCTAACCCTAAGTCAGCACCAATGCCTACCAGAGAGGAGACAGGATCAAACCTACCGTAATCAGTAAAATCCGTACTACCATCTTCATTATCAGTTATCCAAGAGTAACCTTGTTTCTTAGCATTCTTCCACGCAGCATATTGATCCCTTGGTACTCTTCCGGTTATCTTCTTATGTTCATATAGAGTGAAGCCACCGGCAAGAGCCATCGTACCCATCATCATCTTAGCCATGATCTGACCTCGATCAGCAGGAGTACCGGTAGTCCAAAGATGCTGAACCTTTTTAGATAAAGCACCTATAGGTGTAAGCTTTGCTGAAAACTTATTTAGATTTATGAGGATCTTAAAGAATGGCATCGCTGTTATTTTAGCAACAAGTCCAGCTCGACCAGAGCCTAACCACTTCTCCATGTGTTGTGCCGATTCACCTAATGATTCAGTGAAGGTCTGTTGTCTACCTTTCTGTGCAGATCGAATCATCATAGGATCTAAAGCCTTAGCATTCTTTATCCTCGTACCAATATATTTACCAATATCTTCCGGAGCGTCCTTAGCAGCTTCTCTGAATAATTCAGCACCGTAATGCTGATGAGTTGCTATGGTTTTGAATAATTCATCTCCAGCCGTTAAGCCTTTGAATGGCATACGGAGGATTGCTCCCAAAGGTCTTGTGAGAGTATCCGGTAGTATCTTTATAACTTTATCACCATTAGAGCTTGGTATCCTGATCTTCCACATTTTCTCAAAGGATTTACCATACTGACCTTCAAGCTTTACGAACGGATCGATCTGTGCTTCGCCAGTGAATAATGCTTTCCAGAATGTACCGATCTCAGCTTCATTCATCTCTTTTGTAAATTTGGTTATCGAGTCATCCAATTCAGTAATATATCCTGCAAAAGATTTACCCTGAAAACCTTTTTTGAAACCTTCATGTATCACTTTAGGTAACTTCTTTGTGTTGAGGAATAAAGTATCGAACGCAGACTTTTGACCTAACCAATGATAAGTAAATTCTTGCATAGCCTTCTTATCACGAGTGAATGGTTTCTTAAATCCATCTGCGATCTTCCACGCTTCATAACTGACACCAGCATACTTAGATATATTTTCAATACCCCATGCAGCACCATTACCAGCAATGTTAACTGCCTGTGTACCCCAATGCCACAGCATAGCACCCTGTTCCCACTCCAAAGCACCTTGTAGATATTTATATTTGTCTGCATTCTTAGCCACATTAAGGAGAGCAGTGTCTCCCTTTTCAGCAGCCTTTCTTGCAGCCTTTAGAAACCTCTGAACTTGTGGTCTGGTAGAACCTTCAACAATCTTGAACTCATGTCGGGGGAGATTACTTAGATCATAATTCATTTCACGGAATTGACGATTATATAAACCAAGCCCTCGACCAAACTCAGCTCTAATCCCATACATAGCTTCATCAAACTCAGCCATCCCTAATACCTGATTTGTGAGTTTAACTTCTTCAGCAAAGGTTAAATCATTTCTCTGAAGTTCCTTCTGAAGTGCAGCTTTGGTTGTAGACCACATATCATTAAAGCCAGTTACCTTTGCGCTAATGTTTTGGAAATCAGATTGAAGAGCTTTAGCGTCACCAAGAGCCTTTTCAACATCAAGTACACGCTTACCACTTCGTTCAGCAATACTGGTGTAATTATCTTGAATGAATTTTTTGGCTTCAGCTTCACTTACCTTTCGGGGAACAACTCCTCCACGAGCCTTCTCAATACCCTCAGCATTAAGTTCAGACATGGCAGCAGCCAGTTTTGCACCGTTACCTTTCGCAAGCTGATCCAGAACTTCACCTTCACCAGATCCATCACGAGTCTTCTGAATGATCTTGATAGCATCCTCTTTTGTCAGCTCAGTCGTACCAATTTTCTGTCCTTGCGTCTTTCCGGAGAATTCCATCCCTTTTGAGGGATTTTCGACTCCCTGAGAGCCTTCAGGTTGGACGATCTTTTTTTCACCCTTACTCATACCTTCGGAAAAGGGATCAAATTTAGTCGTGCCTATGTCAGCTTCGTCCAGCTCCGCTTTTAAGTGAGCGAACATCTTATCATCTGAATGGAGAATGGTATCTTCAATCGTTGTGGCTAATTTAGGATTCTTCAGTCGCATATTGGATATTAATGCTCTAAAGGATTGCCGACCCATGGTTGCTAAAGTGTGAACACCCATCGGAGTGATCAGTCCAGCTAACATAGTGAAGACTGTGTTACCCATTATTTTATCAGCAACGGTCATACCAGTACCGGCAACCATCCCCATACCGGCAGACAGAGCCATCTCTTTTGCACCGGCTTTAGTGGCAGCAGCCTTGATACCTTTAAGACCCCATTTGCCAGCTTGCCTTGCACCAAAGGATAACCCACCGGTAGCAATGTCAACTCCAAGGTCAATAGGATCGTACCATAGATGTTCAACACCACCCATATCCTTTTGTACGTCTTCCAGTGACCGACCGTTAGCTAACTGATGAAGCATATAAGTACCAGAAAATGATTTAGGTTTTAGGGAATCTTTATGATAATCCCTAAATTGAACAGCCATGTCTTCTGATATGTATCCACCTTTTAACAGTGTCTTAACGTGCTTACCCTTCATGTTATAAAAACCATCATTCTTTAGGCTTCTTCCAGCAATGTACAACTTCAAATCATCGTCAGAGTATTGCCCTGTCTTATACTTTTCCTTGACCTCAGCCTTGGAATTTTCAGTAAAGATTGGATGATCATACAAGTTTTTCATAATGCTTTGAGGTTTGACCTCAGTCGTTTTCGCAGCATCTTCCATCTAATTTTCCTTTATGGTTATTCGATTTCGTCTAACTCATTAAACAATGTACTTTGAGTTATCCTTTTGTTATGAGTTTCTTCTTCAGCCTTATCAGTTGGAGCATCCGGATTTTTAGGCATCTTCTCTCTACCAACTGGTTCAACATCTATGAATGATAAATAAATAGCTTTATCAGCTAAGTATGTTTGTTCTTGCTGTGATAACTTAGACACACCACCGGCAGCAGCCCCCATCTCCTTCATTAAATTACCAAAATGAATTTGATAGCTTAAAGCTCTACGGTTAGCAGCCTGTGGAGACATAAGCATTCCAACTTTATCTTTTTGAGCAACTACGCTCATACCAGCAGAACGAATCTTATCAAGTGTAACTTCCACAGGGGATTTCCGTGTAGACCCACTTTTAGCATCTCTCGCCTGTTCATCTAAGTTATGAACGTAATCAGCGAAGACAGCTTTGTAGTCTTCTTTGGTTAAGACCTTCCTTGCTTCAGGGAGATCTTTATTTATATCAAGAGAACCATAGCGAGCCTTGAGTCGATACAGATCAAACATTGTCCGATCAGTTGTTGACGCAAAGAAAGTGTTACTACCGGCACGAATA
>Ga0180437_10008578_pt1 | contig 12926 bp, 8 predicted proteins | sample SS_ome_4_FD_132410 | JGI IMG/M metagenome (GOLD analysis project Ga0180437, IMG submission 132410) | Hypersaline lake sediment archaeal communities from the Salton Sea, California, USA - SS_3_D_1 metaG | ecosystem: Environmental > Aquatic > Non-marine Saline and Alkaline > Hypersaline > Sediment...
CCGCCAGCCCGCGTCGTCCGTCACTGAGATCAACGAAAGTCTTCTGGTGCTGCGTGCGGTACGGCGGCACGCCCTCTTTGGAAGGAGGCAGCTCCACCGACCGGTGCACAACGTCGAAGTGTTCATCCACGTCGACATTAGTCGTGCTAATCGTTGTTGGGAACAATACTCGTAACCGATGGTCCTCCGCCATATTGACAACGCGCGTCACGATGTCGATTCGGGGACTGTCAGCACGACACGTGATTGCCGATTCGATGCGAAGTGTTACCATAGCGTTCGACCGCCTTTTGCGGTCGGATGAGACTCTTTTCGGCACCTTGATCTGAAGCCTGACAAGGTATGTTACAAAACCTGCACCCTTTGTCTGGATTGCAACGCGCGCCTTCGCTCCGGCCGACGTTATCGGTTTGGTTCTAGGCAGCGGTGAGAAATTGTACTCGTCGCCGGCATCCGCGACATCCTCGAACTGTACCAAGTCGCGGTAGGTAACCCGACTCCGCTTGTCACGCAGCCGCAACGTGCCATTAGCGGCAATCTCGAGCCGGTAGAACTCGTTCTCAAATCGCGACGCGCCGGCCTTGAAACGAGACTTGTCGGGACGAGACGGTTTTCCCTCGGTGACAAACAACGTTCTGCAACCCAGAGCCGGAACATCCTGCGCTGTGAACTTAATCTCGAACTCCCGTACGTCTCGACCTCTCAGCACCTCGGCCTCTCGCCTATCACCCTTCTTCACGACGGTATACGGGACCTCCTGTCCGGCTTCGTCGCGCACCACGAAGCTGCGCCAGGGTTCCTTGGCCTTGTCGAGTCCTATTGTCGCTCTGACCAGCTCAGTTCTTTCCCATGGCAGCGGGTTGAACAGAATGAAAGGCGTCCCCTCGCTCTTTCCACGATGCATGCAGTTGCCGATCGCTCTCAATGCGTCGGTCACGGTCAACTCTCCCACCTGAAGTACCGTATCGAACCGGTTCATCATCTCGCGGTGTACCGTGTCGACGCTGCACCCGCAGATATCGTCGTGCGGATGATTCTTGAGAAGCGTTTTCCAGGCGTAACTCAGAAGATCATCCGGGTACTCCATACCGCATGCTGACCAAGCGATTGCGGAAAGAGGCTCCGCGTACTTCTCCAAGAGCGTTTCGCACCGTGTATTGAGCTGCTTCAGATACATTCTGGCGGAGTAGACCCCATGCAGCATATCGCCGTACTTGTAGATCAGCTCGCCCTTGACCCGCTGAACATTTCCGCTCTCCAATCGCGATTTGACCTTGGCAACATGCTCCTCAAAACTACCGATCTCTATCTGTAGTTTGGGAAAAGTGTCGTTCGCGAGTCGAACCAGACCCGGCAGCCTCGGTTCGGGTTCCTCGTGGTCAACACCGTTGTTCAGCAAAAGACAACCGGTCAACGTATGCGGTTTAAGATTCTCCGACGCGGTACCTATCTTCTCGATGGCGAGCTGCTCATCGAACGGCTCTCCGTTCGGTATACTGCGGTATCCCAACCAGGACACGTTCGCGTAGCCATCACGCTGCCATAGGGCCAGGACAGCCGTACCATCCGGCCCGAACCAGAGAAACTCTGTCCTCAGTTTGGTGGTATCCTTGTCTATGCCGCGCGTGAATATCGCGTTGTCTATCTCAAAACCCGCAAGTATTTGCGGCATTTGACCGATATGACCGAACGGGTCGGGAAGGTACCCGACTTTCATCGTTCGTCCGAACTGAGCGGACATCTCGTGACCGATCATGAGATTCCTGATTATCGCCTCGCCGCTTACGATGAACTCGTCCGGAAGCACGTACCAAGGACCAACGTAGAGTCTTTTCTTCTTGACAAGTTCCTTCAGCACCTTCTCGCATTGTGGTCTTATCTGGAGATAGTCTTCGAGAACAACCGTTTGGCCGTCGAGCACAAAACAGGTGAACCTGTTATCGGTGGTTAATATGTGGATCAGCCTGTCGGTCAGCCGTACGAGCCGTCGCCTGAACTCCTCGAACGGCACGTACCAGGCTCTGTCCCAGTGCGTATGTGGAACTAGAGTAACGTCGTAACGCTTTTTTGAAGCTTTCTTAACTTTCTTGCTCATCGGCCTCAGTTTTCCTCCCTACCTCAGTGTCCACCTTCGGTGCCGACCGCAATCACTCTGGATTACGGGCTATCCCAAGGTGGTTCTCACACGTGCACAACCTCAGCCTGGATCTCTTCCGCAACAGCCGTGGCGGGAATCATAAGAGGCCCAGTTCGCGCCGCACACGCTCCAGCTCACCTTGTCCGGCCAATCTCCTTGCGCAATGCCCGCATCTTATACCACAAAAGCAGCGGTAGCCGCAAGAACCCGTGATGTCGCTTGAGGTACCTGCTGCGGCTGGCCCACCTTATGACCGGTTTCGGCACGGGCGTCTGCGTCAGCAGGTAAAGCTTGTTGAACAATCCGTAAGTGGCGTCGCTAAGCGGTTCCGGTTGCTGCTCAGCGTAGCGTCGCTCGATCTCAGTGTTCGGGTAGATTGACAGTTTGCTCAGACCGAAGTCAAACCGCACCCGCGGCAACGCCAACAGTAACTCCAGAGTATCAACACAATCCTCTTCGGTCTCGAACGGTGTATTGGTGATCACGTCGAAGTTGTACTCCAAACCTATACGTTCGAGGACTCTGGCGCTTTCTATGACTTTTTGGTTCGGTACCGGGCGGTTGAAGACGTCTTTTAGGATTCGTTGGCTGCCTGACTGTATTCCCAGCGTGACGCGGCGCAACCCCGCTTCGTGAAGAAGTTCCAGCGAGCTAAAATTGGTGTGCAACGCGTGGGTGTAACACCAGAACGGCAGGCCCACGTGCCTTTTGTACGATCGTGCGAACTCGGCCAGCCATTCCCTGTCAAACGTGAACACGTCGTCCTGAAAACTTATGAACTCTATCGGCACGATCTTCTGCGCAGAGATAAGTTCCTCGATCACGTTGCCGGGCGATCTGCGCCGGACGTATCGCTGACCCGGGTAGAGCTTCCTGAGCTGGGCATTGCAGCAGTAGGCGCATGCAAACGGACACCCCCGCGCCGTCATCGTCTCGTAGAACCCATCGAGCTGGCCGATCGACCAGCCGGTGACGATGTTTCTCCCCTCGACATAGAATTTCTCCTCCGGACTGCAGTCCAGAGGAGGTAGAGCATCGAGATCCTGACAGAGCGGGCGCAGCGCGTTCTTGTGTATAGTTCCGTCGGTGCCGCGCACCCACACGTTCGCAACGTCTGACGGCACCGTGCCGTCGGCGTCCAACCCCGCAAGAACCTCTGCCAGAGCATCCTCACCTTCACCGATACACACTGCGTCCGCGACGCGAAGCGACTTTTCAGGTTCTATGGTGGGTTCAATGCCTCCCCATATCACCGGGATATGCAGTTTCTGCTGTATGAACCTGGTCAGCGTCGTGGCCGCCTCCAAAACCACAGTGACCAGAGTAATTCCAACAATATCTGCGCCGAAATCCTCTATCAACCGACCGACTGATTCCAACTCGTCCTGGGTCGGATTCGCAGGGTATGACAGAACCCAGTCCTTGCCCGTGTTGCTCACCATAACGTGGTGCAGCGGTGAGACATCTCCGCGCGCAAGCTTCATCGGCATGCTCGAGTACTTCTTGAAGAATATCACGCGGACCTGATGACCCTTATCCTTTAGGAACGACGACAGCGACGCCGTATTGATCGCCCACCGGCTGTAAGGCGAGATGAGGACTATTCGTGCCATGTCAGTATAATGCCAAAGACCCCGCGTGCCATATCAGTTTTCACAAGGCTTCCGGACAAAGGCCCGCCAAACCACAGGCAGCTATCTCAATCCGAGCTCTTCGAAAGGTGCCGGCGCTTCATTCCACCCGTCCCTGAGACCTTTCCATATCAACGAGTACTTCCCTTTCCGTTCGAGTCCGAGCCGACATTTCACCTCTTTGCGTATAGCGTAGAGCACCGTTAAAACGACAACCCGCCAGAACTGCACGAGATTGCCGTACCTTCTCGCGAATATGACAGTGTTCCTCGCCAGAAAATAGTACATCGGCAAGAACCTCTTTTGGGAGGTGTCAGTCGAGCTCGAACCTTTGTGCAGTATGTAAGCTGTTCCGGCATAGACCAGCCGGTACCCTTTCAGTATGGCTCTCTGACACCAGTCCATATCCTCGTGATAGCCGAACAGGAACTCGTCTATCCCGCCGACTTCCTCGATAGCTTTCCTGCTAACCAACATACCGCAACCGATCACTCCCGGCACGTCCCTTACCTTGAAAAACTTCGGGCTGTCCTTCTTGTCCTGACCAACCACCTTCACCAACAATCTGTTGTACGAAACCTTTATGTACGCTCCCCAAAGCGTAGCCGGATCGTCCATCTTGAGGTTTTTCGCTCCTACGGCCGCAATGTCGTCCGACAAGGACGCCACTCGCACCAGTTCCCGAATAAGATTCGGCGGCAGAACGGTATCGCTGTTCACTATGAGCACGTAGTCGGCGCCGTGATCAAGCGCATACTGCAAACCCCTGTTATTGCCGCCGGCATACCCGAGGTTCGTCGGATTTTCCAGTACCGTCACATGCGAATACTTCTGCTTCACGGCGTCGACCGTGCCGTCCTCAGAAGCGTTGTCCACGACCAACGGCTCGTAGTTCGGGTAGTCCAGCTCGTGTAAATGAGAGAGGCAGGTAAGCAGATCATCAACCCGATTCCACGTCAAGATCAGAACGTAAACTTTCGGATATTCCAAAGGGATGTCCCTCATCAGACCCTTGATGCGTCTCAATCCACGCTAGTTTACCATCTTCCGGCGCGAACCTCAACTGGACGTTGCTCAACTCCTCGGGCGGGTCCCTTAAAGCTGACCGTGTTCCAACGCCCCCGGAATTGAGCAGGCGAAACGTCCGGTCTCTCAGGTGCGTCGAAGAGTAGAAACAACCCGATCAGCCGTTGACAAGGGTGGAACCCGATGCTAGACTGAGACCGCACGCAAGGCGCAGTTGGTCTGTTATTGCAGGAATTGCGGGAGAACACGCGGCCAGTGTTGGCGGCAAGATTCGTAAGCAAGCATGACGTGAGGATAGGCGAGTTGCCCGTCCCGGACGTGCAACACGACGAGCTGTTAATCCGCGTCGCAAGATGCGGTATATGCGGAACTGACATACATGTATACGAGGGAGAGGTTCCGCTTGCCACGATGCCGGTCATAGCGGGCCACGAGTTCTGTGGAACTGTTGAGAAAGTCGGTGCGTCGGTGACCGACGTGGCTGCAGGTGACAGGGTCGCGGTAGAACCGAACCTCTTCTGCGGACAGTGTCATTACTGTCGGTCGAAAAAGAAGCATTTCTGCGTTAATTGGGCCGGGATAGGGTTGACCCGGGACGGAGGCTTTGCAGAGTTCACGACTGTACCTCGGCAGGCCGCGTATGTGATGCCGGAGAGTCTTTCTTTCAAGAAAGGGGCTTTCTTCGAGCCGGCAGCATGCGTTCTTCACGGCATCGAGCGGGTGGACGTCGTACCGGGCGAGTCAGCCGTCGTGTGTGGGGCGGGCTCAATAGGGCTGCTTTTCGTACAGCTCTTGAAACTGGCGGGCGCTGCCCAGGTAATCGTAAGCGATCCGGATGGGGGTAAACTCGAGACCGCGCGTCAGATGGGCGCCGACTTAACCGTGAATCCGACCGAGTCGGACCTTAAGTGCGCGGTTATGGAACGAACTGGTGGATTCGGGGCAGACATTGCCGTAGACGCTTCCGGCTCGCCCGAAGCGATTGGCAGCCTGTTTGAACTCAGCCAGCACACGGGCAAGATACTCCTATTCGGCGTGGCACCCGAGAACGCATACATCAAGGTAAGCCCTTTCGAGATATACAGGAAGGAGCTAACGATAGTCGGGTCTTTCACAAACCCCTACACGAACGAGGCCGCTATGAACCTTCTGGCCGATCTCGACGTCGAGCCGATCGTCACCCAAGAGATTCCCCTTGAAAGCCTCGTCGAGGATGGTATAGAGGCAATACGCGAAAAACGTCCCGGCGTCGGGAAGGTCCAGGTAGTGTTCAAGTAGCCGGTGCTTGCCCGGCCGTCCTGACGGTCAGCCGAGCCCTACCCCGCAAATCGCGGCGCGTCACCCCAGAGACCTTCTAGGTCGTAGAACATACGGGTGTTGTCGTGGAAAATGTGGACCACAGCGTCGGCATAATCGAGCACAACCCACCGGCCGGCCGCCGTACCTTCAACGTGCCACGGCTTCTTGATCCCAACTTGCCTGAGTCGTTCGATTATAGAGTTGGACAGGGAACGTATTGCCGTCTCGTTGTCGGCGCTCGCGATCACGAAATAATCCGTGAGGATCGTCAGCTCACGCACGTCGAGAGCAACGACGTTGTGCGCCTTCTTCTCTTCAGCAATCTCGATTACCTTTCGGACGAGCTCCTCGGGACACGTTGCGGTCTTGTCGGCACCCGTCCCGTCTCTGCAAGCTGCGTACTGCCTCTTCAACGCGATTTTCCCTGGAGGACCTTTCCGAATCTCAACTCAGCTTCTCTCGCAGAATCTCGTTCACGAGCTGCGGGTTAGCTTTGCCTCTGGTTGCCTTCATCACCTGCCCGACGAGGAACGCCAGCGCCTTGGTCTTCCCGCGTCGATACGATTCTACCGGCTCAGGGTTGTCTCTGATCACGGCATCTATGACTTCACCAATCTGCTCCGTGTCGGTTATCTGCTGAAGCCCGTGCTCCCCTACAATGTCTCCGGGGGTTTTTCCTGTCGCGAACATCTCTTCGAACACGGCTTTCGCGATCTTCCCGCTGATAGTCCCTTCCTCGATAAGCTTCAGCATAGAGGCCAGATCCTCGGGGCGGATCCTGCACTCGGCCATATCCGTTCCTGTTTCTCTGAGCCGAAACTGGAGTTCGCCCATGACCCAGTTGCTGGCCGCTTTCGGTTCGGCGCCGCACCGAACACACTCCTCGTAATAATCCGCCACTGCTTTGGCGGCGGTAAGCACGCCCGCATCGTACTCCGGTATGCCGTACTCGGCGACGAATCTCTCCTTACGGGCGCGAGGCAGTTCAGGCAACGCCTGTCTTAGCTCTTTGATCCAGGCATCATCCACCACGATCGGGACCAGGTCCGGTTCGGGAAAGTAACGATAGTCGTGCGCTTGTTCCTTCGAGCGCATGGTGCTGGTTACACCGCGCTGCTCGTCCCACATTCTCGTTTCCTGGACTATGGCGCCGCCGGACGAAAGCACCTTGTTCTGTCTTTCGATCTCGTACTCGAGCGCTTTCTGGACGCCCTTGAACGAGTTCACGTTCTTTATCTCGGTCTTGGTACCGTATTCAGAGGACCCCTCCCGGCGCAACGACACGTTGGCTTCGGCCCGGAGCGACCCCTCTTCCATGTTGCAGTCGCTCACTTCGAGATACTGCAGGATGGCTTTCAATCTCTGCAGATATTCGTGCGCTTCCTGGGGCGAACGCATATCCGGCTCGCTAACCACCTCCATCAGCGGCACACCGCATCGGTTGAAATCCACCTGACTGTATGAGGCACCTTCAGGATGCAGGTTCTTGCCGGTATCCTCTTCGAGATGAACGCGCGTGATACCGATCCGCTTGGTCGTTTCATCGACATCTATCTCCAGAAAACCGCCGGCCGATATCGGCAAATCGTACTGAGATATCTGGTAGTTCTTCGGCAAATCTGGGTAAAAATAGTTCTTTCTATCCAATTTCGACCAGCCGGATATCTCGCAGTTCAGCGCAAGCCCCGTCATAATCACCAACTCGACGGCACGTTTGTTCATTACCGGCAGGACCCCCGGCATGCCGAGACACACCGGGCATACCTGCGAATTCGGGGGCGCGCCGAAAGCGGTGCTGCACCCGCAAAACACCTTCGACCGAGTGAGCAGTTCGACGTGGACTTCGATTCCTATTATCGCTTCGTAACCCATCGCTCAGTTTTCCTCGTCACCGTCAAGAGGCGGTTTGCCAAGCCGCTCACCGCGATTCTGCTCATATGCGCTTGCGACCCGGAGCACCGTTACCTCATCAAACGGTTTTGCCATGATCTGAAGCCCTATCGGGAGACCCTCTTTGGAGTAGCCGCAGGGAATCGACAGCGCGGGCAACCCGGCGAGGTTCGCCGAGATGGTGAACACGTCCGACAAGTACATCTTCAGGGGATCGTCCGTTTTCTCCCCGATGCGGAACGCGGGTGTTGGCGAGGTCGGCATGATAAGCGCGTCGCACACGGAGAAAACCTTCTCGAAATCATGCCTGAACAACGTCCTCACTTTCTGCGCCTTAAGGTAGTACGCATCGTAATAACCGGAACTCAGCGCATATGTGCCAAGCATTATACGGCGTTTCACTTCCTGGCCGAACCCATGGCTTTTCGTCTTCTCATACATGGCCAAGGTATCGTTGGCGTCGTGGAAACGAAAACCGTATTTCACACCGTCGTATCTGGCAAGATTTGCGCTAGCCTCCGCGTTGGCGACGATGTAGTAAACCGGTATTGCATACTCGGTGTGAGGGAGCGAGACCTCGACGATTTCCGCGCCGCAATTTTTCATCCGGTCCGCCGCCCTCTCGACGCTCTCGCGCACGTCGTCGTCAATTCCCTCGCCAAAGTACTCCTTTGGCACGCCGATCTTCGTGCCGCTGAGATCTCTGGCGAGAGCGGTGAGGAAATCGGGAACGGGTATGTTCGCCGATGTCGAATCGAGCGGGTCTTTTCCGCCGATCGCGTTCATCATGAGAGCGATGTCTTTCACGTCCTTTGCCATGGGACCGATCTGGTCCAGCGACGACGCAAACGCCACCAAACCATACCGGGACACGCGCCCGTAAGTAGGTTTCAACCCGACAATACCGCACAGGGCCGCCGGCTGACGTATTGAACCGCCGGTGTCGGAGCCGAGCGCGACGATCGTCTCGTCCGCCGCTACGGCGGCAGCCGACCCGCCGCTCGAACCACCAGGTACCCGGCTCAGATCCCATGGGTTAGCGGTAATCTGGAACGCTGAGTTCTCCGTTGACGAACCCATGGCGAACTCGTCCAGGTTCGTTTTTCCGATGGAGATCGCCCCCGATTCTCTGAGCCTCCTCACTACGGTCGCCTCGTAAGGCGCACGGAACCCCTTAAGTATGCGCGACGCGCACGTCGTTTCACCTTCGAGAGTGCACAGCACGTCCTTAAGCGCAACGGGAATGCCTTCAAGCGGCCCCAGCTCGTCGCCTCGTTCGATCTTCTCATCAACGCGGGCCGCCTGTTCAAGAGCGTTCTCCTTGAATAGGCACAGATACGCTTTGACTTTGGGTTCGACCCTATCAATCCGAGCGAACACCGCCCGGACAAGGTCCGTGCATCTGAGCTGTCCCAGTTGCATCAGATCGTGCAGCTCGTGCGCTGTCAGCCCGCTCGGGTCAGCCCCCTCTTTTTTGTTCGTCTTCACCTCGCTTGTACCTTGGATATTCCTTGGTTTGCCCAGAATCCCCGCAGTTGCTGCCGTGACCCCATCATTCTATGATCTTCGGCACCTTGAAAAAGTCGCCGTCCCTTGCCGGAGCGTTCTTAAGCGTCTCTTCGCTCGGCAACGACGGACGAACCTCGTCCTCCCGGAAAACGTTCGTGACATCGAGCACGTGAAACGTGGGTTCTACCCCTTCGATATCCAGCTCGTTGAGCTTTTCGATATGGTGGAGTATGGAACTGAGCTGCGAAGTCAGGGTGTCTTTCTCCTCTTCAGTCAGCTGGATCCTGGCAAGGTTCGCAACATACTCGACGTCCTCTCTCGATACCGGCATTGCTACCAACCCTTCAAGTTTCGTTCTTGCACACCCGCCCCATAATCGTTGAGCCGACAAGTAGACATAATATTACCACATTCGCCCTCATCAGGACAAAGCCGGGTGCGCCTCCACGACCTTTTCAACCAGCGCAACGCTCCTGGCAACCGCTCCGCCACCCGATATGACAGCTTGTCTGGCGTTCTGTCCGACCTGAAACCTCTTCTCCCGATCGTCGAGCAGCTCACGACAGTTCCTGTAAAGTCCCTCAGCATCAGCCACCTGAACGCACCCGCCGTGGCGACGCAGCGCTTCCACCGGACCGGCGAAGTTCTCCATGTGCGGGCCGAAAAGAACCGGCACGCCGGCGGCAGCGGGTTCCAGCGGGTTGTGTCCGCCCACGTTTTCGAGAAAGCTCTTTCCCACTATCGCCAGTTCCCCCAGCGCGTAAAGTTTCGCCAACTCGCCGGTTGTGTCAAGGACAATAACCTGGCGCCTTTCTTGATCGCCGTGTGCATTGGTTCTAAGCACAAACTCGAGTCCCGCGCGCTTGACGGAATCGCACACTTCGGTGAGACGCGTGACGTGACGCGGTGCGAGCAGAAGCGTGGCCGTCGGCGTCCTTTCCCGTAGCCGCGCGAAAACCTCGAGAATGAGCTCTTCCTCACCTCGATGTGTGCTGCCGGCCACAATGAGAACCTCATTTTGCCGCAGCCCTATCTGGCGTGCCAGCTCCTTCTTCTGGTCGTCGCCGACACAGAGCAAGCCGGCTTCAAATTTGATGTTGCCGGTGATGGCGATCCTCGACGGATCGGCGCCAAGTTGTCCGACGCGTCTAGCATCTTGTTCCGACCGCATTCCGAGCGCTTCGAACGCCTTTAGAGTCCGCCTGACAAGAGGTGCAACGAACCTGTACCACTTCACCGATGAATCGGAGATTCTGCCGTTAAGAATAATCACTGAGATGCCTCGCGCAGTGCTTTGACGCACGATGTTCGGCCACAGTTCAGTCTCGAGCAGCACGAGGGCACGAGGCTTGATGCTCGACAACGCCCGTCTAACCGCAAAAGGGATGTCGAATGGAAAGAACGTAACCGTGATACCCTGGTCCCGGAACGCTTCGTTCGCGGCATCCTGACCGGTGGTGGTCGAGGTCGTCACCACCAGGGACAGATCGGGAAACCTCTCTTTCAACGCGGAGACGAGCGGTTTAGCTGCGGCAACTTCCCCAACAGACACCGCGTGCACCCACAGCCCACCAGAAGGAATGTCCGTCGGGTAAGCTCCAAACCTTCTCATAACACGTCGAAAACTTCTGTCGCACAAGGAACGCACCATAAGATATGGTGCCGCGACGGGTAGCATCAAGTAAAGAATAGCGTTGTACAATCCTAGCAGAATCATTTCCCGGACGTTGTCAAGCGCGCTCCAACACGGAACCGTCAAGTTGTCCTTGTGGTTAAGGGTTTATGTTCTGGCGTTGAAATACGTACAACGGCGCGCAACCATCACTCACTTCAGAACGCGGAACGAACCGAACCGTGCCACGCTGGTCTACCGGGGGTCGATGCAGCACTGCCGCGTCAAATAAGTAAGGGTTCACTTGATGCGCCAGCATCGACAACACAAGTGAACCCTCCTCAATTCGAGCGCCGTATCGTTTAACTGACGACGTCTTATCGCATCACCTCTCGCAGGCGATCACTCCGCCTCAAAGAACTTCGCGCCGGTCGTGTCAATAATCGTCGGTGTCACAAAGATTAACAAGCTCCGTTGCTGGGAGGTCCTGCCTGTTCCCTTGAACAATCTTCCTATAAGCGGCAGATCCGCCAGCCACGGCAACTTCTCTACCCTCTCAAGCTCGTCATCCGTGACCATACCGCCCAGCACGAGCGTGTCGCCATCATGGACGATAACGTTCGACCATACCGCTTTGACGTCGGTGATTGGCAGCGTCTGGGTGTTCAAGTACTCGGCACCCTGAACCACTGACCTGCTCACGAACTGCTTCTCGCCGACCTTGTCAATTGTCTGGGGATTCAGCCAAAGCCTGATCTGCTCGCCCTTGCCTATCTGTGCGGTTACCGACAGCGTGATGCCGAATATCCACGGCTGAGGCCAGACTTGCTCGACTACTCCAGGAGACGTGGCACCGCCGAAGAAGTATCCTGAACCGACCAACTGGGTGGATCGCTGGGAGTCGAAATACTCCGTCTGAACGTCGGCAAACATAGCCGGTTTCCGGTTGAGAGCGACCACTTTCGGTGCTGAAAGCAGCTCGGAGTGCTCCAGCTGCGAGAGGAACTCGATCGTTGCCGAAATGAAATCGCCGTCCTCGTTCTTCTTCAACAGCGCTGTGACAGCAAAGTTCCGACCCATGCCGCTCACAAGCGCATCGGCCAGATCAATGACACCTCTGCTGAACGAGTTGTTCAGCACGCTCGTGCCATCACGATTGGTATACCAAGGCACGGAGATAGTGTTGCCGTCATCGTCAATTTCAACAGGATGGGTATCCTGAATAACGTTGCCCTCAGCGTCAGTGTGGAGCCTGGGTCTCTGGTCGATGTCCGAAAGCTGACCGCTCCACGAAACGCCGATCTTCTCCATGTCACGCTTTTGGACGGTAAGGAACTTCGCCTCAACGGCCACCTGGCGTGGTGTCAGATCGAGATGTTCGAGCATCTCATCGATTATCTCGAAATTCGACGGTATATTGTGAACGATGAGCAGGTTGGTCGTCGGGCTGAAATCCATGTACGACAGAATCTCGCCGGTGTTCAGATCCATGATGTCGGGTATCACGGCGCGCAATATGATGATTATCTCGATAGGTACGCCGCCGCCATACTGACCGCCACCGCCGCCCATCATGCCGCCGCCAAACTGCTGGCCGCCCAACTGCTGGCCAAACTGCTGCTGGCCAGGACCCTGACCGCCCTGCCCAAACTGGCCGCTGGCGAGCGGACCGCTGAGACCTATCACCGGCGGAACCTCCTGGACGAGCCAGGGATTGACCTGTTGAAAAAGCTGCATGATGTTGCTGAACGTTCCACCACCGCCCATGCCGCCGCCCATGCCGCCGCCCATGCCGCCGCCCATGCCGCCACCCATGCCGCCA
>Ga0180437_10008579_pt1 | contig 12925 bp, 7 predicted proteins | sample SS_ome_4_FD_132410 | JGI IMG/M metagenome (GOLD analysis project Ga0180437, IMG submission 132410) | Hypersaline lake sediment archaeal communities from the Salton Sea, California, USA - SS_3_D_1 metaG | ecosystem: Environmental > Aquatic > Non-marine Saline and Alkaline > Hypersaline > Sediment...
GCAGGTGCAGGCTTTGATGCCGTCCTCTGCCTGGGTAATTCGTTGCCGCACGTGCTCGCCTCCGACGAATTGACGTCGGCGCTGGCTGACTTTGCTGCGTGCCTCCGGCCGGGTGGCCTGCTTCTGGCACAGAATCGCAACTTTGACGCAGTATTGGAGCGAGGCGAGCGATGGATGGAACCTCAGTCCTATCGGGAAGGGGAAGCGGAGTGGATCTTTGTACGCTTCTACGACTTTGAGCCGGGCGGCATGCTGACCTTCAATCTGGTGACGTTGCAGCGCAGGTCCTCATCCCGGCCCTCTCCCGATGGGGGAGAAGAGGTAGAGAGGTGGAGCCAGCGGGTCACGGCCACGCGGCTGTGGCCGTTGCGCCAGCGAGAACTGACGGCGGCCCTGGTGGAGGCTGATTTCCAGGAGCCCATCTGCTGGGGCGACATGCAGGGCGCGCCTTTTGACCCAGGCCGCAGCGCTAACCTGGTCATAACTGCCCAACGTATGGGCTGATGAATTACATGTCACGCGTCACGGATTTGATTGTGAGGAGAAAGCGATATGAGCGAATACATCAACAACCGAACAGAACGACAAGAGGTCTTGAAGGGATTGATCCGACAGTTGCACGAGGGCAAGACCGTCGATGAGGTCAAAGGGGAGTTTGCCGCGCTGCTGCAGGATGTGGGCGCATCGGAGATCGCCGAGCTCGAGCAGGCGCTGATCGATGAGGGACTGCCCGAGATGGAGGTCAAGCGACTGTGCGACGTGCACGTCGCCGTCTTCCGCGAGTCGCTGGAGGCCCAGGCCAAGCCAGACACCATTCCCGGTCATCCGGTCTACACGTTCCTCGCGGAAAACGGAGCCGCGGGGCGCGTGCTGGACGCGCTCCAGGAGACCCTGGAGGCGCTCAAGGCCGCTCCCGACGCGGAACGGTTGGAACGGGCCCGCACGCGTCTGCAGGAGCTGCGCAAGTACGACAGACATTACCTGCGTAAGGAGAACCTCCTCTTTCCTTATCTGGAGAAGCACGGCTTTGCAGGGCCGTCCTCGGTGATGTGGGCCATCCACGATGACGTGCGTGCCGGATGGGAAGCGCTGGACGATGTGCTATCGGCCGGACCCGGCGAAGATGTGGATGCCTTTAGCGCCAGGCTTGACGAGATCTTTGAGCCGCTGAGCACCGCTATCCGCGAGATGTTCTACAAAGAGGAGAACATCCTCTATCCTACCGCGCTGGACAAGCTGAGCGAGGGAGAGTGGCTGGCGATCCGCACGCAGGGACCGGAGATCGGCTATTGTTACGTGGAACCGGGCGACCGGTGGCCGGCGGCGACCGTATCCCCGGAGACCGTTCCAGAACCAAGCCGGGCACCGGATACGATCGGTGGGTTGTTGCATCTGGACACTGGCACGCTCACGCCGCAGGAGATAAACGGGTTGTTGACCCATCTGCCCATAGATATCACTTACGTGGACAAGGATGACACGGTCCGTTTCTTCTCCCAGACGCGGGAGAGAATCTTCCCGCGCTCGCCGGCGATCGTCGGCCGCAAGGTGCAGAAGTGCCATCCGCCCGCGAGCCTCCATCGGGTACAAAGGATACTGGATGACTTTCGTGCCGGGCGCCGTGACGAAGCCGAGTTTTGGATTCAGATGCAGGGAAAGTTCATCCACATTCGGTACTTTGCGGTACGCGATGAAAAGGGGGAGTACCAGGGTACGCTCGAAGTAACCCAGGATATCACCCAGATCCGCGCGCTGGAGGGGGAGCGGCGGTTGTTGGACGAAGAGGACTAGGCATAGGAGGAAGCAGGTCTTTCGAAGCAGACCTGACTTCACATTTACATAAATGAGGAGCGAGCACATGCGCATTCTGGCGATCATCACGGGGGAATACGGGCAGCGACACGTAGACAACATCCGTGCCCACGGCCCGGACGACTGGCAGATCGAGGTGTGGCAGGCCCCATCGGTCTTGCCCCCGGTAATCGACTATCCGGAGGACTATATGCCCAAGTCACTTCCTCCTGCCGATCTGATCCTCGCCTTCGGCGAGCACCGGGGCGTGGCGGAACTGGTCGTGGAGGCCGCCAGCATGGCAGGCGCCAAGGCGGTCATCGCCCCAGTGGATCGGGAGGAGTGGCTGCCCCGGGGCCTGGCCCGGCAACTGCGGGGCTGGTTGGCCGGTATGGGCGTGGCCTGCGTCACTCCCAAGCCCCTCTGCTCGCTCACCGAGACCCACTACAACGTCCGCCGCCACCAGGTGGAATACGACGATCCGTTCATCGCCGAGTTTGCCCGGCACTTTGGTCGGCCCGAGTTCTATATCACCGTGGACCCTGAGACGCAGACCATCGCCGACGTCGAAGTGGTACGGGACGCCGTCTGTGGCTGTGCCCGCCACGTGGCCCAGGGCTTGGTGGGAGTCTCCGCAAATGACGCAGAGCAGGAGGCGGGGCTCCTTCATCATCATTACCCTTGCTTGGCTGGCATGGTCAAGGATCCTGATTTCAACGACACGCTGATGCACGTGTCCGGCAACATTCTGAAGGACCGGGTAGGGGAGCAGGTGAAGCAGTATAAAGAGGTGGCCTACATCACCCCTGGCAAGCTGAGCGCGGGCTAAGCGAGATCCGCACTGGAACGAAAGGTGATTGATTCTGGGGCGACATAATGACGGCTGGAAACAAGAAGCGGGTGTTTATCCTAGGTGCGGGCTTTGGAGGGCTGTACACGGCCCTCCATCTGGAAAAGCTGTTGGACAAGGATGCACCTGTGGAGATCACTCTGGTGGATCGTAATCACTTTCATCTCTTTACGCCCCTGTTGCACGAGGCAGCCAGCGGTGTGATACATCCGGGTCTGATTATGACGCCCATCCGGCGCATTCTGCGCGGGAAGCGGATCAACTTCTTGCGTGCCCGCGTGGATGCCATTGATCTGCAGGTCCAGATGATCACGCTTTGCTGCGCGCAGGTACCCTACGATATCCTGGTGATTGGACTGGGCTCGGTCACCAACTTCTACGGACTGGAGTCGGTACGCGATAGGGCGTTGGAGATCAAGAACGCTAGCGACGCCGAATCGCTTCGCTGCCACGTCGTCAATCGGTTCGAAGCGGCCACGCGCGAAAGTGACCCCCAGCGCCGCCGGAGGCTGCTCTCATTCGCGGTGGTCGGGGGTGGATGTACGGGGGTGGAGACGGTTACCGAAGTGCACGAGTTTCTGGTGCACTTGCGCGAGGAGCAGTATGGTCACATCGATCCAGACGAAGTACGCACGGTACTCGTCGAGATCCGGGATCGCGTGCTGCCTCAGATGGACCGCACCCTCTCGCGAACGGCGCTGCGGCGGATGGAGAAGATGGGCATTGAGGTGATGCTCAACACCACGGTGAAGGGTTTCGCGGACAATGGTCTTGAGTTGGCCGACGGTCAGGGTCTGCTGCACACAGAGACGGTCATCTGGGCCGCCGGTGTGCGCGCGAACCCGGTCCTGGATAGCCTTCCTGTGGAAAAGGACCGTATGGGGCGCATCGTTGTTGACGGCAATCTGCGCGTGCCGGGAATGCCCAACGTTTATGTGTTGGGAGACGCCGCCCACGCCCGCCATCCTGATACCAGTGAGGTATATCCACCGACGGCTCAGGTAGCCTATCGGCAGGCGCGCGTCGCTGCGACCAACATCGCTGCCGATCTCCAGGGTGGCTCATATCAGCAGTTCGACTTTGTCTATATTGGTGACCTGGTGTCGCTGGGGCGGCTATCCGGTGTAGCCGATCCGTTCGGTCTGAGGCTGCGGGGCTTGTCTGCTTGGGCAATGTGGAAATTCTACTATCTGCTCACCCTCGTTGGTTGGCAGAATCGGCTGCGGGTGGCGCTCAACTGGCTGCTAGCACTCCTGTTTCCTGCCAACAGCGCAATCTCTCACGAGTGCTCGCCAGAGTGTGCTCTGGGGATGTGTCTGTAGCCAGAGGCTCCACTCACCCTTGCGGTGGGCAGGTGTTGTGGTGAGTAGAGCTCTCGAACAGGAAGTGAGCGTACTTGATGGTCACTGATCTCGCTGGGTGCGCTTGCCAGGGTGAAGCTGAAGACACTTCCGTGTTTCCCGTTGCTCTCCACTCCCACCTCTCCGCCGAGCTTGTCCACGATGCGCTGTACAATGGAGAGCCCCAGACCGTGACCTTCCACATCACCCTGGTCGAGCCTCGAAAAGGGGGCAAATAGGCGGGTCTGGCTCGCCGGTGGAATGCCGGGGCCGTTGTCGCGAACCCAGAACCGTATGTGCCCGCTTGTGGACGGCTCCCCGCTGGGAGCGATGTAGGGAGGAGTTGCACCCAGTTCCACGCGCGGTGGCTGTCCGCCGTACTTTAGCGCGTTGCTGAGATAGTTAGCCCACACCTCCTCGACCCACGGGCCATAGCCCAGGGCCACCGGCCAGGTCTCGGGCACGATGATCTCCGCCTGTCGCTCTTCGATTAGGCTGGCTTGTCGTTCTATGGCCTCGCTCACGATGCTCGCCATATCCAGCGGTGCCATCTCTACTTCTATTCTCCGCACCCTGCCCAGGAGTAGCAGGGCGTGGATGATGTCGTCCATCTTGCGTCCACTCTGTGCCACAAGACGTAGGTAGTGGCGTAGTTTCTCGTCGGGAAGCTCGGCGTGGGTCAGTTCCAAAGCCTCGGCAAAGCCAACGATGCGGGCGACAGGGGACTTGAGATCGTGGGCCACGGTGTGGGCAAAGGCGTCCAGGTCTTTGTTGCGTGCCTCCAACTGGGCAGTGTGTCGCTGCAAGGCATGGAAGAGCTGCGCGTTCGCGATGGCGGATGCGGCGAGGGGAGCCAACACTTCCATCCAGGAGAGGTCTGCAGGTGAAAACGACTCTTGTTTCTTGTTGGCTGCCTCCAGGACGCCAATGCAGGATCCCCGTACAAGGAGCGGCACGGCAACGAGGCTGCGCGTGTGGAAATCGATCTGCTCATCCACCCTGTGGTAGAGGCGCGGGTCGGCCTGAGCATCGGATACCAGGACCGATTGCTGATGCTGAACCACCCAGCCGGCGATACCCTGCCCTGGTTCCAACCGTATCCCGATCAGACGGTCAGTACCATTCCCGAACGCAGCCTGGCACTCGAGACCCTCATCCGCATCCTTCAACCAGATGGACGCGCCCTCTGTGTTCAGCTCGGCCACGGCAATCTGCATCACGCGCCGCAGCACGGCGTCCAGATCCCGCGTGGAGAGCAGGACCCTGCCTGCCTCGACCAGGTGTTCCATCCTTCGCTGCTGGAGACGCTCGGCCAGTTTCCAGTTCATGAGCGTTCTCACACGGGCCAGCAATTCGACGGTCTGAACCGGTTTGGGGAGATAGTCGTTCGCTCCTGACTCCAGCGCCAGCAGTCGGGTGTCTGCATCAGCCTCGACGGTGAGGATCATCACTGGGAGTAGGGCAAATCGCTCGTCGGCCCGTATACGCCGCAGGAGCTCCAGGCCGTCGACCTCGGGCATGTGGATGTCGAGCAGTAACAAGTCCGGCATAGGGGCTCTCCCTTCTGCTCCGATCACGAGGCGCTCCCAGCCGGTCGCTCCATCGCCGCGGGATTCGACCCTGTAGCCCTGTCCGGAGAGGATGTGGGCCAGGGTCTCAACGACTACGGCGCTATCGTCCACGATCAAGATAAGGGTGTCCATCAATTCTCCTGCATAATGGTGTATTCTCCCTGTTGGCGCAGCGTTAGGCTACCATCCTCGCTACCACTGGAGGTTGCTACTACCATTGTATCAAAAGACGGCGCGTACTACAATGGGATATAGGTACTATTGGGGCATAGACGTGCAAGTTCTGATGTTGTTCTCTCACTCGTCATGTGTTATCATATCGTTATGCCACACAAACACCGTATCCCGAGCTGTTCCAATTTGGCAGTCTTCCTCTTGCTGGCGTTGCTGGTGTCCTGCGCGCCAGCTCTACCTGATCGGAATCCCACTTCCACTCCCGTCCCTCCGGTTCCCACGCTTACTCCGTCGCCGACGCCAACCCCGCTACCGACTCCAACTGCTACCCCCATCCCGCCGCTGGAGTTGAGTATCCTCTGGCCCGACCAGGTCTCGGCGCTGCAGCCGGTGCCCGTTGAGGTGGAGTTGGTGCCCCCGCCGGGTGTGGACGTGACGGCGACTGTTCGCGCCCTTGTGTTGGGCCCGAACAGACAGCCTCGCTGGCCAATCGATCTGAGGCCGCGGGAGGGAAACCGGTACGCTGCTGATGAGCCATTGCAGTTGCCCCTGCAGCCGTCAGAGGGCCCCTGGGTGTTGGTGGTGTACGTGCGATCGACGTTGGATGTCGCAGGGAAGCGCCATCTGGCCTTTCGGCCAGAGCCCGTTCATTTCCACGATCTGACGGAGGTCCTACCGCCTGGTGTGGATATGCGTGTGCCCCAGGACTTTATACAAGCGATGGCCGAGGGGGACCAGTGGGCTGGGGGGCGTGTGTGGCGCTACGGCGGCGACGAGCTCGCCCTGTGGTGGGCTCCCGGGCCGGCTGAGTCCCTGCTGCTGAATAACGCCATCGTCATGTTGGAGGCGACCCACGGTACGGGCGAACAACCCGCCGTGCTGGACGTCGAGGAGACCGACTGGAAGGGTCAGACGGCGTTTCTATTCCGCGAAGACTGGCCGGAGCCGGGTGGTGGACCAGCCGAGGCGCTGGTGGTACAGGGGCCCGACCGCTGGTTGTACGTGCTGCGCGCGCGGGCGATGGTTGACGGTGGTATTCCACCGCTGCTACGCCAGGTGTGGGAGACCTTCGCTTTTGTCAAAGACTGAGTACATGTTCAAGAAGGACTTCTCGTGTAGTTTCGTTCCCAGGCTTTGCAGGGCAAGGGCTACAAGATGACGATCGGCGTGCCGACCCACCGGTCGCTCTGGATATAGTCGTCCTCGTAGCCGCCGATGGGGTGGGCCCAGCGGTAGATCCAGCGGGCTACCTCCTGTGAGACGTTCACACAGCCGTGGCTGCGCTGCACGCCAAAGTCATTGTGCCAGTACGTGCCGTGAATGGCCGTGCCGCTTAGGTCGAAGAAGGTGTTCCACGGGATACCCGGCAGGTCGAAGAGGTCTCCCAACGGCTCCGGTCCTCCCGGATAGGGCTGATTGGACATGTGGCGTGAGGGCTGCTTGAGTAGTACACTCATCTCGCCCGTCGGCGTGGCCGTGGCGCCGGGCAAGCCGGAGGCGACGCGCGTGGTGAATACGATCTGGTCTCCCTCGTAGCAGGTCAACCGCTGCTCGGCGATATCGACCTCGATCCGCTTTGCCCCGGCGAAGGGGCGGATGGGGGCCATCTCGTCGCGTGGAACGCGACGCACATCCCGCGCCAACACCCACTGGTGAGACGGGCTCGTGGGTGGGAATTCGTCGTACACCTTGTACCAGCCGGTGCCGTACTCGTCTTCAAAGGTGTCCACCACGTGGAGGACGTTGCCTCCGTAGAAGCGATAGACCCTTGTCGACGGTGTGCTGGGCTGGGCGTACGCCTCCGTATAGACCTGCGAGATCTCGCCCCAGAAGCCCCATTCGCCCACGTCGCGGATGAATGGCTGGGGAGGATAGACGCGCATTGGCAGGACCCAGGCGGAGTGGGCGTATCCAAGGAGGGTCTTGTACCACAGGTCGTTGTGGGCGCTAAAGGGGGCGTGCACCTCACCCAGGATGACGAAAGACTGATCGCGACTCCGTATGTTCAACCGAGTGGCCGAGGTGGCGGGTTCGTCGTAGAAAGCGACGGTGTGGATTGCCCGGCCTATCCGGACCCAGTAGTTGAAGTATGCGCTGTCCGGATCCTCCACAGAATCGTCATCGGGCTCCGGTGGGATGGGGTAGTGAGCGCGCGCGTGAAGGACCGGCGAGAGCACGGACACGGCGGCGGCCGCGGTGATCAGCTTGAGCAGTTTCCGTCTGGTGACAGCAGGCATATTGCACGGCACTCCAGGTGGAGCGAGTGGCGACATTATACCACAACATACCGTTTTCCTCACCTTTCGCGGGTTGCGATTGCGTTACAGCGAAGTTTCACCCCCTCAGATGATCCCCCAGGTCGGAGCAACCGTCGATAGCCCGAGCCAATATCACCAGTCACAGGTCGCCTTGAGAGTGAAGGTCTTTACCGCAGGGTCAAGGGCAGGAACACGTCCTTCGCGGCGATGTCCGAGGCCGCGGTGATGGTGGTGACGTCGCGGACCACGTCGTACCCGCTCAGACTGCTGGCAGCGGTGATGACGGTGGTGTCGGTGCCACTGATCGCCGCCGCCGGGATCTTTACGCTGACGGTGACGGGGCTCCAGCCAAAGGCTGGCAATGTGGCGGTCGGCCCGCCCAGCGGCGTGGCGGTCGTGATCGTGACCGGGTAGCCCGATGACGAAACGCCGATCAGCGTGAAGGCCTGCGTCTCGCTGATCGGGTTGGTCAGCTTGTGCGCATAGACCGCGACATCCCCTGCCACGACCGTGCTGCTCCGGTCGGGCGTCAGCAGGCGTGGGGTGCGGAAGTCGGCCTCCTGGGGGCTGTTCCACGGGAGGTAGAGCCAGCGACCGGCGGTCTGGCCGAGCCGGTTTCCAGGCTGGTAAAGCGTTCGCACGCGCCAGCGGTAGACGATACCCCCTGTGAGACCGTCCACAGTCTGGCTCAGGACGACGCCGCTGGCCAGCGCGTCGCTCCAGGATGTGCCGGTGCCGGAGACGGTCTCGCTGGCAGTGGCGGTGAACGGGATGCCGAGGGGCGCAACTTGCCGCTGAAGCGCCACCGCCTCTCGCCCCAATGGCGAGCGTCCGATCGATTGGAGACGTACCTGGCTGGCGGAGTTTGAGCGTCCCAAGGGGGCAATGGGAACCTGGCCGTCGCCCTCGCTGCGGAGTTGGATAGGGGAGACCGGCAGGCCGCCACTGCCGCCAGCATCGTTCCCCAGGTATATGAACGCAGCCCCTTCGTCGGTCCACACGTCGTTGTAGGTGGGTGCGCCGACGATGACGTCGCCGTAACCGTCCCCATTGACGTCACCGGCGGTGGAGACGCAAAAGCCGTACGCGGCTCCCTCTTGCTCGCCCTGGGCGAACCAATCCGCCGAGCTGGCTACGAGCGTCGTTTGGCCCACGGTCGGACCGCCGTGAAAGACAAAGGCCGCCCCTTCGTTGTTTTGACCGTCGGCGTAGCTCGACGCGCCGACGATGACGTCGCTGTAGCCATCGCCGTTCACGTCACCGGCAGTGGAGACACTGATCCCAAACCTGATCTGTCTCTGTCCGCCCCTGATCGCCCAGTCCGGGGGACCTGCAAGACCTGTCGCGCTGCCGTGGTAGATGAAGGCCCCTCCCTCGCGCCAGGGGGTGACGTGGAGAATCTCGGTGTGCTTGTAGGCTCCGATGATCACGTCGCTGTAGCCGTCGCCGTTCACGTCACCGGCGGTAGAGACGGCGGTACCGAACTCGGCATTTGCAAAGACCTCGGTGACTGTCCAATTGGGGCTCAAGCCGAGGCCCGTGGCCGAGCCGTGGTAGACGTAGGCCGTGCCGTCCAGTTGCTCGTCGATCCCGGACGTGGCGACCCACGGCGCGCCGATGATCACGTCGCTGTAGCCATCCCCGTTCACGTCGCCGGCAGAGGAGACTGAGCGGCCAAAGTTGGCATAGGCCTCATCGGTGGGGTGAGCGGCCCAGGCAAAGTCGATGTCGAGGCCCCTTGGACCACCGTGATAGACGAAGGCCGCTCCTTCGTTCGTCTCCTCGCCGTCGTAACCGTTGGCGCCGATGATCACGTCCGCGTAACCGTCACCATTGACGTCGCCAGCGCTGGAGACGGCGAGGCCAAACCGGGCGCTGATGCCAAAGAGAACGGTGCCCTGGCCCTCTGGTGGGGCGACCCAGTCCGCTGGGCCTGCAGTCAGCCCGGCAGGGCTGCCGTGATAGACGAACGCCTTGCCGTCGTCTATCTGCTCGCCGTCGTAGCGCGGCGCGCCGACGATGATGTCGGCGTAGCCGTCGTTGTTCACGTCGCCAGCGCCAGCGACGGCTTGGCCGAACCAGGCCCACGCCTGGTCGCTCTCGCCGATCCAGGCTGGGCTGGTGGTGGGACCATCCGGCCCGCCGGTGTAGAGAAACGCCGCCCCCTCCTCGGTCTGGCCACGGTCGTACTGCGGGGCACCGATGATGATGTCGGCGTAGCCGTCGCCGTTCACGTCGCCGGCCGCAGCGACGGACCAACCGGCGAGCGCGCCATCCTGCTGACCGGCGGCGCTCCAGGTTGGCGTGGTGGCGAGGCCGCTGGGATGGCCGTAGTAGACGAACGCGCCGCCCTCGTCTGTTTGCTGGTTGTCGTAACCAGAGGCCCCGATGGCTAGGTCGCTGTGACCGTCACCGTCCACGTCCCCGGCGGTGGAGACGGCGACGCCAAAGTGGGCGTTCTCCTGATCGGTTGGGTGTGCGCTCCAGGCCGGGACGGTCGCGAGGCCAGTTGGTCCACCCTGATAGACGAAGGCCGCTCCCTCGTCGGGCTGGATATCGTCATAATCGGGCGCGCCGACGACGATGTCGGCATACCCATCGCTGTTCACGTCTCCGGCGATGGAGACGGCCGCGCCAAAGTGGGCGTTCTCCTGGCCTCCTGTGGCTGTCCAGTCGGGTGATCTGGAGGTAGGCGCCGCTTTGCTAGTGGTCGAACCGCCGTAGTACACATAGGCTCGCCCTACGTCTGTCAAGTTGACGGTGCCGACGACGTCATATCCAGGCGCGCCGATGACGACGTCCGCCCGTCCATCGCCGTTCACATCCCCGGCCGTAGAGGCGGCAGCGCCGAGACGTGCGCCCGCCTGATCGCCGTCGGCCGTCCAGCTCACCGTACCTGTGACCAGGCCAGTCGAACTGCCATAGTGGATGTAGGCTCGCCCTGCGTCTGTCAGGGTAGCTGTGTTGCTGATGTCATACCCCGGCGCGCCGATGACGACGTCGGCGTAGCCATCGCCGTCTACGTCCCCGGCAGTGGAGACGGCGGTGCCGAGCTGGGCGGCGGATTGATCGCCCACACTCGTCCAGTCCGCCGAACCCGTCGCGAGCCCGGTCGGGCCGCCGTGGTAGACGAAGGCGACACCTCCATCCGCCTGATCGCCGTCATAGCCGGGCGCGCCGACGATGACGTCCGTGTACCCGTCGTCGTTCAGATCGCCGGCGGTGGAGACAGAGTAGCCAAAGTGAGCGTCCTCCTGGCCGCCCGTGACCACCCAGTCCGCCGAACCCGTGCCAAGCCCCGTCGAGCCGCCGTGATAGACAAAGGCCGCGCCGGCGTCCTCCTCGGGTGGGGCGTCGTAGTCAGGCGCGCCGACGATGACGTCGGCGTAGCCATCTCCGTCCACGTCTCCGGCGATCGATACGGCGTGGCCAAAGTGGGCGTTCGCCTGGTTGCTCTCGGTGATCCAGTCTGCCGAGCCTACGGTGGGTCCCGTCGAGCTGCCATGGTAGACAAAGACCGCCCCCTCGTTCGCCTGGCCGCCGTCGTACCAGGGAGCGCCGACGATGAGGTCGCTGTAGCCATCGCCGTTGACATCGCCAGCGGTGGAGAGGGCAAAGCCGAGAGAGGCGTTGTCCTGGTTGCTCTCGCCTATCCAGGCTTGGGTGAGCTCCATTGGCCTGCTGGCGGAGGATGGAGGCGAAGTGAGGCGCGCGCGAACGGTGACGGGGTACGCGGCGGCGGCATCACCCAGGGTGATGCGCAGTGCGTCATGCGCGCGAGGTGAAGCGTGAAGGTCTGAGACAAGCTCTATGTGGACGGGGAGCTGGCGACCGGCTGCGTCGGTGGCATCCAACAGCGTGTACTGGAGGGCGGGCGTGCCGTCTGCGGTCGTGAATTCGACGGCATAGCTCCCTTGCCCCGAGCCTCTCGGGGGGACCTCGGCAGCGTGGGGGACGAGGTCGCCGCTTACGCTGAGCTCAAGAGCAATCGGAGCTTGGGTGCTGGGCGTCGGTGGTTGGGTATTGGGGATTCGTAGTTCCTGCTCCAGGCCAGTCCTCTTGTTAGTGTATCGCTCAGTTATCGAAACGCGGTGATACGTGACGCTGTTTTCCTGCACCGAGAGCGTGGGTGTGCTGATGGAGGTCGGCGCTCCCTGCCGCCCAAGGCCGATCAGAGCCAGGCCGAACATCCAGCGGGGAGGTCCCGGCGTGCGCGGCACGATGTAGATGCCGCTGGACTGAAACCCGATGCGCAGGTCCTGCTGGCGGTTCGGGGCCTGGTAGCCCGGGGAGTCACCGGGAAAGAGGGGGGTTGCCTGCCACGTGACGCGATATTCGCCGCTGCGGATGTCGTCCTGCACAGCGCCCCACCAGCCTGGGGATTCCGTGTTGGGTATTGGCTGTTGGGCATTAGGGGGTTGAGGTGAGTGTGAGGCAGGGGGGAAGAGCAGCAACAGCGCGAGCAAGAGCGGAGCGCAAAGGCTGGACCGCAGGATCGATCGTAGACGGTGAGGTTTCATAGACTATCGTTTCCCGTTGGGATTCTGTATCAGGTTGGACGGTGGAGAATCGCGTAGCAGTAACGGCAGGTAGGTGGCATAATGTCTGAAGACGGTGGAGGTATCGGTGGCAACCCCCCACGCGCCCTCGGCGGTCGTGACCCGCACCACGTTGGTCAGCGGCCCGGCGTAGCCCGTCTCGACGGTCACGACGGCAGTCCCTGACCAGACGCCGCCGGGCGCGGGGATCTCCGCCGTCCAGGTGATGTGCCCACCTGGCATAACGGCTGTTCCGCCGGGTTTTTTGCCCTGCCGGATGTGTTCGGGCAGCGTGTCGGTGATGGTGGCATGCAGGAAAAAGTTGCCCGTGTTCGTGATATACATGGTATAGGTCAATTGCCCGCCATCCTCCACCCGGTCGGTGTGAGCTTGTTTGCTGACC
>Ga0180437_10008580_pt1 | contig 12924 bp, 20 predicted proteins | sample SS_ome_4_FD_132410 | JGI IMG/M metagenome (GOLD analysis project Ga0180437, IMG submission 132410) | Hypersaline lake sediment archaeal communities from the Salton Sea, California, USA - SS_3_D_1 metaG | ecosystem: Environmental > Aquatic > Non-marine Saline and Alkaline > Hypersaline >...
CCAATCAATTGTTAGACATGACCAATTATCATTATCTGTTAGATACTGAGACACCGGAAGTTGCGCCAATCGAATGTCCACCGGAGGAATAATGGAAGACCAAGCAGAATATAAAACGATCAAGTGTGAAGATTGTCAAAGATACTATCCTGCAAATATTATGGATACGGTTGACGGGATAACTCTATGTGAAGATTGTCTGGCAAAAAGACTCACGATGAGAATGTCGAATGAAAACACAACCGATTTTACAGAGATGTAGAACCAACAAGTTTTTTCGTTTAGAGATAGGCGACCGTTTCGCTACCTGGGTAGTGGCACTGCTTATGGCGGTGGTGATTATCGCTCAGGTGTATATGATTCTAACAAAATAATGAACACTAAAAGATTTCAACATATCTTCAAATTTATAGAGTGGGACAAAGTTACCGACTGGGAACAGGAATTTCTTGAATCGGTGGAAAAACAATTTAAACACAAGGGTTTTCTCTCTGAAAAGCAGGAAGAAATTTTAGAGAGGATTTATAAACAAAGACAATAAAAGGAGGCAACATGGCTAATTATCCAGCAAAAAAACAGAATGGCAGTGTGCCCGATGTAGTTAATCAAAAGCTACAGGCGATTGCCAAAAACGAGGGCGTTCCACCAGAAGGGCTTACTGTCCTAGGTGGTAAAATTTATGTGAATGTCACCGGGCTTGACGTAAAAGTTAAAACCAAATGCAAGGAAGAAAACCTGATACTCAAGGGGGTTAGTGTTATCCCAATTGAATGTGAGCGTGAAGACCTTTTCGGGTATGAGGGGAAGATAGTTTTTTTTGATAAAGATGGTTTCCAAAAAGCCCTGTCGGCTTGTGGGGATATTTCCCCAGAGGTATTAGACAGGCTAACAGAGGCATTCACTTCTACCTTTTCTGATGTCGGCTGGGCTTCACCCGATACCTGCGAGGGGATAGCTTATGAATATAAGTGGAGTGATCCAGCCAAAAAGAAAGTAAAGGGCAAGATGCTCGTTGAGAACGTAATTATGATGGCTTCCCGCAGGGCAACCAATAGGGCAAAGAGAGAGGCTACCGGAACGGGGCTAACCTCAGTTGACGAACTTCCGGGATTTAATAGCATGTCTAATGGAACTACAAAGCCAGCCACCAAGCCACCTCAGAAAAAATCTACCTCCCCCAAATCGGAAGATGGTTCTGACGATGAAATCAAAGACAAGCTCTCTCAGATTCTTTTTGATTTAGCCGGCGGCGAGGTCGATCAAATCCCAGGGTTGATTGAACAGTATAGTAGCTTTGAGGGGAAGGACGGGAATGTAGTCTCTAGGGATTCTCTCGACGCCCTTAACGGTAAGTGGCTAAACAGCACTTATGGCAAAGCTAAGGCCGATTGGGAGCAGGCAGGGTATGGTCAAGATACCGCAGGAGAACTAAGCGAATGAATATAGATTTCAATCCAGAAACGCACGAATATTTTATTGACGGGGTTAAGGTATGGAGCGTTACTCAAATCCTTGACGCTAATGGTATTAGTGATTTCTCTTTTGTCAAGCCGGAAATACTAGAGGCGGCCCGTGACTTGGGGAACAATGTTCATTCTACTGTTAAGCTATTCTCAAATAATGACCTTGATGAAGATAGCCTTGACCCCGTTCTTGCCTTGTATCTTGAACAGTGGAAAAGGTTTTTAAAAGAAACTAAATTTGAGGTTATTGATACTGAGCAAATTGTTTCCCATATAAAATTTCTCTATTGTGGCCGGTATGACGTCAGGGGAATATTTAAAGATAAATTAACATTACTTGACATAAAAACAGGTAGTCATACAAAGGAAACGGTTAAATATACGGGCGTCCAAACTGCTGGCTATGCCATGGCTTATAATGAGAAGAAAAAGGCAAAGGACATGGCTAAACAACGCATGGGAGTGTGGCTCACGGAAGATAGTTACAAAATGGAATTATGCACCAATAAGGCAGACTTCACAGTGTTTAGGGCTGCCTTGACAATGGCTAACTTTAAAAATGGAGGATTATAAAATGGAAACTGTAAGCATTGATACTACACAGGTAAAAAAAGAAGAAAAACAGGTAGCTGCTATTTATATAGAGTCTACCCAAATCACAATTAGTAATCAGGAACAGTATGAGGGGGCAAGTGAGTTTTTAAAAAGGGTTAAGGCGAAAATTAAAGACCTCGATACCCTGAGAAAATCTATAACGAAGCCCCTGGACACCGCAAAACAAAAGGTAATGGATCTATTTAATCCCCCAATTACGGCCCTTAAAAGGGCCGAGTCTGGTGTCAAGCGGGAAATGATAAAGTATGATACTGAGCAGGAAAAAATAAGAGAAGAACACCAGAAAAAGCTACAGCAACAAGCCGAGGAGAAGGCCAGAAAAGAACGGGAGGCACTTGAGGCTAGGGCAAAGAAATGGGAAGAGAAGGGCAAGGAAGAAAAAGCCGAAGCCCTCAGAGAGCAGGCCGAGGAAATCGAACCGGAAGCCCCCGTAGTTGCGCCCATAGAGCAAAAGCCAAAGGGCGTATCCTATAGAGAAAAATGGAGTGCCGAGGTTATTGACGTTAATCAAGTTCCCCGCGAGTATATGATACCTAATCAACAGGCACTTGATAAAGTGGCTCAAGCTACCAAGGGATCAATTACTATCCCCGGGGTGAAATTCAAGAAGGAAAAGATATTGTCAAGTAGGGCAGCCTAAATGCACATCACGTTCAAAGAAGGAAAATATCAAGAAATTGCATCAAAATGGTTTATCCTCGGTGCTATTGTGGGTGCTGCCCTGGTAGCGCTGGGGACTTATTATCAGCCGTTTCATTGGTTGATGAAACTTATTTTTTAGGGGATTGTAGGAATGACAACAATGGTGAAGAAAGCACAGCATAAGGTTGATATTTGGAACCAGAAATACTTAGTAGGACAAAGGGTTTCTCTACTTATGGATAATGGTAAATCGGTCATAACCAAAACAAGAAGCCCTGCTTGGGTTATGAGTTGCACTGCTGTAGCATTGTTTGAAGGAATAACGGGCCAATATTCCCTTGATAGGGCAACTGCCTTAACAGATTAAATCTCAAGGCCAGGGTAAAGAACAATAAACGCCTGCAAAATTTTTGACTTATTTTGACCGAAAGGGGGTATTTCAAAATAATTATTTTAAAGGGGGAAACTATACCGATAAAATGCATTTCATGTCTAATTGGGGGGAATTTCTATGATATTTGTTACAATTTATTGCCAAAGACATAAGGATAAACATACTGAGGTTTTAGATACTACAGAGGCTATAGTAGTAGAAGGTAAGGGCGATGGGAAAGATGATATTATTATTAAAATTGATGATAAAGAATATTGGTTTAATAAAGCTGATTTGTTAAAAGCTATAAAAACATTTTCTTGAGATATAGCATGAAAGCATAGAAAGAAAAACATGGGAAAAAAGTTGGCGATAACTTAGAGATATTAAGGCGCGATATTAAGACAATTAAATCTCAAGGACAGGGTGAGAAAATAATAACAATTACTGTCTGCAAAATGTGCTTGTAAGTTTTGAAAAAGCCTTGAATGATAATGATCTAATCATCGAGTTTTAAATGACCCAAAATAACCTTGACACCCCTATGAACAAAAGAGGCCCCAAAGCAAAATATATCATCACGCCGGAAATGCATGTGGAAATTAAAAAGGTATATCAAACAATGACCGGCAATGGTGAAGTAAAAGAATTGGCTAGCAGATTTGGAATGCCTCGATGGAAAATTCAGCGTTACGCATTAAGACAAGAATGGTGTGTAAAAAGCAAAAAAGAACCAGACTGGGGCGAAAGGGAATTAAAAATATTGGAGGCGGGAGCACATCTAACGCCGGAGAGGATTCAAGCCCGATTAAAAAAGGCGGGATTCACTCGCAGCTTAAATGGCATTGTCTTAAAAAGAAAGCGAATGAGATTTTTAAAAAATTTAAAAGGAATATCTGCCAGAAGCCTTGCCATCTGTTTTGAAGTGAATCACTATAGAATTGATGATCATTGTGTTACTACCTGGATTGAAAAAGGATTTCTTAGGGCCAAGAAAAGGGGAACAAATAGAACTGAGCGCCAGGGCGGTGATCATTGGTTTATCAGGGAAAGGTGGGTTAAGGATTTTATTATAGAAAACGTAGCTATATTAGACTTCAGGAAGATTGATAAATACTGGCTTGTAGACATTCTCACGGGTCAAAATTAATGGATCAAAATAACCTTGACACCCGACAACTAAAAGGAGGTGAGGGCAATCATGAAAAATGTTTAATAGACCAGGTTCACGATGTTTTAACCACATTAACCAGAATAAAGGAGACTTGAAATGAGCGAAGAAACAAGTATCATGCAAAGAACGGGGGCGTTTATAGTATCACTAAAACGCAACAATAAGCAAATCCGGGAAGACCGAGCACAGGCAATCGGAGAGGATACCGAGCTTCTTTACAAGCGTCACATTGAAGACCTCGAAGTATCAATCAAAAAAATGGAGAGGGAGCAAGAGAACATGCTTGATCTCTCTCCAGAAAACTCAATGAGCCTTGTATTGGCAAGTGATTTTAATGCTACAGAATACGTAAACAAGGATGTTGAACTAGGTGTCAAAATCAGAAACGAACTAATTAAACTTGACATAGCAAAGAAAAGGTACAGTTACCTTTTTGGAGGTGAATAATGGGTGGAGGAACTTATTCGACTTTCGATAGACATACAAGGGCGCTGGATGAGGGCTACTACACAAAATCAACACAAGAAATATTCAAACAAAGAACCATAAACAATGCCATGAATCCACATGGGATAGTCGTCCGAGAATCGAGGGATTCGGCAGAACATCCAAAGAGCTTGGCAATAATGCTTTTCCTCGATGTAACCGGTTCTATGGGATCGATACCTCACTTTCTTGTAAAGCAAGGCTTACCCGCTTTTGTGGAGAGTATTATCAATGCCGGTATTCCAGACCCGCAAGTATTATTTGCGGGGATTGGTGATCATGAATGTGATGACGCCCCTCTCCAAGTTGGGCAGTTTGAATCGAGCGATGAATTGCTTGATAAATGGCTAACTGATCTCTACCTGGAAGGTCATGGGGGCGGGAATTATGGAGAAAGCTATCTCCTAGCATGGTACTTCGCTGCTAAGCATACAGCTATTGATTGCTTAGAAAAGCGTAAACAAAAAGGGTTTCTATTTACTATCGGCGATGAACCAACCCTTAACTCAATCCCCGGACATTCTTTAAAGCAAATAATGGGGGATGGGCAATATGAGGACGTGGCTGCCACTATTCTATTGGACAAAGCAAGAGAAAAATATAATGTCTACCATTTACACTTGCGGGAAGGCAGTAACGGAACCCGGCAAGACGTGATGGACGGATGGAAGCAGCTAATGGGGAAAGACCTCATTATTGTAGAAAGGAAAGAAACGGTGGCTGATATTATGGCTGAAACGATTGTGAAATCTATGGTGGGAAAGATTGAACAGCCAGTACCGGGGGAAAAACCAACGGAGACAATCTTGTAATGAACAAAGCTGTAATTGGATTATGTTTTGGTGATGAGGGCAAAGGTATGTTTGTAGACTATCTTTGTTCTCAATCACCAAATGCACTTGTGGTAAGATTTAATGGTGGTCATCAGGCCGGACATACAGTAGTGACCGATAAGACAAGGCATGTTTTCTCAAATTTTGGCTCTGGCACATTAAGGGGCTGCTCCACATATTGGTCTAAACATTGTACGATCGAACCAATCGGAATAATGAGAGAGCTTGAGTTGTTGAGGAATGAGGGAATCCCCCTAAATCCAAAACTATATATAGATGCTGAGTGTCCGGTAACAACCCCTTATGATATGGCAAGTAATGAAGCCATTGAAAGTCATAATTTACATGGCAGTTGTGGTGTTGGTTTTGGGGCTACAGTTGAGAGGGAAGAAAATTATTATTCATTAAGGTTTTTAGATTTATTCTATCCTAGAATATTCGAGGCTAAGTTATCTTCTATCAAAAATTACTATCGATATATCAAATACCCTGCATTCATTTCCGCAGACATGAAAGATAATTTTATAAAAAAGTGCCTAGAATTAATTTCATCAAAAGAAATTGAATTGGTATTTAAAAGACCAGTAGCTGAACAATACATATATGAGGGCGCACAAGGATTATTATTAGATCAACACTATGGTTTCTTCCCGAATGTAACGAGGTCAAATTGTGGAACAGTTAATTTACCACAATATGAAGATTTTGAGTTTTACTTAGTTACCAGAGGATATCAAGTAAGACATGGAAATGGCTTTATTAGTAATGTGCGGGATTCTGTGATTAGGAAAGATTCAATGGAAACGAATCATTCTCATCCTTATCAAGGTGAATTTAGGAGGGGTATATTAGATACTGATTTATTACGTTATGCAATGCAGAGGGATCATAGAATTAGAGAAGCCAGCAAAAAGAATTTAGTTATCACCTGTCTCGATCATCTTGAAAAGTTCAGATATATGCGTCATGGTTTTATTGCAGAATGCGACAATAAAAGTGATTTTATACAATTAATTTCCGATATTCTCCAGATACCAAGTGTCTATTATAGCGAAAACAGTAATTCTCGGTATGTTAAAAATGACTCTCCAAAATAACCTTGACACCACACATATATATAATATGATACCTCCTGAAAAGGGGGTGTTTGATATGCATCTGGATTATTGTAGTCTCTATCAAAAGAAAAAAGATAGGTGGATTATTTATATCCCTGCTCGCTATTCTAAATCCGGCAAAGAGGATAGGATAGGCTCAGACTACCTCACTAACCTACCTTTCGATTCTAAAAATTATGCTGCGAGAATCGCTCTCAAACTTGAAGATGATATAAGGCTAAGAGGATTTGTTGATACCACTCTTTACAAATATCAAAAGCCCGCAAAATTTATAATGGAGCACTTTGTTGAAACGTGGCTAAAGGATAAAGCATCCCTTGCCCCTGAGACTCTAAGACAGTATCGCTATAAGCTAGGTGCCATATTAGCATTTTGGGGGAAGAAAGATTTGAGACAAATAACACTTTACGAAACGAGAGAATACCGTCAAACTTTAAAGGGAAAACCGAGTGCTAAAAATACGCACATCGGAATTGTTAATGATATATTCAGGTGTGCTAATGAGTGGCATCACCTGGAGGTGCCCTTAATAGAAAAGTATAGGATGGTTGATAAGGTAAAGATATCTGTAGACGAAGGAACTAGAAGATTAATCTTGAGCCGGATTCCCAAGTACCATCAACCAATTTTCAGATTTATTTTTAATACGGGGTGTAGGCCAAGTGAAGCAATGAAACTGCGTTTATCCCTTATTAATTGGGACGCAAAGACGGCTTTCATAAAGGAAACAAAAGAAGGGAAGGAAAAGGAGATCAGACTTGACTTGCTTGAAGATTTAACCCCGATGCTACGGGAGATCCATGATAATGCAAAGGATAAAGAGGGACTTGTTTTTCTCAATAGACAGGGGAAAAAATATGTACCTCCTACATTGCATTGGATATTGAGACAGGCAACAAAAGGGATAACGGATTTTTCGATCAGTCATTTAGGAAGGAGCTCAGTCATAACGCAGATGCTAAAGAAATATGACCTACTCGATACAATGGCACAGGTAGGGCATAAACGTATGTCAACCACGCAGAAGTATGTCCAGGCAATAAATGTAAGGGGAATTAAACCGAAGTTAATTAAGGGCGAGAAGGAAAAGAAGGTTAGGGGGGAGCGATGAAAGAACACCCAATAATTTTCAATTCAGAAATGTTTAAAGCTATTTTGGATAGTAAAAAAACTCAGACAAGAAGGGTTGTGAAGCCTCAAAGTTCAGTAAGCGATTATAGAAAAGTGGGGGTAAACGAAGCAGGGGTAAAAATTAAGTGCCCCTACGGAAAAATCGGGGATAGGTTGTGGGTGCGTGAAACCTTCAAAATAGCAGAAATATATCCACCACCAGGAAACGCTACTGAAAAATTAAAAGTAGAATATCGTGCAGATAATTCTTTTAAATGGTTTGAAAAAGGAACCTGGAAATCTGGAACGTGGATAACTGACCAATGGCGTCCCTCAATCTTCATGCCCCGTTGGGCTTCACGCATTACCCTAGAGATAACCAACATAAGGGTTGAGAGGGTGCAGGAAATTGATTGGCGAGGAGCCAAGCATGAAGGCATATTCCCTAGCCCTGGAGGTTGTTCTGTGATTAGAGAACATCAGAGTATGATTGATAATTTTAAAGAACTCTGGAACTCAATCAATGAAAAACGGGGATTCGGGTGGGATAAAAATCCCTGGGTATGGGTTATTTCTTTTAAGAATTTTTCCCCATTTTTCCCCGAAGCGAAATGACAGAAAAAAAGAGCAATAATTACATAGGGTTTAGAGCTTCTAAAGAATATTAACTCTATTCTTCAATGGTCTAACTATTTGAAATTATTAACCATCAATTTATATGATTTTATATAAAATGTCAATTAACTTTTCGTAACTATTAACTTTTCCTGAGTTTTCCCCGAATGGATGAGTGAGATGAAAAAACGACACCTTAAAAAAATGTTAAAAAAAACAGAGTATAATAAAAGTGTGGGGAACACCAAGGAGGCTTTCCCCGAAGGGAAAACCATAAAAAACCTGTTACTGAGAGGAGGAAATCATTATGGAAAAAGAAATAGATGTATTAGAACAAAATGAAAAACCTAAATTTAAGCATCTTGCAATTGTAGAACTCTTCGGGCATCAACAAATAGCGGGGAAGATTACTGAAGAATCGATCGGGGACTCGACATTTATTCGTGTTGATGTGCCCCCTACAGAGCTTTTCAAAAATGGATATACTAAGTTTTTCCATCCTAATGCTATCTATGCAATCACCCCGGTTAGTGGGAATGTTTTGAATGATGTTCTGAAACATGACGACTATGAGCCGGTAAAGAGGATTCGCTTTAATAATGAGGATGAAATTCCATTTTAATTTTTTTTCATTTATTGAGGGAGATATAGTAAGGGGGAAGTGATGGAAGAAGAAAAACTAAAACCAGAAAATTGTATTTTTGCTAAATATTTTATTGGAAACCAAACATTGGGTGAGGGCAGTTTTTATACTTGTTTATACACGGGGGATATTGAAATTATTAATGGAGAAGAAGAGTGCCCGGAAGAATGTTATATCGTAAAGGCATTGGGACTTTTCAGAAAATTTAAAGAGATGGTAAAGAAATAGCAAGGGGAGAATAATGGAAGAAGAAAAACTACTCAAGGCATTGATCCCAGCTATTGAAAACATAGACAGTGGAAATATGGGCAGTGGGCATGGTTGTCCTTATTGCATTAGTGATTTTGTTGATAAGGCGAATGGGGGATTGAAAAAGATAAATTCAGAATGGCGCTATCATATAGATTATGAAGGGCCTGGAATAGATTTAATCTCAAAACAGATCCGCTAAATGAGCAATCAATATTAACCAGGCTAAGAGCATACAACTAAGCACTGTCCAGCCTTCTCCCCTATTTTCTTTAAACCATTTTCTGAATAACTGAGATATGGTATTATCAGTTACTTTTTTACATACCAATTCTACTATCCCAAAAATCACACCAAAAATCATAAATACTGCGAATAGCCACCACTGTCCAACCAGGGCAGTGGGAACCAGTAATAGCAAAAACAGAATTACTATATCCATTGTTTTTCTCCTTATAACTCAGCACGTATATCACGCTTGCGAGGATTAATGGTTATTTTAATAGCACCAATATCTGTGGGAGGGAGGTTCATTCTTTCTACATAAGACGATGCTCCCTCTTGATACCCCCTTAAAAATGATCCGGTAACAGCAAGTAGCTTTTTCTTTGCTCTCAGATTCCCGGTATTGTCATAATACAGAAGGTTCTTTGTTTCCATTGCCTTAATGTGTGAATGCGCCATAAGATATATGTCTGCCTCCGCATAGGCTACCATGTCTTCCAATCTATTAATCTTAGCTCCGCCCTTCCTGCCCCCTACGTTTCCGTGTGTAGCCAGCATGTTATAGGTAAAAGTAGTATCTTTATTGTAATCACCTTTTTTTACTTTTCCGTATTTCCATTTAAAGCACAATCTTATATACGCTACATCTTCCAACAGGGGGGCTCTTAGTTTTTTCCACATATCATAGCACACATCATGATGGTAATGCCTTCGCACCGCTTCTTCATGGTTGCCCCGTAATATTCCAAGCGATTTTTTTTTAATGGGCTCAAACAATTCTATTATATCCTCAGTCTGTTTTTGGATGACCATATCAACGTCACCCCTATACTTTTTTTCTACCGATCTGATATCAAAGCGCGGATCGGAATAATTAATAGCTTCAATATAATCTCCCATCCCCACCCAGTAAGCATTTTTTCTTACTCTTATCCACTCTATTGTTTCTTTTAGCTCATCGATTGCACATCCGATATTACCCAAGTGGGTATCACCTATTGGTACAATATAAAATTCTTCTACCCGAGATTTCGTGCATGGTATCTCAACCATAGTATATTGCATATAATTACTCCCTATCTTTGATTTTCAAGAGTTTTATAGCTGTATAAATCAGTGCATCACTCACCTCCTCTAAGCCTTCTTGAATAAAATCACGTATATCTGTTTTAAAATCAAGTGCACCATAGGTTTCCAGGCCGACGTTAATTAATCTATGCTTTATCAAATCGATTACCCTTTGTTCGGTATGGGGGAATTCTTCTTCTAAATTAGTATGCAAAAGTTCAAGTTTATCCTTAATAGTTGACAGTCTATCTGTGCAATGGCCTTCCTCGATTAAGAGCCTTAATTCTTCCAAACAAAACATAAACATTTTGTCAGATTCTTCTTTGGTAAGCATAGTTTTCCCCCATAAAAAAACCCACTATTGTGGGTTTATGTTGCCGCCTCATATTCGGCGGTTATGGTGGCCGAGAAATCATCGGGATTGCCGTCGATATTTATTACCCGATATCGCCTAGCTGTACTTTCTTTGATGCTTTTAACTTCAATTATCTTGTTGAGTTCCTGCTTAAATCCAAATAGCGAGGTCTCAAATGTTACAATATCCTTTAAATTTGCATAGCGATCTTTATGTTTAAGACCGAAGAGTTTGGCATAATTAAAAAATATCCCCAATTCCATCTGAACATCTGCATCATGAGGATTATCAAAGTTATCATCACCGCTACCTGTTGTTCCCACTTCAGTCACATAGCTCAAATCAGAACACAGTCTTTTTACAACCCTATCGTTTCCACCATCAACTACATAGATATTAACGTTGTCCGTACATACACCAACCGGAATTTCAAAGTTATCATTGCCACTACCCTGGGTTCCAATCTCAGTCACATAGCTCAAATTAGAACATAATCTTTTGACTACTCGATAATTATAACTATCAACCACATAAAGATTTGTACCATCAGTACAGATTCCATAGGGGAGTTCAAACTGATCATTGCCACTACCCTGGGAACCTATCTCATCATCATAGCTTAGATCGGAACACAGTCTTTTTACGATACGATAATTGTAGGTATCTACCACATATAAATAAGTATTATCGGTACAAATATCATAGGGCGATTCAAAGCCATCATTACCGCCTCCCTGTGAACCGATTTTAGCAACATAACTCAAATCAGAACATAAGAGTTTTACAATTCTATGATTGCCCTGATCAACTACGTACAAATGAGTTCCGTCAGTACATATTCCATGTGGGCTTTCAAGGTTATCGTTACCGCTACCCTGCGAACCCGCCATAGCAACACAACTTAAATCATTGCAAAGATATTTTTTTATGCGGTGATTGTCACGGTCACACACATATAGATACGTGCCATCCGTACATATTCCGGTAGGATTATCAAATTTATCGATACCTGATCCAACGGCTCCAGTTTCATCGTCATAAGTTAAATCAGAGAGCAGCCGCTTAACCACTCTGTCATTCAATCTATCTACAACATAAATATATGGTGCAGTAGAGGCCGCAATATCGGCTAGGCCCATGCTTTCCAGTGAGTTATATTTTGAATCTCTTACAGTCATCGTATAATCGCTATCGGCATTGACTATGGCAATCAATTCACTCAGTGCATCTTGTGCACTACCTTTTAAATCTAAATCAAATTCTGTTTCCCCACTTCCCCCAGCTATAGAGGTTTGAAAATGAACGGTTGAATCATCATTGGAGCCGGTAATGGTAACTGTGCAAACTCCCGTTCCCGTATATTTTATTGTTGCTACCCACACATCATCTGGCGTCCACACACAATCATTTTTGTAAGAATTAATAGTGCCATAACCGTCATCATCGTCCTGTGAGTCCGTATCTTCAAAATTGCTAGATTTTAAAAATTTATTTTCTTGATGAAGATATCCATAGTTTAAATCGATCTTATTCCAGAGATCGCGGATTGAGGCTTTTCGATTAAATGCCGTGCCATATATCCGGGGGAATTGACCGTCTTCATAATAATAATTATCAGTTGCCTCGGAAGTATCGCCCACTTTATTTTTCCATGTAAGCTTTCCATCAACATTGCTCTGATAACAATATGCGTATGATTCCGTGGCAAGCTGAGAGAGTAATTCAAGTGAGGAAGTCAAATCAGTAACATATCTTTTAAAGGCAAATCCCTTCCATATTCCTTCTCTTGCACTTGTAAAATCAGTGGTATTAATTTCTGTGGCTGGCATACCACAAATAGAACGCATAATGTAGTGAGCAATATCACACGGCCTCTCTATTAGTGCACTTGCCGTTCCCGTATAAGTTCCACTTCCATCATCTTTTACCCCCTGAAAATCCACTAGAATAGTTCC
>Ga0180437_10008581_pt1 | contig 12924 bp, 6 predicted proteins | sample SS_ome_4_FD_132410 | JGI IMG/M metagenome (GOLD analysis project Ga0180437, IMG submission 132410) | Hypersaline lake sediment archaeal communities from the Salton Sea, California, USA - SS_3_D_1 metaG | ecosystem: Environmental > Aquatic > Non-marine Saline and Alkaline > Hypersaline > Sediment...
GCGCGCGATGAGTTCTTCTCGGCCCTGGAAGGGGTCACGGACCCGGAGGAGAAGCGCGAGGCGGTGACGCAGACGTTCTACAAGAAGGTCTTCGGCCGCCTCGTTCGGGACAGCGGCGCGAAGCATCTGCTTCAGGGCACCATCCTGACCGACGTGGACGAGACGGTCGCGGGCATCAAGCGGCAACACAATGTCTTCGAGCAACTCGGCATAGACCCCCAGGAAGCGTTCGGCTACAAGATCATCGAGCCGCTCGTCCAACTGCGCAAGGACGGCGTTCGGAAGGTGGGCGAGGCCTTGGGCCTGCCGGACTCGATCTTCAACCGCCCGCCCTTCCCGGGCCCGGCGCTCGCGGCGCGCGTTGTCGGCGAAGCGACGCGCGAGCGGATCGCGCTGGTGCGCAAAGCGACGATCGTTGTCGAAGAGGAATTGCTGTCGAGCGGTGCCTTCCAGTGCATGGGCATCCTCCACGAGGACCGCGTCACGGGAATGCGAGACGGAAAGCGCGAGTTCGGCCTGCAGATCGAGGTCCGCTGCTGGGACAGTGTTGACGCGCGCACGGCCACGCCGACGCGGCTGTCCTTCGACGTTCTGGAGAAGCTTGCCGCCCGCCTCACGACCGAGGTCCCCGGCGTCGTCAGCGTCACGTACAACATAGCCACCAAACCGCCTTCCACGATGGAGGTGGTCTGAGGGGGCGATGCTCCGTTTGACAGCGGATAATTGATATTCGAGCACGAGAAGCGACTTCTCTCGCAAAGCCGCAAAGACGCCAAGAACGTCAAGTTTATACCGGACAGTCCGTTACGGACGTTCTTTCTGCCTTAGCCCCTTTGCGTGATCCATTAGTTCCGCGACGTTCAATGGGATTGTTTTCACTTCTGCAACGGGAGGCTCATGTGCAAGACAACGGCATCGGCTTCGACAACGAGCGGTATCTTACCGAACAGTCCGAGGCGATTCTGGAACGCGTCGGCGGGTTCGATAACAAACTCTATCTCGAATTCGGCGGGAAGCTCATAAGCGACTTCCACGCCGCGCGTGTGCTGCCGGGCTTCCAACCGGACGTCAAGATGCGGCTGCTTCAGAAACTGAAAGACAAGGCCGACATCCTGCTCTGCATCTACGCAGGCGACATCGAGCGCAAGAAACTGCGGGCCGACTTCGGCATCACCTACGACGCCGACGCCATGCGGCTGATGGACGATCTGAAGGACTGGGGCCTGCCGATCCGCGCCGTGGTCATCACGCGCTTCGAGGATCAGCCGGCCGCGCGGCATTTCAAGAGCCGGCTTGAGCGCCGCGGCGTGCGCGTGTACACCCATCCGCCCATCAAGGGTTATCCGTTCGACATTCAGCGCATCGTCAGCGATGAAGGTTACGGCGCAAACGCATACGTCGAGACGGACAATCCCCTTGTCGTCGTCACCGGTCCCGGGCCGGGCAGCGGCAAGTTGAGCACGTGTCTCTCGCAGATGTACCACGACCACCGCCGCGGGATGAATTCGGGATACGCCAAGTTCGAGACCTTCCCCATCTGGAACCTGCCCTTGAAGCATCCGGTCAACGTGGCCTATGAATCGGCGACGGCAGACATTCGCGACTTCAACCTGATTGACCCGCACCACCTGGAGGCCTACGGCAAGACGGCCGTGAACTACAATCGCGACGTGGAAACCTTCCCGGTCCTTCGCCTGATTCTCGAACGCATCACGGGGGAGAAGTCCATGTACCTGTCGCCGACGGATATGGGCGTGAACCGCGCGGGGTTTGCCATCGTCAACGACGATGCGTGTCGCGAGGCCGCGAAGCAGGAGGTCATCCGCCGCTACTTCCGCTATCGCTGCGAATACGCGATGGGGTTCGCGGACGCCGAGACGGTCCGCCGCGGGGAACTGCTGATGAACGACTTGGGGGCCGCGCCGGAAGACCGGTCCGTGGTCGGGCCGGCGCGGGAGGCGGCGCGGGCCGCCCAGGAGAGCGGCAAGGGTAACGACGGGATTTACTGCGGCGCCGCCCTGCGGCTGCATGACGGGACCGTTATTACGGGAAAGAACTCGCCCCTCATGCACGCGTCGTCAAGCCTGGTACTGAATGCCATCAAGCTCCTCGCCGGACTGCCCGACCGTGTCCACCTGCTCTCGCCCGCCACAATCGAATCCATCGGCCGCCTCAAGCGCGATATCCTCTCGCGCAAGAGCATCAGCCTGAACCTGGAGGACGCACTGGTCGCGCTCAGCATCAGCGCCACGACGAACCCGAGCGCGCAAGCGGCCATGGAGAAGCTGCGCGACCTGGCCGGGTGCGAAATGCACATGACCCACATGCCCACCCCCGGCGACGAGGCCGGCCTGCGGCGCCTGGGAGTGAACCTCACAAGCGACCCCGACTTCTCCAGCCACAACTTGTTTTTGGCGTGAGGAAGGAGCATACGGGGTTGCGCAATCGAGCGCGGCCGACCGGACGCTGCCAAAGAAGAGCGCATCGCCGCCATGAAGCGAAAAGGCAAACGCGGCAAGAGGGGAACGCATTCCGCCTCGCGCCGTTCCGGAAACGTGCCTGAAGCCCCCTTTCGTCGGTCCTTCAGACCGTGGGCGATTCTGCTGCTGCTCCTCGCCTTGACCTGCGCGGCCTATTGGCCGGTATGCACGCAAGACTTCACTATGTGGGACGATGTAGAAAACATCGTCAAAAACCCGGACCTCAACCCGCCGACCTTCCGGGGCATCCTGCGCTATTGGCACCCCAAAAACACAGCGCGCGGTCTCTATGCGCCGGTCACCTATACGGTATGGGGAATCGTCGCGCTCGTGCCCGGACGAGGGGTGGGGACGCCGCCGGACTCCGCGTTGAACCCTCACGCATTTCACACGGTCAATCTCCTGCTGCATGTCCTGAGCGTATGGATGGTTTTCCTTTTTCTGAGAAGCATGCTGCGTCCGATCGCCGCGGACCACAAAGCCTCCGATTGGGCGGCATGTGCCGGCGCGCTTCTATTCGCGCTTCATCCGGCGCAAGTCGAATCGGTAGCCTGGGTCTCGGGCACCAAGGATTTGCTTTGCGGCCTGCTCACCATCGTGGCTCTCGGCCAGTACCTGGGCTATGTGCGCGCAAAACACAATGAGGACAATTCCCTGTCCTGGCCCAGGGTCTGGCATCCACGGTATCTTGCGGCCGTGGGCGCTTTTCTGCTGGCCATGTTCGCCAAGCCGGCCGGAGTGGCAATGCCGCTGGCAGCCGGCAGCATTGCTTTTTTTGCTCTGAAAAGACGGTTCTGGCAGGTCGTCTTGGACCAATTGCCGCTGTTGGTCTTGTCGGCGGTTTTCATTCTATTCAACAAGTCTGCCCAGCAGTCCGGCCCAATCAATTTGACCCCACTCGCTGACAGACCCTTCATTGCAGGAGACGCGATAAGCTTCTATCTGTACAAGCTCTTCGTCCCCGTTGGATTCTGCATTCATTACGGACGGACCCCGCAATACTGGTCCGCGCAGGACTGGAAATACCTCACCGGCGTCCTGCCGTATGTCCTGGCGGCCGCGGCGGCGCTGTGGTTTTGGATCGCGAAGTCCAAAAGGGAATCCCTTCGATGGGTGTTCGCGGGCGCGGCCGTATTCGTGGCCGGCCTGCTGCCGGTACTGGGTCTCATGCATTTCATGTTTCAATGGCTTTCGACCGTGGCCGACCACTATCTCTACCTCCCGATGCTGGGGCCCGCCTTGATTCTGGCGTATCTGCTCGCCCGAACCCGCCGGCTCGGCTGGCGGATCGCGGCGGCCACTGGTCTGTGCGTGCTGGGGGTGTTGGCGGCTTGTCAGGTTCCGAAGTGGAAAGACTCGGACACGTTGCTGCGCCACGCGATAGCCGTCAATCCCGACAGTTGGATCGCGTACAACAACCTTGCCATGGAGTACGAGAGAAAGGGGGAGCTCGTTCAAGCCATCGCCCAGTACCGAAAGGCCCTGGATAAGGAGCCGAACAACTTCGGGACGCTATTCCGGCTCGGTATATGCCTGAAGAACGGGAACCAACCCGATCAGGCGGAAATCGAATTCGCCGAAGCGCTCAAGCTCAACCCCGACGACGCGCGAACCCACTTCAACATGGGCCTTGTTCTGGGGATGCAGAACAAGTTCGAACAGGCCGCTGAGCATTATCGCGAGGCGATCCGCCTCGATCCCTCGTATGCCCACGCCCACAACAACCTGGGGCTTATCTATGAGAGGCGCGGCAATCCGGCCGCGGCCGCGGCGCATTACGAAGAGGCCGTGAAATATGCGCCCGACATGAGGCAGGCCCGAGCCAACCTCGAACGCGCAAGAAACAGAATAGGCGAACAGCGGCGTTGAAAATCTCCATGATCGAGCAATATTCGCTCCTTACCGGGGACGTATCCGCCCCTAAGCTGTTCCCGACACAAAAACCAAGGACCCCGCGTTTCGCGAGGTCCTCGGTTCGTACCGCCGACAACTATGTTGGGAAAGCTGCTCAGCTATCGTAGTAGAGATGAAACTCGTGCGGATGGGGGCGGAGGGCCAAGGGACCGAGTTCGTTCTCGCGCTTCCACTTGATGTACGAGTCTATCAGCGGCTGAGTGAACACGCCGCCGGCCAACAGGAAGGCGTGGTCGCCCTCGAGCGCATCAACGGCCTCGGCCAGGCCGGGGGGCGTCTTGGGGTACTTGGCCAGTTCCTCGTCGCTGAGTTCGTAGATATTCTTGTCCAGCACGGTCGGCTCGATCTTGTTCTGAATCCCGTCTATCATCGCCATGAGTACGGCCGGCCATGCGAGGTATCCGTTGGCCGTCGGGTCGGGGCAGCGGAACTCCAGACGCTTGGACTTGGGGTTCGAGGAATACATCGGGATGCGGATGGCCGCCGAACGGTTGCGCGCGCTCATCACCAGATTGACCGGGGCTTCGTAACCGGGCACGAGCCGGCGATAGCTGTTCGTCGTCGGAGCGCAGAAGGCCAGCAGGGCTGGCGCGTGCCTGAGGATGCCGCCGACCGCGAACATGGCGAGTTGGCTGAGTCCGGCGTAGCCTTTCCCCGCCATCAGCGGCTTTCCGTTCTTCCACAACGAGATGTGCGTGTGCATGCCGCTGCCGTTGTCCTCGAAGACGGGCTTCGGCATGAACGTCGCCGACTTACCGGCACGCTTGGCCACGTTCTAGATGATGTACTTGTGCCACATGAACCGGTCGGCCATTTGCGTGAGCTCGGCGTACTCCATGTCGATCTCAGCCTGGCCCGCGGTGGCGACCTCGTGGTGATGCGCTTCGACGCGAATCCCGACTTTCATCATCTCGTAGACCATCTCGCCGCGCAGGTCGTGGTACGTGTCCGTGGGACTGACCGGGAAATATCCGCCCTTGAAGCTCGGCTTGTAGCCAAGGTTCGGTTCCTCGAAACGCGCCGTGTTCCACGCGCCCTCGACGGAGTCTATCTGATACATACCCATGTGCTGGTTCTGCTGATAGCGCACCTCGTCGAAGATGAAGAACTCCGGCTCCGGGCCGACGTAACAGGTGTCGGCGATCCCACTGTCCTTCAGGTACTCCGCCGCACGGCGGCAAACGTGCCGCGGGCACTTTTCGTAGTCCTCGCGCGTCACGGGGTCCACAATGTGCGCGATGACGCTGACGGTCGGCTTTTCGAAGAAGGGATCCATCACCGCCGTGTCCGGATCGCACACGGCCATCATGTCGGATTTGTGAATCTCCTGCCAACCACGGATGGACGACCCGTCGAAGCCCAAACCTTCGGTGAAGATACTCTCGCTGGACGTCTCCACCGGATACGAGCAGTGCTGCCACGTGCCGAGCATGTCCACGAACTTCAGGTCAATCATCTCGGCCCTGTGCTTTGTGCAGAATTCGAAAAACTCTTTGGGCGTCATTCCGCGTCTCCTTTCTGATTCTCTTTCTGGTGAAGCGAATGCCTCTTCGCGCCACCGTTTTTCAACCTTTTCCCACGACAATACTCAAGATAGAGGGCAAAGCCTGTTCCAACCCCGGAGATTTTCGTTACCCCTTGATAAGGAAGAGGTTGCGCATGAAACGTGCCACAGGCCGCCGCTCATTACCTACATTCCTGTAGCTCTACAGATGCTTGACCTACGGCTCCGTATGCTTTGTGTTATTCGCCGGGCGGAATCGCTTCCAATTGATCGCGTACTTCTCGACCCGCAGTCCAATCGTGCGCTCGGTGATTCCCAGTGTCCGCGCGGCCTTGGCCCGGTTGCCTCGGGCTGCTTTCAGCGCGTTCAGAATCAGAGCGCGCTCGACGCTCTCGAGCGTCTCCGGGAGCGTCCCGCAAAGCGCCACCGGGTCGGGCGCGGCCTCCCGAAGCGTCGGCGGAAGATGGCCGGATCGGATGACGCCGTCGTCGGTCATCAAGACGGCCCGCTCAATGCAGTTTTCCAGTTCACGTACGTTGCCGGGCCAGCGATGGGCCACCAGCCTGTTCATCGCCGCGGGGCCCATCCGTCGCACGGGTTTGCGGTTCGCCCCGGCGTAGCGCTTCATGAAAAACTCCGCGAGCAGTGGAATGTCGCCCTTCCGTTCCCGCAGCGGGGGCACCGGGATGCTGAAAACGTTGAGGCGATAGTAGAGGTCCTGGCGGAATTCCCCACTAATTACAAGGGTTTCCAGGTCCCGATTGGTGGCGGCGATGACGCGCACGTCGGCGCCGATTGTCTCCATGCCGCCGACGCGCTCGAATTCTTTTTCCTGAAGAACGCGCAGGAGCTTGATCTGCGTCGCGGGCGAGAAGTCGCCGACCTCGTCCAGAAAAATCGTGCCGCCCGAGGCCAGCTCGAAACGGCCCTTCCGCTGCGTCAGCGCGCCCGTGAAGGCCCCGCGCTCGTGCCCGAAGAGCTCGCTCTCGATCACGGTCTCCGGAAGGGCGGCGCAGTTGACCTTGATATAAGGTTTGGGCGCGCGGAGACCGCGTTGGTGAATCGCGTGGGCGACAAGTTCCTTCCCGACGCCGCTCTCCCCCCGGATGAGCGCCGTCGCGTCGCTGCGTCCGACGCGATCAATGAGATCGTAAACCTCCCGCATCGCCGGCGAGTCGCCGATCATATTCAGCGGCCGGAACGGTGCGTCATTAGCCACGGCATGTGCTCCTCGGGCACAGGGAAACCTACAGAATTGTATGATATGAGCGCGGCCAATGCAAATCCAACCCGGGGCGTGTGCTTTGAGAAAGGCGATTCCCAAACGTAACCCACCTTCAGACAGTGGGTTGCGCGGCCTGAACGTTCTGTCTCACTTGCCTGAAGTTGAAAAGGCCAACCAAAGGAGGAGCGGGAAGAAATCGCTTGTCGGCGATGCCGTGCTTCGTTTGGCGGCCTCGTCGCGCTTCTGCTACAATTCCCGCTCGTTCCTTTACCGGCACATGGTTCCCCGCGAGTGCACAATGACAAACGAGAACAACAAAGACGACAAGCCGCGCCATTTCATTGAAGAGGCGATCGAGGAGGATCTGCGCGCGGGTCGTTTCGAGGGCGTCCATACGCGGTTCCCGCCGGAACCGAACGCCTACCTCCACATCGGCCACGCGAAGGCGATCTGCATAAACTTCGGTATGGCCGAGAAGTATGGCGGCAAGTGCAACCTGCGTTTCGACGACACGAACCCGGCGAAAGAGGAGCAGGAGTTTATTGACGCGATCATCGAGGACGTGCGCTGGCTGGGCTTCGATTGGCAGGATCGGCTCTTCCACGCGTCGGATTACTTCGAGCGGATGTACGAGTACGCGGTACAACTCATCGAGCAGGGGGACGCGTACGTCTGCGATCTGACGCCTGATGAAATCCGGGAACACCGCGGCACGCTGACCACCCCCGGCAAGGACAGTCCGTATCGGGATCGGTCGGTCGAGGAGAATCTGGACCTGTTCGCCCGCATGCGCGCGGGGGAATTCCCCGATGGCGCCCGCGTCCTGCGCGCGAAGATTGACATGTCGCATCCCAACCTGAATATGCGCGACCCGGTGATGTACCGCATCCTTCACGCCGCGCACCCGCGCACGGGCGACGCCTGGTGCGTCTACCCCATGTACGACTGGGCGCACGGGCTGGACGATTCCATCGAGCGCGTCACGCACTCCCTGTGCAGCCTGGAGTACGAGAATCACCGTCCGTTGTACGACTGGTTTCTGAAGAAACTCGGCGTCTATCATCCGCGTCAGATCGAGTTCGCCCGCCTGAACCTGACCTACTGCCTGATGAGCAAGCGGCGGCTGGTTGAACTGGTCGCTCAAAACGTCGTGCGCGGTTTCGACGATCCCCGCCTGCCGACGCTGCGCGGTCTGCGGCGGCGCGGTGCGACACCCTCGGCGATCCGCTCCTTCTGCGACCGTATCGGCGTGGCGAAGACCGACAGCGTCGTGCAGTACGAGTTGTTCGAGCACTGCCTGCGCGAGGACCTGAACAAGACCTCCCCGCGCGCGATGGGTGTGCTCGATCCGCTGAAGGTCGTCATCACGAACTACCCCGAAGACAGGGATGAAGAACTCGACGCGATCAACAACCCGGAGGACGAAAGTGCCGGAACACGCAAGGTTCCGTTCTGCCGCGAGATCTATATTGACCGTCAGGACTTCATGGAGGACCCGCCCAGGAAGTTCTACCGTCTCGCGCCCGGTCGCGAAGTGCGGTTGCGTTACGCCTACTTCATCACGTGCAACGAGGTCGTCAAGGACGAGGCGGGCAATGTGACGGAACTCCGCTGCACGTACGATCCGGCCACGCGCGGGGGCGATTCGCCCGACGGCCGCAAGGTGAAAGCGACGCTGCACTGGGTTTCGGCGAAACATGCAGTCATGGCGGAGGTCCGACTCTACGATCATCTGTTCACGAAAGAGGACCCGGACGACACGCCCGAAGGCGGCACGTGGCGGGACAATCTCAACCCGGACTCGCTGAAGGTCCTGCTGGCGGTTCCGGTCGAGCCTTCACTCGCCGACGCGACGCCGGGGCAGCGACTGCAGTTGGAGCGTGTGGGCTATTTCTGCGCCGACCCGGACTCCGCGCCCGGCAGCCTCGTCCTCAACCGGACGGTGACCTTGAAGGACACGTGGGCGAAGATTCAGCGGCGGAAGGCCGGGCGCGGTTAGTGCGCGTTGTGCTTGCATAGCCACACAGCGGGATGCCGGAGGCAGGAGCCCCGTAAGGGGCGAAAGACGGCAGCCCACGGCGTGAGCCGTGGGAATGGGCGCCTCCCTCGCGCCCAGCCCCGCAAGGGGCGAAAGAAGTGCGCTGTTGGCTCGGGCACGTATGGGCACGCAACAGCCTGTCGAATGCAGAGTAGTGAATAGGGAGTAGTGCGTGAGGAATGGCCCTCGCCGCACGCACAGGTGCTCTCCCAACCAGAGAGCGTGTGGGCACGGGTTTCAACCCGTGCGTCGGCCCGGAGGGGCGACACGTCATCAATCAAAGACACTGGCAAGACGGCGTCCCGCCTCCGGCGGGACACGCGGACTGGATCGTTCGGGTGCCTCACGACAGGTAGTCCGCGTTCCGTTGAAGCGTAAGAGTTCACGAATTTCACGGATTACGCGAAGCCTGGCCAAGTCGTGCTATTCGTGCAATTCGTGTACCTCCTTCCGCCGTTCTCATAAAAGTGTGCAATAGACGGGGGCTGCCCGCCATGGCTGGTCCGGCGAAAATTTTCGCAAAAGCCCTTGACTCCCCTCTGTGTATGTGCTAATATTTTAGCCGGAGCACGTTTCCCGCGAACAGCTCGCATTATTCGTCAAGTTTTCGCCACGGAGCCGCAGAGCACACAGAGATAACGAATCATGGCTGATTCTGGCAACGGCGAACGGCAACACACTGTCGAATGCTGCCCGTGGGCCAAGACCATGGGAAAGGCCGTTCTCCGTGCCCTCCGTGCCTCAGTGGCCGACTTTTCGCGTTAGGAGGCAACAGTGAAGGAAGGCCAACTCAGCAAACGCGAGCGGCAGATCATGGACGTCGTCTATTCGCTGGGCAACGCGACGGCGACCCGGATACTGGAGAGCCTGGAAGATCCGCCCTCGCGCAGTTCCGTCCGCACGTTTCTGACAATCCTCGAGAAGCGCGGCCACCTGCGCCACAAGAAAGTCGGCAAGGCATACGTCTACGAACCGACCCGGCCCCGGCGCGCCGTCGGCAAGTCCGCGCTCCAGCGGGTGATTGACGTCTTCTTCGGAGGCTCGCTGGAGAAGGCCGTCACGGCCCATCTCCTCGACCCGAAGACGGAGTTGTCGAAGGAAGAACTGAGGCGTCTCTCGAAAATCGTCAGTGAGGCAAAGAAGAAGGGATAACCATGGGCGCACTATTCCCGAAGTTCATGTCGTTCATCGTTCCGGTTATGGAAGACGCCGCGCTGAAAGGCGTCGTGCTGTTGGCGGCGGCGGGGTTGGCGACGCTGGTAATGCGGCGCGCATCGGCGGCGATGCGGCACCTCGTCTGGACACTCGCAATCGTGGGACTTCTGGCGCTTCCAGTTCTCTCGGCCCTGTTGCCCCAGTGGCAGGTCCTGCCGGAATGGCCTGCTCTGAACCGGGGCGAAGAGACAGTCGTACAGCCTTCGCCGTCCGTTGCCAATCCCATACCAGCCATTGCTCCGGCAACCGCAGCCACGACGCCCAGCCCGGCGCCGATTGTCGTTTCCGAGGACGCGCCTTCTGTCGCAATGGCCCAGCCCGACGCGCCCGCAACCGCACATAGGCCAACGCCCATCATTAATAATCAGGTTGCCCCTCCCGCCAAGCGCAGCCTGCCCTGGCGCGAATGGCTGCCGCTGCTCTGGATTCTCGGGGCGGCGATTGCGCTCATTCCCGTCGTCGTCGGCCGGTGGGCGCTGTGGCGGCTGTGTCGTTCGGCGCAACCGATAAAGAGTGCCTCATGGGCCGACGTGCTTCGGACGCTTGCGGAAAGAATGCGCCTGCGGCAAAGGATTGTCTTGCTACGCAGCGATCGGTCCGTCATGCCCATGGCCTGGGGCATACGCCGGGTGCGCATTCTGCTGCCGGGGGAATCGGACGTCTGGTCCGCCGAGCGCCGCCGTCTGGTGCTGCTTCACGAGATGGCGCACATTCACCGCCGCGACTGCCTGACGCAGTTCCTGACAAACCTCGCCTGCGCCATGCACTGGTTCAACCCGCTCGTGTGGATCGCGCGACGACGGATGGTGGCCGAGCGCGAACGCGCATGCGACGATCTCGTTCTCGCCGCGGGATTCCAGCCGAGCGATTACGCGCAGGAACTTCTTCACGTCGCCTCCGGCCTGCGCGGCGGGCTTTTGACCTCCGGCGCGGCCATCGCCATGGCACGCCCCTCGAAACTCGAAGGCCGCCTCCTCGCCATCCTCGACAGCAAACGCAACCGACGCGCGCTGACGCGGTGGGCCGTCCTGATCGGGCTGCTTCTTGCGATCATTGTCGCTGTTCCGCTCGCGGCGTTGCGGGCACAAACTGGACGTGAGAGAGAGAAACCGTTGCCGCCCGGTCAAGTCGAGATTCGCGTTGTATTGCGGACGCACCCGTACAAGCCGGGGGATGTCGCCGGTTCCGGCGAGTGGAGCCCTCTTTATTCCCATTCCATTTCGTTGCCGGAAGCCTCCGATGCATTCACGAAAGAATCCACAGTGGACGGCAACACCGTCAAGATGACGTGGACGAAAGCCAGGGTCCGCGAAGAAACGCAACGGCGTCCCCGCGCACTGGTCTTGGAGGGATTCTCGTACAAGTTCAGCCCTGTTACCTCTTCCGACGGGCGCAGGACGTGGAGATATGATTCGGCTGAACCCGGGGAGACGTGGCTGACGGCGGAATGGAAGGACATGCTCACAGCCGTGCCGTACGAACAGGCGGGGCACACATCGGCGCCATATGACGGCCCCGTCATCACAGTGCAATGTCGGTATGTTGACAATAAAGCTCTCTTAGAGCGAGGCGTATTCAAGACCGTGCTGCCGAACGGCGGCACGATTGAGCTTCTGGGGGTCTCCTACCATCCTTCGGAAGGAAAGCCGTGGTGGAGGCCGGATGGAACGCCGGTCGTCCCGGGATTCATCACCTCCGGTTCGCATTCCTATCCCGGCCCCAATGAACAAGCGCATGAGTTTGTGCTGCGCTCGAAAGGGCTGCCGAACGGAAGTTCGGGGCTGAAATGGAAATTGGACCCCGCGGCCAGTTCCGCCGGCGGCGAGGCGGCCTATGACAACGGCGGGCCAGCAGCCGACCTTAAGATGTTCTCCGCGAGCATTCCCAAATCGGCGAAGTCGGTGAACATCAAGATCGGGGTCGCCACAGGAAACTGGGAAGATGTGGCGGAAATGACCCCGGAACATGCGGGAGCGAGCAGCGGCGACACTCAAGGCATCGCCATGTCCTTCACGCGGGGCTATGAGCAAGAGGGCAAGGCGGCCGTAACCGTGACCCATAATGCCAGGGAGCGGAATGTCAGGTTGATAGCTCTCGACGCGCAAGGTCGAGAACATGCGGCAAGCATCCATAGCTACGGCGTCGGCGCATCCACTCAGATGACGGGGACTTTCGATCTGCCGCTCGATCAGGTCAAGCTTTTCAAGCTTCAGGTACGCCCTTATCACTGGATCGAGTTCCGCGACATAGCACTCGCGCCCGTGGCCGGACCTGCGAACAACGCACGAGACTCCTCAGCATCCGCCGCGCCCGCGCCTGACGCAAGCGCGAACGCTCCGGACTTCGACCGCGAAACGTTCCTGAAGGATATGCCGCTCAAGTTCAGCGAACTCGTGGCGCAACCTGAGGAATTTACGAGGATCATTGAAGCCCGCGGAGACGATGCAATCCGCGAGCTCGCGGAATTCTACGAAGCGTACGGCCTCAAACCCGACGAAGACTTGAAGGTGATTTCGCCCCCCTACGTGCCCGGTCGAAAGACGCTCTA
>Ga0180437_10008584_pt1 | contig 12922 bp, 10 predicted proteins | sample SS_ome_4_FD_132410 | JGI IMG/M metagenome (GOLD analysis project Ga0180437, IMG submission 132410) | Hypersaline lake sediment archaeal communities from the Salton Sea, California, USA - SS_3_D_1 metaG | ecosystem: Environmental > Aquatic > Non-marine Saline and Alkaline > Hypersaline >...
GGACTTGGGCCACACAGTCACGACCACCTCCATCTCTTCTCCCGGGGGGACTGTCTTCTTCTCGATTCGGCCCACGGTGCAGGAACACGAGGATTTGACTTGTGTGATCTTCCAAATATGTGGACCTTCGTTCTTAATGGCAAACGTGTGAGTCGCCGGCTTTTCCGCATCCAAGAGTCCAAAGTCGTGAGAATAGACAACTGAACCGTCCGCTTTCTCAAGCTTCTGTTGGGGGACCCCACTCGGTCTAGATGAATTCGAACACCCAATGAGGAAGCCTAGAAGCATGATCGGCAGTGTTCTGACCGCGCGGTTTCTTTTTCCACAGAAATAACCGAAGATCAGAGTAACCAGCGACACCGCCGATACCGCAAAAAGAAAGTGGATGAGGCGTTCCCGTACCGCCGAGGATTGCACAAGCGCAACGCCTGACCAATCAGACCGAAAAACACCGATATCGTCTTGAAAGGCACCGGTTGGCGGGTCCATGATACCGAAATGCTCGGGGCCAAGCTCGTAAATCACCGCAAAATGGCCGCTTTTGTAGTGAATGATGATAGGTGGTCTGAACCGCCTTAGCTGGCCAACGTCTTCTAACTTCACCGTTCTTAGATTAAGACCTTTTGCCCGTGCCGCCAGGCAAAGATTCTTCGATGATGTTCCGTGTTCGGGATCGAATTTGGCGAGTTCTTTCAATTCCTCAAGTTCACAGTCAATATCGTAAAGGCGCAGCGTGATGTATAAGCTATAGACCCCGCACATGTTTGCATTATAGACGGACTCCTCTGTTAGCCGCTCCGCTTCGCCAGCGGCACTCTCCGCTTGAAATACAACTATCCCGTAGACAAGGACGCCAAGAGCGGACGATAGAGTTGAAATTCCCACTACCTCCCAATCAGTATTGGCGGCTTCACCTAGACTCTTTTCCTCATGACACGTCGTCTTGTAAGGATGGAAGAGAAAAGGAGTACCGCAACAACGGGCAATGCCACAAGTAGAACTTGTTGCCAACCGCCTTTTGCCATGTCGAGGCGCGGGTCTTTAACCATGCCCCCTTCGGCTGTGGCGTACAAGCGGGTTTCCTCCGCGAGATCGGTCCCAGTCGTGTCCGCACCTCGGACGTCTGCTTGAGGAACAGAATACATCAGAGCATCAAGATCCTCTTGGCTGACTTTCTTGCTAACAAAGTAGCCCCTCTCCAAGATCTTGTCATAGACTGCCGTACCTTCCGGAAAAACAAGCCTAAAAAATGAATCCGGCAAACCCTGATTGACTCTGTAATTCTTTACAGTCATTCTCACGTTTGAATCACGCTCGCGGGTTTCAAAAGAAAGCAAGGGGTATCGCTCTTCGGGTGGCAACCGGAGAATCTCGAGATAGTCCTCGAATGTTTCATAGTCGACGAGCACGGTGAAATTGTCGTGCCAAAACCACTCGTCGTTTCCTGCCGTGGGCAACCAGATTCCCGGCTCGACCTCTTGCAAGTCTATCGCGCTCAGCGTCCGAAGCAAACCGTTGTAGTCTGAGCGATAGACCTCGATTTTGCGTGGCCTATACCCGCAGGCCGGATCCACCCATGCCTCAATCCTCTTGTTTGTGTATTCCGGCCAACCAGGCCCGCGGCCCAGCGATGTCTCGAGGTGTATGCACTCGTGTCCGTCGACCTCGGCAGCACTGTCCACGATTCTCGTGTCAATTCCGTTCTGCAGTTGGAAGCCCAAGCCTGCGGAATGAGGAACCGATGACACCAAACAGTATCCCAGGAATGTTTTCGGTAGTACCGAGGTGTTTTCAATATCGTAGCGCAACGGTTTCACGACCCCGCGATTCCGCTCCCCCCTTGTGCGTAGCCTCGAAAGCTTCTCGCCGTCGAACGACTGGATAACATGATACGTGTATTCTCTATTAGTGCCGCCCAGCTGACGAAAGTCTCCCTCCAACCGTTGTTTATAATCGGATCTGTAGTGCCAGGTGAAGGTTCCGTAGGAACCTTCACCTGGCTCCAAGTAGGTAATTTCGACATCGGCCGATATGTCTTCTACAAGGGCCTCGTTAAGCAGGATCTGATCGATGACGAAATCGAGTGGCGGCTCAGCCCGCGCGCGGCATGGCGCGAGGAGCACAGCGTAAGCGCTGAGCCAGGCCGATAGCGCAGCCGCGCCCCAGAACCGCGCCAGCGCTCCGGGAAGGAATCGCATCATTACTGCCCTCCTATGTCAAGGCTATGCGGCACCTCAAACTCCACCCGTGATCATCCAAGACCTCTGCACGCTCGACCATTGCAGGGACATCGGTCTATCATGGGGTGCATTGCCCTTCATCGATGCTGCAAGGACCTTGCTGATGGCCTTGGCCCAGGCCCATGTCATCGCACCCACAAACTCTACCGTAAATCCACCATTCACAGTCTCCTTTGTAGGCTCCGCTGCAATCTGCGTCCTCGGCATCTTCGTCCGGCTCGCATTCGGGGCCACCGTGCGGGGCGAACCAGCAAGCTGTCACTGAACCTCCATAGCATTCCTTGCACCCCCACATGTTCGTGACACAAAACGAGGAGCAGTTGTCTGCTATAAAAACATGGTTCGGGCAGTCGGGGTCCGCGTACGCCGAGCCCCCCGTCTCTTCGAGTGTACCGACAGTCGCGTCGTCGCAGTAGTCGGTCAGGCATTGTGTGCACGCACCCCCCCACACGACCGGAGGTGCCGACGGGGCCGATACCAGCATCGTGGCGCCAATCATGGTGGGACAGCAAACCAGCACTAATCCGTATTTCCAATACTTCCCTATACTCATTCTTCTCACCTCTCTTCCTTAGGTTTTGCGTTATCATGCGCCGGGCCGTATCTCTTGCGCGGCGCGATGCGACATAGCACAACGAGCAGCTTCAGAATCTACGTCCCCCGGCTGCATTGATCAGTATGCTGCGGGCCGCTTCGTAGCGCAGTGCTTCCGTATCTCCGCTTTTCACAATCGACGCCAAAAACGGCTGGGCTTTTTCATGGTGCTTCCTGTCGGCGAAACACGGAATAACGTGGACCCGTCGATCTGCCGGAACGGCCCAAAACAGTTCTTGCATTCGCCGGAAGGCTTCCGCCCGGCTGGCTGTGTCGCCAACGCGCAGCAGTAGCGTCAATTTGGCACAATGGACGCCCAGGAGAGCCCCAGCTTCTTCCTGAGAGAAATCAATCTGATTAAGGGACGACGAATGAGACATAAGTTGTTCAATGCGGGGTCCTACTGCAGCCCGTAATTCAGCGTCGTTGTTCCAGCTCAATACGGGAGCAGATGCGTCAGCGCTTGCACGAATCGATTTGCCGTGCAAGAAAATTTCCAGGAAATAACGCTTGATCAGGGTTCTTGCCTCGTCTCCAATCGACGGCGTATCGACGCCCAGAATTGAACGGAAGCCCACGTAACCGTTGCTCGCCGATTGGAATGGCTTGGCTTCAAAGTCAGCCAATGCCGCAGGCAGAAAAGAATCGTCGCCCAACGCTGCGAGTAGGGCGTATGTCTTGCCGCGGATTTCCTTATCCGAGGCGCCAAACCCCTCCCGCACGATACCGATATACTCGTCTCTCTTTTGCTCGCTAGCCTCAAGCCGCGCCAGGCCGGATGCAAACTGGATGCGCTCCCGCTTATCCGCTGCCGAATCGAGCAACTTCTTGGTGCGCGCCTGCCGCGGGGCGTCGGGGACAAGAACCATGAATGCAATGGCTGCCGCTCTTTGTGCGGCCGGCCACCGGCTGTCCTGCGCGACCTCGTCCAAGACTTGTGCAGCGCGGCTATCGCCGATTCTCCTAAGCCCACTGATGGCGCACAGGGCAGCACATTTGTCATCCCCGTCGCGCACAAGCGCCTCAAAAAAGGGTATACTCCTCTTCGTACCTCGCTCTCTGAGGATTCCGAGCGGCAGCTTCACGTCTTGCGAGAGTGTAGCGTTTCTGGGGAGAGACGGCTCCTCGCTGGTGCGTCCGATGGCGACTCCGAAGGGCAGCATCGCCGTGCACGTTTCAATGCAGAACCTCTCGACCCCTTCTGGAAACGGGTAACTGGCGGCCGTCGCAGCCGTTATGGGCGTCAACATCAGCAAGGCCTGAAGACGCGCCGATCGGTCCAACGTTTGATCCATAACAATGGCCGCAAAGTGATCGAGTCCCCGATGGTCCCCCATCGCTACAAGTGCCGCATTAGAGTCAAGCGCTCGCGGCCCTTGTGAAATGGCGTAGGCCAGCAGTCTGTCGCGTGCTTCCATGTCTCCCATCCATCCCAGATAGCACAATGGTTTCTGCAACAGTTTGGTGCTCTTGGTGTCGTCTCTGCCAGCGTAGTTTTCCATGAGGAATTGGCGGGCCACCGCAACCGATGGGTCCTCAAGCTTTGCCGAGGAAGAAGCATGCTGGCCGCACGCCGCAAGCACGAAAAAGAGCAAACAGCCCCAGTGCCAACGACGTCTGTCAACGCCTTGTGGGAACCTACGCCTCACTCGAGTTCTCGCTAGAGTCATGCCGCAGGAAATCCCTCGGAGCTGCCAAGTACCGTCTTTCGGCGACCCAAGCGACGCCAGGCGGACGCGGCACAAACCCGAATAATAACAATACTACGACAAGTTGGTATGCTCACTATGGCAATTGCAAACATCGCCCTAACCCCATAATGTGTATGCCGCAAATGGGCTAGCGTGGGACGTTTCGGAGCGTATTCTTTTCTGGTTTGCGCGGATGGCGGTTTCATGGCCGCTCTTCGGAGCCGCTTTCGAGGGTTGAACGCAGGCGTGGCAGCGCCCGTTGGATGTATTTGTAAAGGGTCCTCAGGGGGATATTCATTGCGCCGGCCGTTTCTGCGCGTGAACGGTCTTCGAAGTACACGAGCCGGATGGCTTGTTGCATGCGCGGCGGGAGTTGGGCCACGGCCTGTTCGAGCGAATCCGCTTGCTCCTTTTGAACCAGACGGTTCGCGGGGCAATCATCATGCCGGGTTGGCCTCGAGCCGCTGCGTTGGTGCGCCTGTCGGCGGCGCAGGTCTTCGAGCAGATGTTTTCTTCTGTGCGCCATAACGGTTCGGGCAGCGACACTGAATAGAAACGATCTGCGCTTGCCGGGCGGCACGGCGTCGCGCCTGGCGCACAGGACGAGGAAGCAATGCTGAACCACGTCATCGGCCTCTCGGCGCTTCACGCCCATGGCGAGCACGAACCGCTGAAGCGCAAGCCAGTGCTTTTCGCAGAATTCCTGATATTTCGGGTCGTCGTCCGTAGTTCCGTTCGCCGTGACGACTCGATACCCTTTGGCTTCGCGTAACTCGGTCATACTACTTGTACCACAGAATGCGCCGCTGTTTGTTCCTCCCACGAGAAAACAAGAGAAGGAGCGCTTGCTCCGTCCTAATTCAGCCCGGACAAATCACACGCAATCTACTGCGGCGCCGCATCTAGTTGCAACCACTGCGTTTCGCTCGGCCTGCTCGACGTACCGCACAGTACGCTTGCGCGGGCCTCGGTTGCGCGCCTTGTGTTTGTGGGCATCTGCGCCGCTTCGCGACGATCGAGTGTGATTTGTCCGGGCTAGGCCTTGTCTGCCGCGTCGCGGTCGGCTTGGGTAACGCGGAGGACCTCGTCGATGGTGGTGATGCCTTTTTGTGCTTTGGCGAGTCCGTTGACGCGCAGGGTTTCCATGCCTTTTTGGAGTGCGGCGCGCTTGATGGCGGTTCCCGACGCGCGGCTCATGACCATGTGGCGGATTTCGTCGTCCATGACGAGCATTTCGTAGATGGCGGTACGGCCGAAGTAGCCGGAGTCCCGGCAGGCGTCGCATCCCCGCCCTCTGCGGAAACGGCTTTCGTCGCCTCGGGGGGCAACGCCGAGTTCGGCAAGCGCTTCGGGTTCCGGTTGGTACGCCTCGGCGCAGTCAGGACACACCACGCGCACCAAGCGCTGGGCAATGATGGCCTGAACCGAAGAGGAAAGCAGATACGGTTCGATGCCGATATCGAGCAATCGCGGGACGGCGCCGGGGGCGTCATTGGTGTGCAGGGTGCTGAAGACGAGGTGGCCGGTCAACGCGCATCGTATGGCGAGTTCGGCGGTCTCGAAGTCGCGGACCTCGCCGACGAGCATGACGTCGGGGTCGTGGCGGAGCATGGATCGCAGGCCGTTCGCGAAGGTGAACCCGATATCGGGGCGGGCGTGCATTTGGCAGATGCCCTCGAGCTGATACTCGACGGGGTCTTCTATGGTGATGATCTTGCGGTCCATGGTGTTGATTCGGCTCAGACATGCGTAAAGCGTTGTGGTCTTACCACTTCCGGTCGGGCCGGTGAGCAGTATGATGCCGTGGGGGCTCTTGAGGAGGGTCACGAACCGTTCGAGGCTGCCCTCGTCAAAGCCGATGGATTCGAGCCCCATAAGCACGCTGCTCCGTTGTAGAATGCGGATGTTGACACTTTCGCCGTGGGCAATGGGAATGACGGACACGCGCAGGTCGAAGTCCTTCCCGCCGATGCGCACGCGGATACGGCCGTCTTGCGGCAGGCGGCGCTCGGCAATGTCGAGATTGGCCATGATCTTGATGCGCGAGGTGATCGAGTCGCGGAAATGCCGGATCGATTCCGGTATGCGCGCGTCGAAAAGCAGGCCGTCTATCCGGTAGCGAACCCGTAGCTTGTTTTCGAAGGGTTCGATATGGATATCCGTCGCGCGGGTGTTGTAAGCGTCTACAATGATTTGGTTTACGAATTTCGTTATCGAAGCGTCCGCGGACATGTCGTCTATCGACGCGTCCGTCTCAGCGGCGGCTGTTTCGCTGCCGTCGATGAGTTTCTCGAGCGTCTCTGCCCCGACGCCGTAAGCCTCCTTGACGGCCTCGGCGATGGCCTGTTTCGATGCGCGCTCGCCGCGCACCCGGCAATTCAGTGCGAGGCCCAGTTCGTCCAGGACATCCAGATCGCTGGGTTCTTCCATAGCGACCACAAGCACGTCGCCGGGATCGATCCGAATGGGCATCACGCCGTAATGTGTTGCGATGCGGGCCGTTACGCGGGAAACGGCCTCGGGCTCCGGCCTGAGGGTCTCGGTTGTCCTATCAATCATAGTCTTTACCCTCACAAGTTGCTCTCGGGGGCCGGCGATGCCAAGCCGCTACGCACCGGCGAGGCGGATTCGGGTTTTCGCGCGAGCAAGAGGTGGCCGAGGTAGGCGCCGAGGCCCGCCGCGAAGAACACGGCCGCCCGGGCCAAGGTGACGTAACTCACGCGTTCTGGGCCCGAGGCCTGGAAACATCCGCAACTGATGTCCAGTCCGCGATACAGGGCGGAAGCCTGGGCAACGGTGAACACGAGCCCGAGCAGTGCGCAGCCCAAAAGCGCACCCGCGACGAACAGCTCGCCCAGCAGGCATATGCCCAGGAACAGCTCGAACCACGGGAGCGTCATGGCAGCCAACTCGCCCAGCCTCGGCCCTACAAGCTCGTAGTCGTAGACGCTGGATAGAAAATCGTAGGGCTGTCTGATTTTTGGCAGCCCGCTGAGCACCAACGTGCAGCCCAGCGCCAGCCGGACGATGAACAGGATTCGGCGAGAAGCTCGTGCGTATTTCATATTCGTGAGCGCCCCCCGCGCAGTTCGGCGGCTTCTTGCCGTCCCGACTGTTCGGGCGGCGAGACGGCGAACGTGTTTTTCCATTCGAGCCAGCCGCCCTCGAAAATCGTGATGTCGGCATAGCCGTCTGCATACAGTTTTCTGGCCACGCGCAATGCAAAAGGACACTTGGCGCTCTGACAATATATCACGAGCGGGGCATCGTTGGCGACGGACGACAGGGCGTTCCGACGCGCCTCGTCACTTCCATTCACGGGTATATTGATAGCGCGTTCGATGTGGCCGGCCTCGTAATCCTGCGTGTAGCGCGCATCGACAAACAGGGCTCCCCTTTTCAGAAGCCGCTGGGCTTTGCCGGGGCCGACTTTCGGCAGAAATCCGGGAAGATGGGCCTGTTTGATCGACGCCGTCGCGTCGGGACGCGCCAGGAACCCCTCCGTCGATAGCAGGTGGTACAGGAGCCCTGCCGCCAGTGCGAAAGCGCAAACAAAGGCAAGCTGCACCCATGCCCCAATGAATCGGCGTCTTGCTGACGCGCCGGTGGCAGCGGCCTTCCACCATCGGCGGATTCCGTGTCCGAGGGCGACGCCGACAGCGCACAGCCCCACGTACCAGAATAAGCGTTTCCTCGCCGGCGCGAAGAAGGCCCACGCATCAATGGGCTCGGTGGAAACGAGCAGGCCGCGGCCGCTCCATGTCGGCGCCAAGGCGTAAAACGGCTCGAGACGGGGTGCACGAGGCGGGTCGTAGATTATGGCCTTGTCGGATTCGCTCCCGAGAAACAGAACGTAGTGATTGTAGCCGAGGCTTTCTTCCTTCCTCTTGACGTGCAGGATGATAGGGCGTTGGGCTTCTCGGAGCGTCGTGGTCGTAACGTTCTTGAGGCCTAGCGTAAATAACCCGTGATCCTCGGCCGCTCTTTTCAACTCGGCGATGGAACTGCCCATCCTCGAGCCGATGTACTCGGGCTGGACGAGATCCTGGAATGCTGCGTCCTTTCCCGCAAGCTTCAGCAGGGAATACACGCAATAGACTCCACAGTAGTTGTCCTGTGGGATCTCCCTTTTCTCCTCGGGGACATGCGGCGGCTCGGCCTGTTCAGCTAAGCAGGCTTGGGTCCACGTCGCGCCCAAGAGGAAGACGGCCAGGCAACCCGAGCGCCAGAAGCGCCCGGACGAGCCAAACGGAAGCGTAGTGTGTTCCCCGCCACCGCGCCTATTCAGTGGAAAAAGCATCTCCGCGATTGCCGGCCTTTCTCAGCCGCCTCATGGCAATAAACCCAAGCGCCACGGCGACTGCGGCGCCGGCAAGCATCCAAAACCAAACATCGGATTGACCCGCCGCCGGCTGCGGCGCTTGACGGGCCACGCCGGCGTCAGGATTCACCGACGCAATATCCTTCACAGCGGGGACGCTGAAACTATCCATAATGCTTGAGATGTCCGCGTCAATCTGCGCCAGTACGTTTTCGTTTACTTTCGTGACAAGCTCGCCGTCCTGCCAGGTGTAACGCATTCGGCCGTTTTTGCCATATTCGAGCGTCACGTCCGTTCCCTCCGGGAAGTCTACCTGGAACGCGCCCATGGCTTCAAAATCGGGGTTTAGCTCGATGTCCTTGCGCGTAACCACATTCTTGACGTGATTCACGGTGCCGTCGGCGTAATAGCTCTTCTCATATTGCGTTCCGGCCGTCGGGATGTAATACCCGTCAATTTCACTGACCACGACGTCTTCGATGGTTATCTCGAGCCGGGCTATGTCGCGTTCCACATAACCCTCGGGTTTCGGGAATTCCGGGGGCAGCTTGCCCGCCTCCGACAGGGGGGCGCCCCAAGCGCGGTCGTCCGCCTCGACGGTAATTTCGGCCCGCCGGATCGCGTAACCGTGTGCCGGATCGATCCAAAGCGTATAGGCGCCGTGCGCCGTCGCGGCGCGCACCACGCGACACTCGAACCCGTCCACGGGTTCCGGCACGTCCTCGAGCCAGGCTTGCGGCTCGGCCTCGAGAATGTCGATCCAGCCTCCCTCATGATTATGCCAAAACCGCCCCTCGAGAAAGGCCCCGGTATGTTGGAGGAACCTAAGCCGGTTCCCATAGGCGGGGTCCGTATCCACAGAGGCTTCGAGAACAGGGTTTTGTACAGCGGGGTGGAGCGGCCGTTGCCTGTGCCACGTTCGCTCGCCGTCCCAAAACGTCCTACTTTCACCGTTCGGTTCCGGTTCGGCGCCGGGCGTGCCGTCTTCATCCTCGCTGATGGCGATGTAGCGGGTCATGATCACGTCGGTAAGGTCGCCCTTTCGTCTTACCTCACCTTCCTCGCGTTGGCGACACACCGTCGGCGCAACGTGAGCGTTATCCCCTATGTAACTCTTAGACGCCCAGGAAAACGCCATAGGCGGGAGCGCGTCCCGAGCGGCCCGCGCCTGATCCAGAAATGGCGCCAGCGAAGCGGCAGAGGCGGAAGACGGCGCCGCCAAACATGCCAAGACAAGTACCGACAGCAGTGACGAGGCCCTGCCGTTACCCAAACGAGACCTCGTTCCCACGGTTCTTCTCCCAAAGACTAAACGTTCACGTGATAATGACATACAAACGCATTGGACGCACCGTCGAAGCAAAAAAGACACCCCTCGCCGGGTAACCTTTGCAGGGTGGCATCTTCAGACTCGGTTTGGAGGTGTCCTCCAAGGTACTCGTTTCACGACCCCACCACCAAGCTGTCGCTTGAAGGTGCCACCCACCTGGTGAGGCGGCGTTGGCCGTGCAGGGCCAAGACACGGCGTCTATTCAGTGGAAAAAGCATCTCCAGGATTGCCGGCCTTTGTCAGCCGCCACAGCGCAATAACCCCACACGCCACGGCGGCCGCGGCGCAAGCAAGCATCCAAAACCGAATATCCGATTGACTCGGCGCCGGCTGGGGCGCTTGACGGGCCACGCCCGCGTCAGGATTCACCGACGCAATATGCTTCACAGCGGGGACGCTGAAACTATTTATAATGCTTGAGATGTCCGCGTCAATCTGCGCCAGTACGTTTTCGTTTACTTTCGTGACAAGCTCGCCGTTTTGCCAGGTGTAACGCATTCGGCCGTTTTGGCCATATTTGAGCGTCACGTCCGTGCCCTCCGGGAAGTCTACCTGGAACGCGCCCATGGCTTCAAAATCAGGGTTCAACTCGATGTCCTTGCGCGTAACCACATTCTTGACGTGATTCACGGTGCCGTCGGCGTAATAGGTTTTCTGATATTGCGTTCCGGCCGTCGGGACGTAATACCCGTCAATTTCACTGACCACGACGTCTTCGATGGTTATCTCGAGCCGGGCCATATCGAGTTCCACGATGTCCTCGGATTTCATGGCTTCCTTGAATTTCGGGGGCAGCTTGCCCGCCTCCGATAGGGGGGCGCCCCAGGCGCGGTCGTCCGGCCCGAGGGTAATTTCCGCCCGCCGGATCGCGTAGCCGTGTGCCGGATCGATCCAAAGCGTATAGGCGCCGTGCGACGTCGCGGCGCGCACGACGCGACACTCGAACCCGTCCACGAGTTCCGGCTTTTCCTCGAGCCAGGCTTGCGGCTCGGCCCCGAGTATATCGATCCAATCTCCCTCATGATTATGCCAAAACCGTCCCTCGAGAAAGGCCCCGGTATGTTGGGCGAACCTCAGCCCTTTCCCGAAGGCGGGGTCCATATCCACAGAGGCTCGGAGAACAGGATCTTCTACAGAAGGGTGGGCCGCCCGTTGCCTGCGCCACGTTCGCTCGCCGTCCCAGAACGACCTATCTTCCATGTTCGGTTCCGGCTCGGCGCCGGGCGTGCCGCCTTCATCCTCGCTGATGCTCATGTACGAAGTCGAGATCAGGTCGGTAAGGTCGCCGTTGCGTCTCACCTCATCCTCCTGGCGTTGGCGACACTCCGTCGGCGCCACGTCGGCATCATCCCCTACATAGCTTGTAGACACCGAGGAAAACGCCATAGGCGGGAGCGCATCCCGAGCGGCCCGCGCCTGTTCCAGAAGGGGCGCCAGCGAAGCGGCAGAGGCGGAAAACGGCGCCGCCAAACACGCCAGGCCAATAACCCACAGCAGTGACAACGCCCTGCCGCTACCCAAACGAGACCTCGTTCCCACGGTTTTTCTCCTAAGGCTAAACGTTCACGTTACAATAGTACCCTAACGCATTGCACGCCCCGTCGAAGCAAAAAAGACCCCCCTCTCGCCGGGTAACCCTTGCAGGGCGGCACCTTCAAACCCGGTTTGGAGGTCCCCTACAAGATACTCGCTTCACGACCCCACCGCCAAGCTGTCGCTTGAAGGTGCCACCCACCTGGTGAGGCGGCGTTGACCGCGCAAGGCCAAGACATGACGCCCGTCGAACGAGGACCTTTCGCTCTTTCAGATTTGTTGCCCGGCGGTTAGGGACCCCTCGAGTAGCCGCCGTACGGCACTGGCTCGACGCGGTGTCCCATTCGACGGCGCGCCGAGCGACGAAGAAGCCGCGCCTTCCCGCAACGCCTTACGGTGCGGGAAGTGCGGGCAACTGGTTCGGACGCGCGTCGAGGCGTCGAACCATCACTCTTCTACTCATCCGGGCAAGGCGTTCCCTGAGCGATCCGCAGGCTTATGCAATGCAAATTCTCGCCGCCACACGGCCACGTAAACGGCTCGTAGCCGCAGTCGTAGTCTCTATCGTCCTCCCAACTGCACCACGAAAAATCATCTTCCGTGTCGCACATGGGCCTGCACGGATTCTCCATGAAGCAATAGCAAGGGGTCCCGCCGGTTTCCGTGTCTCGCACTGCATCGAGTTCACTTGGGCCAACGAGCAATCCTGCGATGGAAAACAGGACCGCGCCCAAAATCAGTCTTTTTGAACGTTCCATAACGCCTTCCTCCCAATCGGTTGAGTAACCCCTAAAACAGCCTGGTTCTATTTGACCCTATGCGGGAAAGGTGATAACATCAGATACAGTCTATTTCCTACATCGGGTTGTATGCAAAGCCTGATGCGAAGCGGCCCCGCGATAGATAGGCATGCTTCACTCGCGCATTTTTTACCGCCGCCAGGCGCCGCTGCCTGCGGCGTGGGAGGGGCTGATGAGCGAGAGCAATGGCGATGCGGAGAACCGGCAGCCGCCGCCGACGCTTGACGAGCTGCGATGGTTCGAACGAACCTGGCTTCCGGGTTTTGTGCTTCTATTGTCCCTGATTGTCGTTTGCCTTTTCCTGGCCTCCCTTCGGGCTTTCAGGAACAGCGCTATCAAGGAACTGAGGACGCTCGCGCGACACGAGACGGAGAAGTTGGGCACGCAGGTTTGCGAGCGGTTGGACCTTGGAC
>Ga0180437_10008585_pt1 | contig 12921 bp, 20 predicted proteins | sample SS_ome_4_FD_132410 | JGI IMG/M metagenome (GOLD analysis project Ga0180437, IMG submission 132410) | Hypersaline lake sediment archaeal communities from the Salton Sea, California, USA - SS_3_D_1 metaG | ecosystem: Environmental > Aquatic > Non-marine Saline and Alkaline > Hypersaline >...
AAATAATGTCCGCCGAACGGTGTAACACTATTGAGTGACACCATCCGACCATCAATGTACCGCTCCCAATTGATCTCAAAATCTGTCCGTAGTTTGACGATAGTAGACATGTTCCCTGTCTCTAGCAAGTGCTCCGAGTCCAGAGCCGCACAAGCGGTATCATATACTAACAAGGAGACATATGTCTTAGGAAAATCAGGATGCAATGTATCACTGTCAGCTACCAACTCAGCAGGCAGAGCAGTGTACTCAATTCTCAATCCATCAGTCACGTCCTCATTCGGACCAGGCACAAGTACGAAACCACTACCGATGGGGCGATATGTCGGAGCGTAGACATCTCCACCAGACTGAGGTGCGTAGTTCTTGCCGATATGACGTTCATACCTGTGAACGATCGTTGTGCTCTCGTCTGTCCGTACAAGTTCCATCTTTAATAGACGCTCAAATCCAGCAGGCCAAGCATATCTAGATTGATCAGCTACTAAGCTACGAACAGCAATCTCAGTAAAATACCCTTCAAAAGCCATTATCAATTGAGAACAGCGTAGCCTGTAGTGATCATTGAAGATCTGCTTCAAGAAGCTGTCACTCCACATAGAGGCGTCTGAGTCAGCTTCATGGAGAATTCCACGTACTCTTGTGATGTATGCTCCAAATGTTTCTGCCATTAGATACCACCTTCTCGCCGCCTTGGATCATACCAAGGTAGCACCATATTATGCTTTTCCCGAGGAGTCAATCCTCTACCTGTGATGCCTTTAGGTAGACCCATGAAGTGCTCTACAGCAGCCAGTCCACCACTCTCATCACCACTCATCATATCTTCAACCGCTTCAGCAGTAGCAAAAGGCTCCATGAGAACCCCGCCCAGAGGGGCAAGAGCCTTCATACCTCCACGCCCAAACTTCCTAGCAAGCCTAGCCAACCTACCACCACCTACAGGAGAATTGACTCTAACCCTAGCCGCCTCTTCTGCTGCTGCCGTCTCCTGTGCCAACCTCTCTGCCTTCACATGCAAAGGCTCATTCGGAATCAACGGCTCTCCAGCCTTAAGTGCTGGGGACCGCTCTGTCATGTTAGTGATATCACCGTATCCAGCCTTTCCCTGAGCAATCCTAGCTTTGGTAGCTAATGCTCCAGTCTTCGTAGGAGCACCAGCGATAGCCTTTCTAAGTACCTGCTTTCTAGCACTGATGTCCTTCAATCGCTGGGTAATAATCTGCCTTCGCTCAGCCTGTGTCTCAGCAGCACGGTATCTCTCCGTGAACGAAAGAGGAGACTTGTTCAATCGAGGTTGCTTCTCTATCTTGACAATCTTCAAATTACCTTTACGACTAACAACGTTCTTGCGCCTGAGATCGTTCTCTTCAACTTCCAACTTCCGTAGCTGCTCCAGCGCAGAAGCACGCTTGACCTTGATCCGCTCACCCTCTGCCCCAGGTGCTCGTCTCTCTTCACCTAGAAGGGCCTCTGCACCGATCTCTCTCTTCCTAACGTTCCTATCAGCTTGCATACCTCCTGAATGCTCTTCAAAACTCTCAGACAATCCAGGGGCTCTCTCGCGAGCACGCCTGGAAGCTTCCTCTCTACTGATGAATCTCTCGTTCCTAGTAGTGAACCCCATTCGCTCATTGAAATTCTTTCGACTACTGTATGCGTTGTAGATCTCATCCTGCTGCTCAGGCGGAATACCAAGGTCATCAACCCAATTCATGATGGCATTGGCATGAATTCCTTGAGGGCCAGCCCTACCAACAATAGGAGCCTCAAACCCTGGAGGACCGATGTTCCTACCCAGCACGGAAGATCGAATACCGCCAGTGGATTCCCATACCTTACGAGCCAAGCGTCCAGGCTTCATGGTCTTGTTGGAACGTAGACCACTATCCTCTTCGACTGCTTTTGAGCCGAACCGCTCAACAATCTGCTGCAATTCTGTCAATTCATCACTGGCCACTTACTTACCCTTCATTGCTTGTAACAGTTCGTCTGTCTTAGCTACTCCCCTATCAGTGTTCTTGTCCATACACTCAATCAACTGTTGCAGTTTGCCTACGATTGCCGGAAACTGTGACTCCATCGTCCCTCGCATGACTTTCATATCATCAGTCATACTGTTCATCTGATCAGCCAATGACTTGATAGAATCTTCCGTGATACAGATCAGATCCCTAAGTGTTTCTTCAGGAACACTCATCTCCATATCCATAGAATCAGTATGACGTTCCTCCAAATAAATATGTTTCATCTCTGTATCTTTCCTCTCTTAGTATTAATCTCCTCCTTTACAGGATTTCCTCCCGTAGCCTGAATAAAAATTGTCTTAGGAACTATTCTAATATTAGGATCAACACCTTGAATACCAATTCTCTGATTAATATTACTAGTAATACTCAACTCTTCACCTACTTCAACTTCTACATACACTCCATTCACATATAATTTAATAGGCTTATCATAAATTACTTCATCTACCGATTCAATAATTACAATAGCTGCATCTTTACCATCAGCCATGATACGTACCTTGTTAACTTTCATCTTAAAATCTGGCTTCAACATCATCACAGCAGGCTTCTTTCTCCCATTATCATGCCTCTCTTCCTTGAATACTTTAACACTTCTTTGAAAATGACCTTCTGTCAAATTAGTTGCATTATCAATATGACTTACATCTTCCCAAAGCTCATCATCTGTAAGCACAATACCTTCACCACGTATAGCATCAATGACATTGTTATATTCATCCACTACACAATATACTTTTCTAGACATTATTTTCTAACCTGCCAAATAGCCAAAGATGCTTCAGAAATAGAATATTCTACAACATTAGTACCACTTACATTAGCTATTTCTACTTCAATTAAAAATTCATGTTGACCACTAGGAATTAATACAGGAACAGATAACCCAGGAACAGTTACAACCCCCGCAGTACCTAAATTAGTAGGCTGATTAAAATATTCTATTTTAGTCGTTCCATCTATCTTAAGTCTAATAGCAATTGTATCATTCGATGCTAAATTAAGAGTACCTTTAGCTAACCCAATTAACAATGTCTCAGCAGCTACAGGAAAATTTATTATTGTTCTAAGATATCTACCTATAAGAGTTCCATTCCAAATTAATTGTGCAGGAGTAAATCCTTGAGTCTTAGTTCTTACAATAATGCTACTAGCTGAACCATCAGCCAAGTTGCTTACAGAAGCCTGTCCTGTCTGTGCGTTCAGAGTGTTTGACCAGTTTCCAGGCGCACCACTACTATTGAACGCACGCACTCTCACGTAGTACGTCTGCTCTGGACTAGCATCCGGTAAGTTGTAATGGGTATTGTAGACGGTTACATTAGTAGCATCTAAGAAGTTGTTATCCAGTGAATACTGAAGCTGATATTTCTTAACATCAGGGATATCAACAGCAGCCCACTTTACACCTAGGCCACCAACCACTGAATTATCGAGACTCACGCCAGACACCTGTGGTGTGGCAGTCTTGTCTCGCTTCAGAGCTGATTGAGCAGTTTGGTTGTTAGCCAGTGCCCGAGCGTCTAGCTCTTCTTCAATGCGTCGAAACCTAAGCTCTCGCTCAGGGTCATTGTCAACGCCACGTCTTTTAGCGGATACACCCACTAACTGCTCCTACTCAGGAATGTAGAGTCCCCCCTCCTTATCGTCAAGGGGCCTTACGATCCTACTACGATTGCTCTGTCCAGGGTAACTGATGATCGAGTCCTTGGTAGGATTCGTCGGATTGATATTCCCGCTTGCAGCGTTATCGATCGCACGCTTCATCAACCACCTGTTCTCTTCCTGTGTTGCATCGAATAGAGCCTGTCGATCCTTCATAAGCTGAGTCCGGTCCTCTTCACGAACCTTATCCAGCAGGCGATTGTAGGATCTGAAACCATACTTGTTAGTCCACTGTGCCTGAATGAACAGTCGCTTCACGACAAGTCTCAGGTAATCAGGCTCTAGACTCTCAAGCTTGATAATGTGAGCAACACCGTGCGGATAGCACCATCGCCAGATGTGCCAAGAGCCGTCTTCCAACGGCTTACCCGTCCCATCAGTGAGAACAAACCCAAAATTCATCTCGCCATATTCGTGGTTTACAGTGTAGCGAGGATCCTCTAACTCACCAGAATCCTCATTGATGATGATGTCCCACAGTACACGGTACGGGTGGAACACGGGATAGAGATCGGGATCGATGGACTGAATGTCCTCAATGAATTCTCTAGGCAAGTCTATCCCTAGAGCGCATCGTCTATACGGACGATCCGGGCGAAATTTTTTAGGTAGATGCAATTCTCCTAACATCAGATACTCCTCCCCAGAAGATTGGTTCTACTAGAATCCGAAAATCAGCAGACTGCCAGCAGAAGCAGCACCAGCATCAGGATCATGGATAGTAATGGTTCGACCACTAATTACGCAAGACGAGTTAGTTGTGTTACCACTGGCATCCTCAGTCGGGAAGAACATTGCTGCGACAGGTCGCTGCATACGACTTGTTACGGTATCCAAATCCGTTACTGATGTAAGAGGAACCCACTCCATCTTGAAAGGCCCAAGAACGGCCATCAGGGACTTATCAGGGTTGGTTACAGTTGCCATCTGTTACTCCTTAGTTGTTGTTCTCGATCGCTTCAACAGGGAGGTTCTGTGCCCTATCCTGTCGAGCCTTCTTCACTCTGTTTTTGAAGTTAGCTTGAATCGCCTTACGGCATATACCGCAATACTTCCGCTTCTTCGCCTTCGGCTTCAGCATAATCAAGCCTCCACACCGTTGACATCTGATAGTAGGAATGGTCATCAAACCTTCAAATACTGAGGGCTCCCGGGTACAGGAGCCCTCTAGATTGTTTAAAGCTGTGCAGTTCTACCCTAGCTTAGTTCTACGTCGAATGCTGAGTCACCGTCAGCAGCATACTCTACTGTCTCGGTTGAAGCAGAAGCATACTGGTCAAGTGATCCACCCTGTGACTGCTCAAACAGATAGAACACGTCGTCTACCTGAGAGTATACAGCCAGGCGAACAGCCTGGTCGCTTGCTACAGCATTGGCCACCCGAAGGTCGATCCAATCGATCCGAGTAAGACCTAGCTCGCGAGGTGTCAGAGCCTCACCACCACCTGTGTAGCTGGTGACATTGACCTGACCCACAACGCGGGTCTTACCCTGCTTAGGATTACCTAGGGTGTCCTTACCATGACCAGGGAGATACTGTCGGAAAGTCTCTCGTACTGACTTAGCCATCGATTATCTCCTAGTGAAGTTCTACGTCGAATGCTGAGTCGCCTTCAGCGATGCACTGAACGACTTCTGCCGATGCAGCATCGACGTGAGTTCGGATTCCACCATCATCAACATCGATCAGGTAGAATAGTTCAGCATGGTCCGAGTAGACAACCTCACGAACCGTATTCGCATCTGCTCCTTTAGCAGGGTTAACACATCGTAGATAGATAGCGTCAATTGTGCTAAGAGAAACGTCTGCGGGAGAAAGGGCCTCACCCCCACCACCAGCATACGAAGTTACATTGATGCTCGCTACAACGCGAGTCTTACCTTGCTTAGGATTACCAAGAACGTCCTTACCTGCACCGGGAAGGTACTGACGGAAAGTCTCTCGTACTGTCCTTGCCATTATTTATCTCCAGTCCTGAAGTACTCCCTCCCCAACTCAGGGAATGAAGCCTAATCTTCACGTTTACGTTAGCCAGAGCTTTCTTCAGCTATATGCTCCTATTAAATAATGGCATTTCCTGAATTCATTTTAACAACCTATTTTACATAATGAAAGGCCCCCTAGCGGAAGGCTAAGGGGCCAGAATTGCAGGGGAATTTGAGATTAGATCCTCTTATTCAGCTCCGCTACCACTTTCGTAACTAGCATTTCGGTGATATTTTTCACCTGTGCCCGCTCTTCATCAGCGAACATAGTGCTAGTCTCAAGCTCTTTGATCAACTCATCACGGGCTGACTGGAGGGCTTCTTCAGCTACAAGCTTAACACTGCTACGGACTAACTTCATGATCCAAGCTTTCATCGAGGACTCCATCTATCATTCATATGATTTTCATACCGCTTCCATCCAAGGTCAAGCAACCTCTTCTGATACGCGGTCTTAGGAGGAGGCCCCTGTTGGCCTCCACTGGAGGCAGACTTCTTGGCAGTTGCCTTAGCCTTCAGCCTACCTTCAGACTTCTTCTTCTTTGGCTGTGAGTCTTTCTTCTTCATCGCTTTCTTCACTGTTTTCCGAAGAACAGGATCTACTTCAGTAAACTTCAAATAAGAGACAGGAGGACGAACTTCACCATTGCGTCCTGCGGCACCCACACGGACAGCATCCATGTGTCGTGAAGTATACTCATCCCCGAAGTCAGCCATTACAAGCTATACGGTGTAGTATCTTCAGGTGAGAAGTTTCCTCGCCTCTTCCTGTGGTTGGTGATCACGATGACTTCATCATTGTTGGCATCAGCGATCTCGGCTGCTGTCCATGTCATAACCACAGTGTAGGCATCAGAAGCATACGGCTCAGTACCTAGAAGAGTCTGTCCGTACTTGCTTACCTGAGCCACAGCATCACTAGGAGTAGCTATAGAGTATCTTGCCAATTCTGCCACTACAAGGTTCTCAGTTCCAGCAGCAGACAGAGGCTCCATGACATGGATGCCGATCATCTGACCATCAGGAAGATCTACATACTTCTGGTATTTCAATGCCATTGTTTCTCCTTAATACTTAATAGAGGTAGGAATCATAAATCTCTTGTAAAGTGAACCGCGCTTCTGAAGTCTCTCTTGCTCCTTAGCTGACCAGTCACGACTATACGTATCTTCATTGCCCTGATAATTCTGAGCGGCATACGCAGTTCCACGCTCAAACAACCCTTGAGCAGTATTAGCATAGCTCATGGGGCTTTCACCGCGTCCTGCTACTGCTTCAGGTTCAAAGGACTTGTAAATACCTTGACCCCATCCTCTAGACATGCCAGGAGCATAAGCTTCTTCAATCTGTCTACGTGTATTGAACCACTTATTATACCCGTTAGGATTCTCAGCTTGGAAAAGCCCTACCCCTTTTCTACCATAATAGCCAGGATGATAAGACTTGTATGCCTGTGCAAACTGCTCACGGTATGAAGGGGTATCAGGTGTACTAGCAAACTCAGACCCACCAAAGAACGTATTACGTTCAAGAGCAGCTCTAGCTAGATTCTGTCTTTCAGTAGAGATGATATCAGAGTGCATTCTCTCAGCTTCTTTGGAAATGCCCATTACACCTTCACCACGGTTCTTCAATCCAGCAAGCTTTTCCTCAAGCCTACCTAGTTTAGTCTTGGCCCTAATCAAACTCTTATCGTCGGGGGAAACTCCACCCTCTTCCATAGACTGTACTGTTCTAGTCTGATCCTCTGTTCTGGCCTGTACTCTTTCCCGTTGTTTACGGGGTACCGCCATCTGAGCCTCGTACTCAGCAGCCTTTCTCTTACCACCTTGCTTAGCTTTCTTAGCTTTCTTAGCAAGGTAATTCTCGCCTACAGAAGTCTGAATAGCTTGTTGGGCTCTAGCGTAACCGTGGATACCAATTTGCTTCTCGGCTTCAGCTTTCTTAGCCAAGTGCTCAGGCATGATCTGGCTCATATACGTAGATCTACCCTTAGCTCCACCTTCCAAAGCACCTTGATACAGGTTCTCTTGAACCTTCTGCATCTCGGTAGCATCTTGGAAACCAGCCTTAGCCCTCTTGACTAGGCTTGAACCTAGAAAAGGGTTCTTGAGTAGATACTCGCCCCTATATGCGGCCATAGCCTACCTTACAGGTTAGCCGTTGTAGTTCGACGGCTTTGATGTTACCTTGGTATGCCAGCTAACGACAAGACACTCTGTTCCAGCTACACCTGCCAGAGTGATCGTGTTAGCTCCAGATGAGCTAACGGTCACTGCTGTATCGCCTGCCCGACGAAGCTGAGCAACCGAACGACCATCGTTCGAAGGATCAGCCAGATCCAGACAAGAGAACTGGTCGGCTGCTGTCAACAACTTGACCTTGTGAATCCCAACAACCATGCCATCAGGTAGCTGGTGGTACTTTTGGTAATCAATGTTCAAAAGAGTTGCCATTGGTTATCTCCTTACGGCTTTACCGAAGCAACGGCACCCTGATGATAGGTAATAACATCGCATAGACCAGCGACACCATTCAGACTCACAGTCTTGGTGAATGTGGTGCTACTACCAGCAGCATCCAGAGACGCCGTAGGAGCAACCTGTCCCGCTAGGGGGACAACTACTACCTGCGACGCAGACTGATCAACTTCAAATGTACCAGCAGCAGTACCGTCATGGTTTACGCGAGTGCAAACGTAGTTCGCGTTGTCCAGACCGGGCATGATCTTTTGATTACGAATTGCCAGTGCGGCCATTTCTAATCTCCATTCGTTAAAGTAGATAGATACACTTGGAACTATACGCTCCTATTAAATAATGGCATTTCTTGACTTTAATTAGGTATTTTATGTGAGCTTGAGGAATGGAGCCCCAGGGAGGAATCGAACCTCCGTTCTCTGGGTTGCAACCAGAAGCCTTCCCACTTAGCTACTGAGGCTCAGAGTGGTAGCGGAGGGCAGAATCGAACTGCCGCAGGCAGGCTTATGAGGCCCGCTGGGATACCAATCCTCCCCGCCGTATGGAACCCCCGATAGGATTCGAACCTACAACACCTGGCTTAGGAGGCCAGTGCTCTTCCATTTGAGCTACGGAGGCAAATGGAGCGGGTAGCCGGGGACGATCCGGCACTTCTATGGTGGAAGCCTAGCACACTGCCAATTATGTTATACCCGCCTATATGGTTCCCCCGGTGGGACTTGAACCCACATGTTACCAATTACCCTTTCCACCGGATATAAGCCGGAGGGGATACGGGGGTATATGGTACCCCCGGCTGGAATCGAACCAACAACCTTCACCTTGTAAGGGTGCTGCTCTGCCAGATTGAGCTACAGGGGCATATATCTGGTACCCGAGGCTGGAATCGAACCAGCGGCCTCCAAGATATCAGCTTGGTGCTCCACCAATTGAGCTACCCGGGTATGGGGCGTATGTTGGGTATCGAACCCAAGTCCCCGGAGTCACAATCCGATGCTCTACCATTGAGCTACACACGCCATATTCACTAAAACCACTATATTCACAGCCGTTGTGAATATGATTTTTGGTGGGCCTGGGAGGATTCGAACCCCCATCACAGCGGTTAAGAGCCGCGTATTCTCCCGTTGAACTACAAGCCCTGGAACCCCCGGCAGGACTCGAACCTGCAACGCCCTGCTTCGAAGGCAGGCACTCTTCCAATTGAGCTACGGAGGCTCACTATCTGGTACCGAGGGAGGGAGTCGAACCCTCACGCCCGAAGGCACCGGGACTTGAATCCGGCGTGTCTACCAGTTTCACCACCTCGGCATATCTGGTGGGCAGGGATGGAGTCGAACCACCACACCCCGAAGGGCACAGGGTTACAGCCTGCTTGTCTCACCCATGACGGCCTACCCATGGTACCGAGGGAGGGAGTCGAACCCTCACGCCCGAAGGCACTGGTTTCTAAGACCAGCGTGGCTACCAGTTACACCACCTCGGCACAAAATCTGGATCCGGGGGAAGGGGTCGAACCTTCATTCTGGGATTCAGAGTCCCATGTCCTTCCATTTAGACGACCCCGGAATATTGGCCCTTAGGGATGGAATCGAACCACCGACGCCCACGTCTTCAGCGTGGCGCTCTACCAACTGAGCTACCTAAGGGTATGTTGGCTCCCCGGGAAGGATTCGCACCCTCGACCTGGCGGTTAACAGCCGCCTGCTCTGCTCCTGAGCTACCAGGGAATATATGGTCTGGGTGGTTGGCTTCGATCCAACGACCTCCCGCTTCCAAGGCGGGTACTCTACCGGCTGAGCTACACCCAGATATGTTTGGCGGAAGGCCAAGGAATCGAACCCTTAGACGTAAATCTACCCTGGTTTTCAAGACCAGTTGCCAACCATTTAGCGGGGCCTTCCTCTAAGTCCTACTCTATGTCTGTACTCGTTATGTCTCTTTTTCTTACAAGCTTTACTCATCGTTTACCTTCGTAGTTGATGAATCATATGGCGGATAGGGTAGGATTCGAACCTACGGCGGGGTTAACCGCTCCCGGGTAGCAGCCGGGTACCTTAATCCATCTCAGCCACCTATGCGTATGTCTTGGTTGAGTCGGTGGGACTTGAACCCACATCTTCCTGCTTGCAAGGCAGACGCTTTCCCAATTAAGCTACGATCCCATGGAGCCCCTGGTAGGCTTCGAACCCACAACCCTCCGCTTACAAGGCGGACGCTCTGCCAATTGAGCTACAGAGGCATATACTGGCGGCGCGACGGGGTAACGATCCCCGGCTATCGGATCGACAATCCGACGTTCTCCCATTAAACTACCGCGCCTCAAATATGGCACCGCCCTAAGGATTTGCACCTTCGAAGTTCTGCACCTCTTACATCGCAGACAGAGCGGCAAAACTGGTGAGGGTAGGGGGAGTCGAACCCCCGTTGCCGGGTTGAGAGCCCGGTTTCCTTACCGCTAGAAGATACCCTCTGGCAGGCTACCGAGGTTCCGCCCCCCGCTAGGGAGTTTTGGAGACTCTCCTGATCCTAGATCGTAGCCTGTGTAATCTTTATTTCTCTCCTCTCCTGTACCTACGTGACGCTGCTTTCTTGATCGGGTGTCTGTGAATGTTGAACCACTTTCTCCAACCTGTGAAGGCGTCCCATTCGTCTCCACCCTTCATCTTTTCTCTATGACCCATCATTTGATCTTTTTCCACCATGGGTAGGTCATTGTAGCATTTCCAAGAACGTTTGTCAAGTGCGGATCGATCTTTACATTTGGCCCTTCATCTCGCTTGGGAGCCGAAACATGAAATGCCCCATTTCGCCACAGCTTCTCGAATTCTTCAATGTCCTCATCAGTCTCACAAAATACCTGCTTTATCCGGTGGAGGATCTCAACCTCATAGTTGATCCAGTCCTCACGCTTGTTGATCAGGCACTCATTGTACCCATCATCGTACCCTCCTCCAGGCGTCAATCTTTCCTTTTTCATACCCAGCATCATAGCCTTCATCAAATCCCTTTTTCTTATCCTCCATACTCATTGATTTAATTCCACCCCCTGGTTGAGGAAAGCCAACTTTCCTTCATTCCACATAGTATGGAGCTTCTGATAGTCCTCCTGAGAAAGCATTCCAACCTCAATCAGCAAGAAGTCCATGAGCCTGGCGAAGGTGTCTCTCCTGTAAGTAGCTAGAAACTCATACTTTTCCATCTGATCCTTGAAGCCATCACGATACCCTTGCTGATAGCCTCTCTCATACCCATCCCTAACCCCTTCAGACCTTGCTGAAGACACATCACTTCTCCGCATGATTCCTCCCTATGATCAACACTCCTACGGTAAGTATAGCATTTCCTAAGAAAAAGTTTCCATTCCAACCTCTAATCTAGCTGCTTTGTATCCATCCCAATATGCCTTGGAGAGATGTACAGCTACCCCCCTTCCCCCTAAGTCAGGATGCTGCCAGTATTCATCAAGAATCTTTACCCCATGCTGTCGCTCTAAAGTAACTCTTTTATGGTCAGGAGGGGAAAGACATTGTAAATTATCTAGTTTATTATTAGAAGGATCATTGTCTTTATGGTCTACATGATGCCCCTTGGGAATAGATCCTTTGAACGTCTCCCATACTAGACGATGTACTGCCCAATTCTTGGTCTTACCATACTGAGTCAAATGTGCAACTTTATAACCTTCTTCCGCTTTCTTAATGCCTCCATCAGGATATGTTACATCTACTCCTGCTCGTCTAGTCTGCCAACATCCTCCAGCTTTCATATTAGGATCACTTTTCCAAATCCTTCTAGCCTTAGATCTCACATTCCCCAGATTACTAACCTCATAATAGTCTTCGTATCCCGGGACCGGCTTCCATTCTTCTATCATACATTCTCCAGTGTTAAGATTAAGGGGTCACGAAGACCCCTTAATCGAGGAATTACTTCCTAACTAACCTTAATACGTGGGAGTAGTCAAACCAGTTATTTTTCCTGATTGATTAAGGAATCTGCCCACGTTTTCCGTGTAGGTCTTCATCAGAACCGAGAAGGAGTCACTACCAGGGATCCAGGCCATGTTGACACGCTCATCGATGCTGAACGGTCGGACCACACCACGCTCAATGGCTCCGAGGTTGAGGAAGAAGATCTGATCCGGCAGAGCAGCCCATGTTACGAGCCAAGGCCGACCCTCAAAAGTAGTCAACTCTTGCCGCGCACCAAGCTCAAGACGCATGTCGTTGAAGCGCCTGAACGGAAGGGCAATCTCTGTGTATCGATCGTATTGATCATGATTGCTGATCATTGCGAACCCGTCAAGGTTCTCAACAGCAGTCTCGATCATTAGCTGCTTGCGTAGGCGTCGAAGCATTGACTCGTCAAGAGCCACGCTACCTGCCGCAATCACCTTACTCTGGAGAATCGGGAAAGATGTCCGAGAGAGGTTGTAGATCGTTCCTGTGGCGTTAACCAGTGCAGGAAGACCTAGGGCAGTGATCTCGACAGGCGGTGCAGAACCACTCTGCTCGCCAGCAATGTACAGACCATCGTTGTCCGATACGGTTACGCTAGAAGCCAGGGTAACCGTAGCATTCGCAACGTTCCGGCTTGTGACACGAACGGGACCAGCAGTAATAGCACCTGTGGTGTTGTTCATGAACACAACTACCATTCCGTTTCGAACAGTACGAGAGTCGTCTACCGTGATGGTAGCGCCAGTCTGTCCACCATTAGCGTTAGTGATCCGGCCAGTTCCATCACCACGTAGGAAT
>Ga0180437_10008588_pt1 | contig 12919 bp, 18 predicted proteins | sample SS_ome_4_FD_132410 | JGI IMG/M metagenome (GOLD analysis project Ga0180437, IMG submission 132410) | Hypersaline lake sediment archaeal communities from the Salton Sea, California, USA - SS_3_D_1 metaG | ecosystem: Environmental > Aquatic > Non-marine Saline and Alkaline > Hypersaline >...
ATGACAATGTCAAAGCTCTCAGATTCAATGTTACCCATTATTGAGGCATCAGCGACTTGATACTGGATTCCTAGAGGAGTCCTCGACTCCTCTGCCTGGGCTGCTGCAATCTGTCTATCGCTAAAGTCTATCCCTGTGACTATTGCGCCAGCCTTGGCATAGAATCTGGAAAAGTATCCCTCGCCACATGCCATGTCAAGCAATCGTAATCCTTGTACATCGCCTACCATCTTCGTGAACGCTGGTGCGTTCAAGTATTTTCTCCACAAGTCTTTTCCGTCTCTAACTTTCGAAACATAGTAATCCGCTGAATTATTCCATTGCTTTCTTACGTTATCCTTTTCGGGCATTTATAGATCATGTGTAAGCAAGCATCTTGATTTAATAATATCTACCGTAGCTGGCCCTTCGGAAGCAGATTAAAGATAGATTAGAATATCTTTTTTATTTTATAAAAAAAAATTTTGACCCCAAACCAAACACTCTCTCTATAATCCTCTCTCCCTCTCTATCTAACTCTCTCTCTACATAAAAAAAAAGAAAAAAACCACACGCATACATAGTAAAACCCTACCAGGGGTCAGAGCTCCATTCTTCGGATTGCCAATGCCAAACTTGAAGTAAAAATGGAAGATCGCATAGATGTAGGGAGGCCACTACATGACACCGACGAAATCTGATTGGCCTGAGGATCGCTTCCCGCTGGCCGCAGCCAAGGAGTGGGTGTCTTCTGTGTGCGGTCACAGCGTGGAATCTCCGAAAGTCCTGCGGATCAAGAGCTGGGGCGTTACGGCTCGTTTTGGGAGTGTCGTCCTCAAGGTCGCCTACACTCCTCTATTCCCTCAGGTTGTGGATGTGCACAAGGTTCTGGATCTCATTGAGCCGAAAGCTGCACCAAGACTCATCGCACATGTTGAGCTGGATGGCCAGCATCTGACCCTCTTCGAGTTCCTCCCGGGGAGCACCGCAGAAGAATCTGGTACGTCCGAGGCTCTTGTGGCTGTCGCTGGCGAACTCGCTCGCGTGCAGACTGCGGCATCTAAGCTGGACCTCTCTGGCCTGCCCGCATTTCCAGTGGAAGACATCGTGAACCTGCTTCTTGAGGACGACCTTTCAGACCTGCCCACCGAGCTTGTTCAATGGCTTCGCACGGCTGAAGATGCGTTCCGACTCGATGCGAGAGCGCTGGCCGAGTTCCCCGTTTCTCTCGATCACCCGGATGTCAACGCCTCCAACGCAATTGTACAACCGGACGGCAACGTCATACTTCTTGACTGGGAAGAGGCGACGGTCGGTTGCTCGTACTTCAGCCTTGATCGACTTCTTGGCGAAGCCCGTGAGCAGTCAGCAGTTGACGCTGTGTGCGAAGCGTACCTTAAGAACCTGCCATGGGGCACTCGCGAAGGTCTCGAGCGCGCAATGCGCCTTGTGCCCTTGAAACTTGCTTGGGAGAATCGAACGTATGCACGGAAGCTTGGATGGCCGCACCCGCACACCAGAGTCACCACCGCCCTGCTGAAACTGGCCCGGCGTCGTTCTACCGAAGGATTTGAGCACGCAGGGATTTCGGACTTCTTCGACACGTAGACCGACCCAATGGCGAACGACCTGTGACATAAGTGCGCGCGGGCTTTACACAAATTTACAGGAAATATCAAACGTTTTTCCTAATGTGTGTAATATGTGATGTATGATGTGTGAGGTTTACAGTATTCCTCACACCTTTCTACGGTAAAAAGTGCGCGTGTGAGTATGTGTGAGTCGCACATGTGTATGCGCACATGTGTGTGTGAGAGGGGGAGAGGGAAATAGTAGAAGAGAGTTTGGGTTTGGGTTTGGGGGATAAAATTCAACCACCCCCCTCAATCTTATTATAATGCTGTTACAGCTCACTTCTACCCTTACCATGCACTGAATACCTGTCTTCAGAATCTTCCCTGACTTCCATAGCTTCTCGTTGGAGAGCTTGCGAGGCACGAAGTGCCGAAGCAAGTCTCTCTCGGGGGGGGGGTGGATAAAATTTAACCCCCACACACACACGCGCGAAATAGTCAATTAAACAACATATCTTGGTTCTTTAGTTACATCTTTATGATTTAATGATTCTATTAGGGTAAATATTATTATTAAAATTAACGTAGATGAAAATTGTATGTGAAAGGGTGTAAAATAATAAAAAGATGGTATCACGTATTTGACTATATCAGACCAAATAATTCCCCAAAAAAATAAATGACTAAGATAAATAATTGCTTTAAAACTAAAAGAAATTATTTTATTTATATATATTATACGATTGTATGCTTCAGGTAATAGTGTGTTAAATAATATATATTGAATTACCATACTTCCGAATATTACTAAGAGATAATATATTCCCGATATTTGATAATTCTCTAGTATTGTTTGAAACTTTATGTTATATATTATTAAAGCTGAGATGAATAACAACATCCAGTAGTAAGAGCCAATATACAAAATACAACGACCAACATTTTGTGCTTTTCTTTTTTTATATTATAAGGGTCATTTTTAATATTATGTAAAGATAGATAAAATATAATTGCAACTATTATTAAAAAGGAAGAAATCCAGATACAACTTTGTATAAAATCGGGGAGAGAAAGAGAATAATAAAATGGCATAGTAAAAGTTAATGTTTGGTTGAACAATATATCTTCTTTAGGAATATCCATCATTAAAGTAAGAAAAACAAATTCTAAACCCAATAAACCGACTGCTATGTTTAATTCTTGATTTACTCTTTCAGACATACAAGTACTCTCGATTATGGAGTTATTTAACTTTTAATTAAATTTGCTTATTGCCTTTACAGAGATTGCCGATGTATTATTTATTCTTCACACGCGATATACGCGCGTGCGAATTCTGATTTTATCATCTTACATAAAATCTTATAGTATCCTATTTTTACTTTTTAAAACGTTTCTTTAGTTTCTTTATTGTATTATCATTGAGCTTTTCAATTTTTTCCTGTGGTCGCCTACCCCAGGCTTGGTCGATAATAATATACCCGTTCTCCATCAATACCGCATTACTAGCTCCATGTCTTGAAGTTGCGTCACTAATATTTTTCTCACTCGCACGCCATGATCTAACTATCCCAGTAGCAGCCAGAAAGTAAACCTTAGTAAAAGGATCAGGAAAAAATTCTTGTGTCATTAAGTACTCACAGGCACAATGTCTTCTTTTTCATTTAATTCCTTAAGAATTCTAAGAACTAAATCAACGTTAAGAGCAAGGTCGAAGATGATGTCACTTGTTTTTGCGCCATAGTGCTCTGAGATATACTCAAGGATTAGCTCTCTTGCGTCTTCAGGAGGTATCTCTCTCAATTCTATTGTACTTTTATCATTTACTATAAGTTTACCTGATACCGAGTCGCTAAAGTTAGGTATAGTATAATTTCCTTGAGAGTCCTTTTCTGCTGTAATTTCAAACTCACCGGGTCCTTGGATAATTATTTGATTACCTTCATCAGTTGACGATTGAATATCAACATTAACAATAGTGATATCAAAAGTTTTACTTCGTGTTGATTGCTCTGTTTGAATTGTCATTCTACTCCTCAGTTTCTGGTGGGATTATACCAATAACGTTATTAGACCTAACTGTGTAATTTGGCAACCCAGTAATTTCATCAGAAGTACCAGTTTGTTCAAAAATTGCTTGTACAACTGTTTTAAATTTAATAATTGCACCATTAGGGAGTTTATAATGATTCCAATCTTCGTTTATTACTTCAAACTCTACAGATTTATATGTGGTATTTGACATTTTAATCTACATTCCCCATTAAAGGATAATTTTTTCTCATATAAGGTTTCGCGCGCGCGATTGGGAAACGCGCCGTGTATATAAGGATTACAAAATCATCGACAATAATGTTGAAAGTCTAACTAGAGAATGGCTTAGGAGTAAGTTAGGGATGGTAAACATAGTGGAGAAATTAGAGAGAAGCGCGATGTGTTTGAGTGGTTCGCGAGACAAAGATGGCGTAGCTAGACCCTGCGCACAAAATTATTTTTTACAGAAAAAAAATGGTGAATAGACTACTGTAGGAATCCAGCTCGTCATTTGTCCCCGAAGATATTTCGCTAGCAGCTGGACTTCTTCCTTGATCAGTGTCTCCAATGTCTGGCGGTGGCCATGCGCGCGCGAAACAAGTAAATTATCGCGCGCACAAGAGAAAATTGAAATTAAGGATGTAATTTGGTGGTAGGTTTATCTAGAAATTCTAAAATTAATGTATGAAGGCACTCATATGATGCTTGTAATACATCATTATTTTCAGTCATACTTGGATCAGAAAAACACCCATGAGCAGTTATATTTCTTACAAGATACAGTAATTCTATTACATCAGCAAATAGACCTTTAGCAAAAGTTTGCGCTCTCAGAAGTTGACCAAAATTTTGTTGAATAAATGGCATTAAATGCCTAGCATATGGAGATTTTCTTGTTTTTGGTTTTAATTTCGGATCCATATACAGAATATTACCTATTGATTTTATACCGAATTCTTCCAAGACTGTCTGAACTGATTTTTCATCCAAAACTATACCAGTTGAGCTAGCCAAAAATTGCCTTAGCGAGCTGTATGCAGCTCTGTATGTTAACTGAGAAATGTGCATAGTTGCTATGCTCTTACTACTACTATGCGATATAGTAGGTTTATCGTTTCTATTTCCACACCATATACGATTTTTTACTGTAGGATTGGTCCACGCAAATTGAATAAATCTTGTTATCACATTATCTAGTGTATATAATGCATAACCATATACCAGTTCATCAGAAGAATTACTAATTGACGAAAGTAATGGATTTAAAACGTCTCTCTTTCTATCGCATAATTTCCAAAATGCTTTGACGATTTTGAATCGTTTATCTAACTCTTTAATATAATTAATAGCTGATCTATCTGAACTAGGATTTTTATGGTGTTTTTCATAATAGAATTCATTATACCAACTATTGAAACTAGTCCATACTCCAGCATAATGCGGGAAGTAACTTATGTTTGCAGTTTTATGCCAATTTAGTAATTTTTTTTTCGAGGACATTTTCACAATCAATTTTTATAGTTTTACATTTAACTATTTGTGCGCGCAAGTTAGGCGAGTTCTAATAATCAGATGTAATCGTGAACACGCGCACAATTAGTAGCGAAGCATACTTTGAACGCGCGCGTGCACATCTCAAGGCTTACTAATAACTACTCTGGGTATCCAGAAATCTCTTTCACCTCGCAGATATTTAGCAAGTAGCAGGGCTTCCTCGTTGATCAGCGTCCCCAAGGTCTGGCGTTGACCGTGCTTAATCCTCGGAACATCAACCATATCCTCGAATAATTCATCAAGACCTCTCTCCAGCTCTCTCGTCTTTGAGCCATTCAGATACTCCCGTTTACTCCAACGCTTCCGGGTAGTTCGTTCATCCTTCATAACGAAGTCTTTAGGCTTGAGGCCTTGACAGAACTCAATGACAAAGTCGTCCACAATATATCTGTACAGCTCCATAAAGTCACACACCAAAGAAGGCTTACCATGTTGCTCGGAGTGTATGAAACCCAGGTAAGGCTCCAGCTTTGCTCCTAGGATGGCTCTGTGAACTCTCCACTTCAACATCGTGTAAGCCAGATTGAAGATGTTGTTAATACCATCATAGGCCTTGAACTTCTTACGCCTCTCAGGTCTCAGCTCCTCAGGTAGAAGCCTGAAGACCTGCTCGAAGTACTTCTCCGTGAACTTACCTTCAAGGGATATGAGCTTCCTTCTAACCTTGTTTAGTTCCTCGGACTTTACTCCGCTCAAGGCCACCTTGACCTTTGTGAGTTCATGCTGCAATAGACCATATTTCTTCAGGACCTGGTTCTGACCCTCTATCTTCCCATAGACAATTCTCTTGGCAACCTCAATTCCCTTCCCATTGCTGAGGGCATCATACTGGCAGATACGAGTCTTGACATGGCTGTCATCGTCAAGGCTCCTGAGCATAGCGACAGGTTTCCCTTTCTGAGTCATCACCATCACGTCTACATCCCAGAACCCGAGAGAGGCCAATGCACCGGTTGAAACCATGTTACCGCTTCTCAGAACCACCTCGCTGATCTCATTCTCGAAGAGAGGATACTTCTCCTCATTCCCCTTCCTGTCCCTGAGGACGAAGCATCCCTTCTCCATCCCCAGATAGGAGCCGTAGCCATCCATCACGATCTTCTGAGACCTAGCCTGATTCATTGTTCTCCCTCTCGTATGATAACCACCTGTCCTTTTCTTCTCTAGATACAATGGTTCTAACATACTTCATTATTTCAGGATTAGATCTTATTTCATTAAGAACTTCATGAGGAGTAATTTTTTTTTCCCCTTTCTCAGTAAAATATTTATCCTCAACCAAGGTCTTGAATATAATATCTAGATTATATATCGAATAAAGAGGTTGAGCTTCACGTCCATTTTCTTCAGGCTGAAATCCCCATACTAATTTTAGTTCTTTTTCTTTCTTGGTCATAGCATAGAACATTTTAGCCACTAAATCAGCACCCGCATACCTCATCAACTCCGGTAAAAGGACATTATTTATAATCAGTTTACGGTCCGCTGAATAGACCTTCTTCTCTTTTACTTTATCCCAAGTTAAGAATATCTCATCACTGCTCAGCATTTTCTTTAGGTGTCTTCCCACTGTCCCCCTAGGCAAACCAGTGTCTTCCAATATTTCCCCGAAAGTCAAGCTGCCCCTTCGAAGTTCCTTGAGTATTATCTCCTTGTTCACGGCCCCCACTTTAGTTCGAGGTCGATTTTCACTCATTTGGGTTTCCTCGCTTATTACTGATGAGATAAAGTATCACTTGCGGATATTTAAGCGTTCGGATTCGATACAAAATATCAATGAAATAATATAGTCTCAGGGGTAATACTTTAATTCATGTGTGATCGATGTTTGAGCGGGTGTGAACAGTGAAAGAACACATGCTTGCTACACGCGTTGGACAGAGCATCTACAATTCAGTTCAGACATTGACACGAGGATTGGACATCAGCGTATCTGAGTACCTCAGAAAAATAATATTGACGGATCTTGAGTCTCGAACACTTCTCAGAGATGAACTCAGGCGTGTAACAGGTCCAAAGCATCATATGAAAAACAAGGGAGGTGAGAACTTTGATTGAACCGAGTAACCCTATTTCCCCCAAAAAAAGGGTACCAGGGGTAACCATTTCTCCGTTGAGAAAGGGTTACCTGATCAAGCTTGAGCCCCTGCAGAAGATGATAAAGTGCGCTATAATCAGCACCCACATCATGGGAGCGAACACGAGAGAAGGGTGCTGAAAATGGGTGAAAAGATCACCACAGAAATCAAGCGTAGAGAGAAGACCCATGACAGATTCAAGGCCATCATCCATTTCGAGGACACTCCGGCACAGCTAGAAATACAAGCCGATAAAACGGAGATGAAGGTACGGGACTTAACGAAGAACCCGAACAAGTTCAGCTTCGGAAAAGTAGTCGCCAGAAACGGGAACTCAGCTGAGTTCTACATGTACCCAAAAAACAGCCTGGAACATACATTCGTGTCATTTAAGAAGGGATTCACGGCTAAAACAGGTGTCTTCATACTAGATCATCGCAGATTAAGGGAATTCATCAATATTATGATGAGGATACGCTATTTCCTAGGCCTGTCAAAGGAAAGGAGGCTGAAATTTCTTCGAAAGAAAGGGTTCCCGGCTAATATTGATATTACTAGAGGATATGAGGAGCAATGAAGGAAAATAACTTTGACCCTCAGGACACGGATGACATCTTTCAGCTGTTTAAGCTAAGTGTGGATCGTAGACAGTATCCCCCTAAATGTCTCTCATGCGTGTATGAGGGGATATTGTACTGCCATTTCTGGTCTAGGGGTTTCAGGTGTGAGGTTTTCGACAAACTCGAAGAGGTTCACAAACTTGAGCTGTTACTCGCTCGGAGGTGACTTAAGTGGTTAAACGGCTGTCTGTCTACGGTGACTATGAGACAACAGAATGGGTCACGGTCAAGCAACGATCATGGATTCAAAGAGTGGATGGTGTCTGGCAGAGGTACTGGAAGAAGACTAGGGTACCGGTAACAGTTGAGAGAAGTGGCAGATACGAGTTCACCGGTACTGGTAAAGACCTCTACAGGGCTGTGAAGCTGGCTCACCACTACATGCCCAGGGGCTACGTGGAGGTGGATGCCAGGGACTTCCTTGAGAACCCTGAGGATTACGGTGTGCTCGGGGAGTGGGTTGATCGTGACATCGAATCATAATCCCCTCCTTGGATTCACTGACGATGAGACTGTGATGCTGGACTTTGATGACACCCATTTCAGGGATGTGAGGTACTGGGCGAGACGGGTCGCCCATTTTTTTGATCTCGGCGGCTTCCTGATTTTGAAGTCGAGTGAGAATAATTATCATGTGGTTTTCAACCGTAGGGTTGACTGGTCGGAGAACATGAGCATTGTGGCCTGGGTCTCCCTGTACTCTAACAAAGAGGGTATGCGGAAGTGGTTTCTCATGCAGTGTATAAAGGGAGCCTCCACTCTGAGAGTTGGACCTAAAGGCTGTAAGTCTTCGCCTAGGATCGTTTACCGTGAAGATGAGCAAGATGAGCAGATAATGGGATTCCTTGAAAAACGAAAGAATATTAAGAATTGTATAAAATATTTTTAAAAATTTATAATTAATTACACGATAATTTTTTATTTTATTTATTATTAAAATTTACATAGAATGACAAGTACAATTACGATCCTTTGTTCACAAGGAATTGTTATGGCAGCAGATAGTAGAATAACTTTAGTCGACAGAGAAACGGGCGCGATTCAAGGGATGATTGATGATATAAGGAAAATATATCGTGTTAAAAAAAATAATATAGGAATTTCTTATTGGGGATTAGCTACTATCGAAGGAAAATCAATGCTTGAATTTCTAGAAGAGTTAGAAAATGAAAGAATAGGTGATGAAGATAATGTAGATTCTATAGCTAGAAAGTTAGTAGATTGTCTTCAGAAGATAAAACCTCCTATTGACACAAAAATGGGGTTACATATAGCTGGATATTTACAAGAAAAAGAGAATTATTATCCTAAACTTAGACATGTTTTTCATGAAAATTGGCATTCCGCAGGTAAATTTACGAATGAGGATTGCCATATAGAATTTCATCAAAAAGGAAAAAAAATACGCTTTCCTTCATATAATTCATATCCTGTTTTATTTAATGGTGATAATAATATCGCAAATTGTTTATTTAATTATATACCTATTATTAGTAATCAAAGAATAAGATCGGATTTGATAACTCTTGATGAATCTTTAGATTTAGCTGAAATAATTTTAAGTTTAGCTATACAGAGATTAAATTACTACTTTAATCCGGAGGGAAATAAAATATATAAATCTGTAGGAGGTAAAATTTATATAGCAAGAATAAGACCCAAAATAGGTTTTGATTGGTATAAAGAATGATTTTATGAGTAATTTTACAATAAAATTGGTGGAAAAGTATGTCTCGAAAAATATGTCCAAATTGCGGATATGAATTACATTATGAATCAAAGAATAATTTTATTGCAAAGAGTACATATCAACCAGGTTCTATAGACATTTTTAGTCCAAAATTTCAAAGTATGTACATTTGTAAAAAATGTGGATACATTGAATACATACATGAAGAATAATAATTATGTTATTTATTTTTGTATTATTTCAACATTATTTGGAAATAAGTTTGTAATACTATTTTTAAAATCATCAAATAATTGTTTGCTTTTAACATCACAAATTACTGCTATAGCATTTTCTTTAGCTTTATAATACCTTAAAATTTGACCCACTAATCTATCATATTCAGATTTATTTGGATTTTTCTTTATTTCTATAGGGAAGTTATTATTTACTAATAAATCTGTTTTAGATTCAAGCGCTTCTAATCTTACATGACACCCATGTTTATATTCTAAATAGGATTTTAAATCCATTTGATATCCTTCTTCATATCTATGTTTTTTTGATGGTGTCCATTTATTAACAATTAAAACCATATTTGTAAATTCATTTATAAATGGAATAATAATTTCTTCTTTTTTCACATCTGGTTTAAGAGGTATTTTTACAGGACGCGCAGGAGATAATTTTTTGTATTTTCTTATATTATTAGTTAAAGAAATCTTTTTTAATTCCATTCTTTTATATTGGTCATTTGTTAACACTTTTTTTGCTAAAGATCTAAATTCTCTTGTATTGAAATTTCCTGAATATGCAAAGATGGCTGTATCTTTACCGTCAAATCCTTCATCATCGTATATTTGTTCATATCTTCTCAAAAAGTCATTCATATGCTCTAAAGAAACATTCCCCTCCACAAAATACAAATAAACAGCATCAAAACCAAAACTCAATAAGCCTTCCCTATCCTTTACAAAATATGCCCATTTAGCTAATTTTGTAGTTCTTTGTTTCTTTTTTTCAAATCCTTTAGTGCGATATTCTCTCAATAATTTATTAAAAACCATACGATTACCGATCTCATATTTTTATATTAAAATAAAAAATTTATGCTTTAATTCGTTTCCCTAAACATCATTCGAAAAATTAGAGTTCCCAGGTACTGTATTAATGATCTCTTGAGATTGGCGTATGCATATATAGTAACAATTATATGTTATTTACTGAAAAATGATTCAAAACGAAGTCTTAACCTATACAGGGACTGTTGTCATTATTATTGGTGTGTTAATTTTACTAGTATCGGGAAAACCAAGTGAGAAAAAACGCCAAATATATAAGGATAGTCCTTTTGGCGGAATTCAGGGATATATCGTTAAACCTTTTCGTATTCAAAGAAAAGGAACTATAGCCTGCACTTTTTCAAACATTGCAGGTTCAGAGAGGTTTCGCATTTTTCTTACTGATCTATTTGCTGGTTTAAATATTGACTATACATGGGGTCCAAGATATTTCGAAATAACGGAACATGGTGAGCAGAATGTTCTTGTTGATATTGGGAGCGGTGATTATGCTCTTGTCATTGATAATAGGAATTTAGATGTTTCTGGAAAATTCTCAATAGAATTTACTCACAAGGAATATCCACAAGAGAAATATGCTGCCTGGGGACTCGCACTAATAGAGATAGGAGCATCTATGAGTCTAGTAGGAATTGCCCTCTAATAGCATACATAATAATTTATGAAAAACATATTAGTAAAAATAGACATTATTGATGGAAGTATAATAATGATAAATCAACATGATGAAATATTCTACATAATTTTATGAGACAGTCGTGGGGGAAAAGTCGTCGAAAGTGTGTGTGTGTGTGTGTGTGGGGGATAAAATTTAACCCCCAAACCCACACACATATTCTTAATTAATCCAAAGTAATCCAAATAGAGCTATAGCCGGTATCACAACTGAGATGATGACCTCATAGGTTTTTACTTGGGTGTTAATGAAAGGAATAAAAAAGGATACTTTATTCTTGTAGTTCTCAAAAGATTCCCCATACATTCCCTGTAAATAATATTCTTCTATGTTTGCCAGAAGGATATAGGCAAATAATTCAATGAACAATAAAGCTATGGTCTGAGATGGATTCAGAAATCCAATTCCAAACGTGTTTTTCAACCACCATATGCTCCAGCTTGTGAAGCCAAGAGAGGTGATTATCATCCCCAGGTATTGGGGATGTCTTACCAGCCGATACGGTCCAGATATTACTAATCCTTCATTTTTTGTAAGTTGCAGATGAATTACAGAATATATAATGAGTAAGAGACCGATAATGACTAGGGACTTCTCAGGGATTAAGAAGGTTGAAGTGAATTCAGATATTAATATGGGTAGGTTAACCTTGAGGTTTGAGAATATCATGACTAAGTGAACAGCGAATGGGAGGGTCATTATACCTGTCCAGACTGGTACTGACTGAATAAGAAAAACAAGATAGCCTGCAATCTTCAACAATCCCAGCTTAATTTTCTCAGTTCCCATTATCCTTTCCTTCATTGTACATGTCTATGCTAACTATGTTTTCCCATTGATTTCTCTGATAATGAGAATAATAGACAATGCTAGTATAGTAAATGCTAATCCAAAATTGAAGGCTTGCGTTCCTACGAGATTCCTGAGCATTAATAAAACTCCAATGAGGATTACTATCGCGTTCAAGACAATAATTCCCATTAAATTCGATTTCATGATTTATCACATTACATTTTCAAGAATTGTATATTAATCAAACTGATGCGCGCGCATTACTTGTAGCGAGCGAAGCGAACCGTCGTTCGTGGGGGTGTGTGGGGGTAAAAATTTATCACACACACGTGTACTTTCTCTCTATCTCTCTCAACACATAAAAACACAAATAAAAACACACACGAATACTTATTCAGGGCGCGCAGGGACCTCAACAGCGTTTGCGAAGCGTTTATGTTAAAGCATGGATTTTTAAATAATCATGTCCCCGGAATCACTTGTCCAACTAATTGAACAACAGATCAAGATCGAGGAAAATTTTGTAACTATGATAGATGAACAGATAAAACAAATGCAAAATGTCGCAGCAAGATTATTACTCTTAGAAACTCAAAAAGACTCTGAAAAACATGCCATCATTTTAAAAGGCATACTTGAAGTAATTAATAAAAAAGATATTAGACCAACTTGGGAAGATGTTAAAGATAGTTACATAGATAAGGAAATTGTCAGAAGGAATCTTGAAAATCATTTAAAAACAGAGACAAAAATGATGGATTATATAAACAGAGAAATAAAGATGACTAAAGATGAAGGCATAAAACTCTTACTTGAACACATGATAAGTGATGAGAAAAAACATCATGAAATACTTCAAAC
>Ga0180437_10008589_pt1 | contig 12919 bp, 16 predicted proteins | sample SS_ome_4_FD_132410 | JGI IMG/M metagenome (GOLD analysis project Ga0180437, IMG submission 132410) | Hypersaline lake sediment archaeal communities from the Salton Sea, California, USA - SS_3_D_1 metaG | ecosystem: Environmental > Aquatic > Non-marine Saline and Alkaline > Hypersaline >...
CAGCGTCGCTCTCGCTCTCATCGCACTCGCATTGGCGGTGCTATCACCGCTGCTGGTCCGAGGCAGGGGATCGGCGCGCAGGAGCACCTGCATGTCCAATCTCCGCAACCTCGGTCTGGCCATCCAGATGTACAGCTATGACCACGACGGCTTCTTCCCGCCCGCATCGACGGGCCTGCGAGGCATCGATGAATATGTGAGGAACAGAGACACGTACAGGTGTCCCGCCGCCTCCTACCATGTGTCGGTAGACGAGGGGTTCATCATTGACTACGTCTACCGTCCCGGCTTCTCGAACGAGAGCCTGGCCGGCGAACCAGTCGCGGCGGATAGCCGGGCTCGCCACCAGGGGGGTGCCAACGTGGTCACCGCCGATGCCTCCGCCCACTGGTATCCGGCCAGCCGGTGGCGGACGTTTTTTGCCGACGTCGAAGGGAGCGAAGAGCGATGACCTGGAGAGCCTTTACTCTCATCGAACTCCTCGTCGTGATCGCGATCCTCGGAATTCTCGCCGCCGCCATTCAGCCCGGGCTCATGGTCGCGAACGAGTATGCGCGCCTGATGGTCTGTCGTTCCCGTCTCACCGAGCTGGGGCTGGCCTATCGCATCTATATGGAGGACTGGGACTCGCCGCCCGCCGACCTGCAAGTGCTGTACGCCGCCGGTTACGCCGAAGACTTGTCGGTGTTCGAGTGCGCACACGCGCATGCCCCCTTCACATATCAGCCTCCCGCACCCGACGCCGACCGAGACGCGATCATCGTCCGCTGCCCGGACTACGCCCACGGTGACGGCCACAAGGCCGCGGTGCTCCTCCTCAACGGCCGCACCCGAGTCGAGCGGAAGCCGCGATAGCCCCCCGGCATACTGCTGGCCGGTTCCGGAGAGCAGCAAAGAAAGCGCTTCATCTTCTGGCTGCCCCGGGAAGGAATTGCGGCAGCGACGCCGCAATAGTCAAGCAGAGCAGGGCCGTCCCTCCGGACCGACGCGCGACGTGTTCACTGCTGGGTCTCCGTTGGCGGCAGCGGTGTGCCGTATGCCGAGCCCTTCAGTCCGGTCGGAGCACCGCAATGGTCCGAAGGCGGGGCAGCCCCCGTGATCCGGCCCTCGCGTAAACGGAGTTCCACATGGCCGCACGTCGAGAGCCCATGGGGGAGAACCGCACCGGCTGCTCGCGGTGTCGGATCGGGCGGTGTCCGCTTGCACCATACCCTTCCGACCCCGTTTTGGCCGGATGGCGACTTGCCCTCGCCTCTCTGTGCCTCTTCCTGGGGCCTGTCGTGCTGGCCATCGTGGGTGCTATGATGGTGGGCGAGGACCGCGGCGCGCAGCTCGTGGGCGCGATGATTGGAATGAGCCTGGGTATGCTTGGCTCCATTCTCGCGCGGCGGCTGCTCCATCGCGAAGACAAGAAAGCCGGGTAGCTGCTGTGACCTCAGCCGTCGTACGAAAGCCTACCTTTGCGCGCGGCCTCCATCCGGCCGATCGAAAGCACTTCACGGCGGCCGCCGCGATAGAGGTGCTGCCGACGCCACAAGAGGTGCTGATCCCACTCCTCCAGCACCTGGGTGCTCCGTGTGAGCCGGCCGTGAAGCCCCGCACTGAGGTCGCGCTGGGGGACGTCGTCGGCGAAGCGACCAAGTTCGTCTCGGCCCCCGTTCACGCGAGCGTGAGCGGCACGACGAGACGTCTCTCAGTGGCCACGCTCCCGAACGGCCGCCATGTCTCCGCTGTGCCTATCAAGGCTGCTGAGGAGCAACTCCTCGCCGGCCGTGATCTGTTCGCGGACATGTTCGGCGGCGAATGGCCGACCGACGGCATGGATCACTATGAGCCTCAACAGATCGCCGACGCCGCGCGCGGCGCGGGATTGGTCGGGCTTGGGGGAGCGGCCTTCCCCACCCACGTCAAGCTCACGCGCAACGAGGAGAAGCCGATCCGCACCTTGCTCATCAATGGGTGCGAGTGTGAGCCGTATCTCACCGCCGACTACCGGCTCATGGTCGAGGCCCCTTCGCCTATCGTTGTCGGCGCGCTGTTGGCGGCGCGCGCCACTGGCGCAGAAGAGGTCATCGTCTGCGTCGAGGACAACAAGCCGGAGGCGGTAGAGGCGCTTCGCCGGGCGACACAACAGACCGGCGTTGAGGTGCGGGAGCTGAAGACGAAGTATCCACAGGGTGGGGAGAAGCAGCTTGTCCTCGCTGTCTGCGGCGCCGAGGTGCCCACCGGCGGGTTGCCGCTTGACATCGGCGTCGTTGTCCTGAACGTCGGCACGAGCGCCGCTCTCGCGCGAGCAGTGCTGCGCGGGAAGCCGCTGACCCACCGCATCCTGAGCGTGTCCGGCTCCGGGATCAGGCAGCCGAAGAACCTGTTGGCGGCGATCGGCGTCAGCTATCGAGCCCTGATCGACTACTGTGGCGGCCTCACGCCCGACGCCGCGCGAGTCGTGGCCGGCGGCCCGATGATGGGCTTCACCCTCGGGAGCCTCGACGTCCCCGTCACGAAGGGCACCAGCGGCCTGACGGTCTTGACGCGCGACGACGTGCGAAAAGCGGCCGAAACGACCTGCCTGCGCTGCGGCCGCTGTGTGGACGTCTGCCCCGTCAATCTCGTCGCGACGAAGATAGCACTTGCATCACAGGCCGGGGACCTCGACCTCGCCGAGCGCTACCACATAACCGCCTGCATGGAATGCGGATGCTGCGCGTATGTGTGCCCGGCCAGCGTTCCTCTGGTCCAGCTCATCCGCCAAGGCAAGGTATCGCTGCAGAAGGCGAGGGGCTCGTGAGTCAGCAGGCTGCGGGCACAGACGGCGATAGCTGATGGCCGAATCTGGATTGCCGCAAGAGAACGGAAACGACGGCGCGGTCGCCCAGGCCGCTCCGCCCATCCACGTCGCCCCGGCGCCGCACATAGCGGAGCAAGCCTTCACCACGCGCCGCATGATGGCCGACGTGGTCATCGGTCTGGTGCCCGTCGTCGCGATGGCCGTGGCCATATTCCACTGGTATGCCGTCGTCCAGGTCGGGCTCTGCATCCTCTCATGCCTCGCGGCGGAGGTGCTGTTCACCTGGATGCGGCGCAAGCCAGTCAGCGTCACGGATGGTTCGGCCGTGGTCACCGGGGTCATACTGGGGCTGTCCCTGCCGTGGAGCGCCCCCTGGTACATCGCCGTGATCGGGTCGACCGTCGCCATCGGACTCGGCAAGGCCGTCTTCGGCGGCCTCGGCTGCAACATCTTCAACCCGGCAATGGTGGGGCGGGCCTTCATCATGCTCAGCTTCGCCAGGGAGCTGGGCGCGTCGGCCTACGTCGTGACCCAGTCGCGCCTGGATATCGTCACCCAGGCCACCCCGCTGACCATCGCCAAGAAGTTCGCGGCCGACCTCGCGGCCGGCAAGGTCGTCGCCGGTGACATCCAGCTACAGTTCGAGTCTGCGCGGCAGCTCTGGCCGCTCTTTCTCGGCCAAGTGAACGGCTCGCTCGGCGAGACCAGCGCGCTGGCAGTGCTCATCGGCGGCACCTACCTGTGTCTCAGACGCTCGGCCTCGTGGGAGATCCCGGCCGGCGTCGTTCTTTCCTCGTTCTTGCTCGCCGGGGTCGGAAACTGGCTCGGGCTGACGCCATTCACCGCCCTTCATCACTTGGTCGGTGGGTCGCTGCTCTTCGGAGCCTTCTTCATCGCCACGGATCCGGTCACGAGCCCGCTGACTCCGAAGGGCAAATTCCTCTTCGGACTCGGCGTTGGGTGTCTTGTCATTCTGATACGCTTGTTCAGCGGCTATCCGGAGGGTGTGATGTTCGCCGTCCTCCTTATGAACGCAGTCGTGCCGCTGCTCAATCGATGGACAATTCCGAGGCCCGTCGGGGGCCCGACTCCGGCGAGCGCCTGAGAGGAACGATGGGCGACACCCACCCGAAAAGCGGCTACCTCCGGCAAGCGTGGCTGGTGATCCTGCTGGCGCTTGTGTACGGCGGCGCGTTGGCAGGCGTCCAGAGCACGCTGAGCGGCAAGATCGCAGAGAACAAGAAGGACGAGACCTACAGCGTCATCCCCAGCCTGGTCAGCGGTGCCGACGAAGCGAAGACCGTCGAACTGGTGGTCGAGGGCAAGAACGGGAAGGAGGCTCGCGTCTACAAGGCCATCGGCGCGGATGGCAGCCACAAGGGATGGGTGGTGCCGGCCGGAGGCCAGGGCTTCGCCGACCGCATCGAGCTCCTGATCGGGCTGGATCGCAGCCTAGCCACCCTCACTGGGCTGTACGTGTTGGACCAGAAGGAGACCCCCGCGTTGGGCGATCGCATCACAGAGGCGACCTTTCGAGACCGGTTTCGGGGCAAGCCGGCAGACCGGCCCACAGTGATGGTCAAGTCGGAGCCCGAGGCCGACAACGAAGTTCGTGCCTTGACGGGCGCCACCATCTCGTCGGAAAGCGTCAGCGCGATCGTAAACGAGACGCTCGCGAACCTGAGAGAACCCATTCGGCAGACATCACAGGGCTCCGCTCCTGCTGCGGGCGACTCGGGAGACACAACAGGTTAGTCCCATGGCACGAGAAGACCCGACAGCGCTTGAGCGATTCATCAACGGCGTGCTGCCGGAGAACCCTGTATACCGGCAGCTTCTCGGCATGTGCCCGGTTCTCGCTGTGACCAGCGCGATGAAGCCGGCCATGACCATGGCCGGTGCCACCGCTTTCGTCCTGATATGCGCGAACCTCGTCATCAGCCTCATGCGCAAACTGCTCAAGCCCCACCTGCGCATTCTCGTCTTCACCCTGACAATAGCGACGTTCGTGACCATTGCCGATAAGTTCCTCGCCGCTTACGTCTACGAGATGAGCAAGCAGCTCGGTCCGTATGTGCCACTGATCATCGTGAACTGCCTCATCATCTCCCGCTGCGAGATCTGCGCCTCGAAGCAGAGCGTCGGCGTGGCGGCCGCCGACGCAGTGGGAATGTCGCTCGGCTTCGCACTCGCACTCGCGACCATTGCCACTGTCAGAGAGATCCTGGGCGCCGGCACTTGGTTCGGCCTGCACGTTCTGCCCGAGAGCTGGCCCGGTTGGGGCATCATGGTCCTGCCCCCGGGAGCCTTCCTCACCTTGGGGCTGCTGCTCGGCATCGCTGAGTGGGTCAGCCGCACGCAAGCTCGCACCGGCCTGTGGAGAACAGCAAGGATGCTGTGGTCATGGAGACGCTGACCAGCCTGATACTGATATTCATCGGCGCCGCGCTGATCAATAACTTCGTTCTGCACTACTTCGTGGGAATCTGTCCCTTCCTTGGCGTTTCCCGACGCGTGGACACGGCTTTCGGCATGGGCTGCGCCGTCACTTTCGTCATCTCGATCTCTGCGCTTCTCAACTGGACGCTTACCTACTTCGTGCTGCGTCCGGGCGCGCCGCTTCCGGTGTGGGTATGGCAGCTCGCCGGAGGCGATCCGGCAACGCAGATCGACCTCTCCGTCTTGAGCTACATCGTCTACATCTTCGTGATCGCATCCTCGGTGCAGTTCGTCGAGATGTACGTCCGCAAGTTCTTCCCCCCGCTCTACCGCTCTTTCGGTGTCTACCTGCCGCTGATCACCACGAACTGCGCCATCCTTTTCGGATCGCTCGAGGTTATGAAGCACCTCCAGGATCCGACGAAGCTATGGGGTCTTCACGAGGCGCTTGCGCTGGCGGCGGGCGGCGGTATCGGCTTCACCATCGCCATCTCTCTTATGGCGGGCATTCGCGAAGAGCTGGACCTGGCCGACGTTCCGGCGCCCCTCAAAGGGGCTGGCATCGCGCTCATCGTTGCGGGTATAATGGCGATGGGTTTCATGGGATTCACCGGCGTCGAGAAAGGCGTGGCTGGGGCAATCAGCACCCTGCTGAGGTGAGGCGCGCGAGATGTTGACGACAACGACATTGATACTGGCCGGCGGAGTCCTGGCGCTGCTCGCCGTGGTCATGGGCATCGTCCTCGGCTGGGCCGATCGCCGGTTTCACGTGGGCGTGAACCCAACCGTGCAGGCGATTCTCGCCGCGCTTCCCGGCGCCAACTGCGGCGGCTGTGGCTACGTCGGGTGTCGGGAGTATGCGGAGGCGGTGGCGAGCGGCGAGGCCGACCTGAGCCTCTGCGCGCCGGGCGGCACGGCCGCGGCGCGGGAGTTGGCCGAGATCATGGGGATCGACGCGACCGAATCCTTCCCCTATCGCGCTGTCGTCCACTGCTCCGCGAACACCTACCAGCGCCTCCAGCAGGCCGAGTACGAGGGCGAGCAGACGTGCGCCGCAGCCAACCTGGTGAGCGGCGTTCAGGGATGCACTTACGGCTGCCTGGGCTTGGCAGACTGCGAGCGGGCCTGTAACTACGATGCCATCCGCATCGTTGACGGCTTGTGCACCATTGACTACGACAAGTGCGTGGGCTGCCAGGCCTGCGCGCGGGCCTGCCCGCGGAACATCATCACGATGGTCCCGTTCAAGTCTGACCGGATGGCGGTCGTCGCCTGCTCCAACCAGGACACCGGCCCCGATGTCAAGGCAGTGTGCATGGTCGGATGTCTCGGCTGCAAGGCTTGCGCGCGTCTCGACCCCGACGTTATCACCATGGACGGCGCGCTGCCGACCATTGACTACGATCGCTACGACCCAGACGACGCCGCGCTGCAGAAGGTCCTCGAGAAGTGCCCCCGCAAGCGGCTCCTACTCGTGGGCAAGCCCACCGAGAGAGACCTGGCGGCCGTTGCAGATGAGGAGCTTCCCGAGAGCGTCCAGGCCGACTTCAAGACCACGGTCGACGACACGGAGTGGTGGGGCTAGGGCGCGGCATTCTCCGAGCCGTTCCGCCTCTGGATCATGACGCGCTCCGACAGGGGCTCTCGCAACAGCTCCCCCATCCCAGGCGTGCAGTAAAGGCGGTAGTCCTCGGGCGATCCGATCATGATCAGTCCCTCACATGGAAGCATTTCGAGTCCTTCCACGCCCAGCACGCTGAGCGCAGTCGCCCATACGTCCGCGGTCAGAGCATCGCCGGCGACCACCGTCGCCGAAGGCACCGCGTCGGCGGGGCCGCCGACGCGCGGGTCAATGATGTGGCTGTACCGCTTGCCCTGCATGACCGTGAACCGAGCGTAGTTCCCGCTCGTGCAGACTGCGCCCTCGGTCACTGCCAGTTCGCCAAGGCTTCCCTCGCCAAACGGACTCCTCACCTCTATCACCCAACGATCGCCCTGCGGCGGCCTGCCAAAACACCTCAGATCTCCACCGACATCGACCATTCCGCCCCCCACCCTCGCCTCTCTCAGCACTCGGGTGGCGCGGTCGATGGCATATCCCTTGGCAATGCCCCCGAGGTCCACCTGTGCGCCTGGGGCGCGCTTCGTCGCACCGCCCTGCGTCAGCTTCACAGCATTCCAACTGGAAGCGGCGCGCGCGTCCGCGACCTCTTCCTCGGTCGGAGTCACCCCCCGCTCTCCGGCCCCCCGCCAGAGCTGGATCAGCGGCCCGCAGGTGACATCGAACGCCCCGTCCGTCTCCTCAGCGGCATCTCGGGCCGCCCGAAGCACGAACAGGCTTTCCGGTGAGAGCGCCACCTCCTCCCCAACACCTGCGGCGTTGAGACGGGAGATCTCCGAGTCCTTGAGCCACACACTCATGCGTGCTTCCACTGCCCGCAGTTCGTCCTCTGCCTGCCGCAGAGCCTGCTCGGCGCGAGGCCGTTCTGCCGCCCGCACAACGGCCGCCAGCGAGCAGTCGGTGCCCATGACTCCCACAGGTTGGCGCACCACCGTGATCCAGCCGCGGCGTCCGTCTCGTGTCTGCTGGAGACCTACCGCCACCAGCCCGGCCACCACGAGGACCAGGATCAGCCGAATCAGACGCTCCCTCCGCACCGCCCTTTCCTGACGCACTGCTGTCGATGCGGCCGCAAGCCCTGCCTGCGGCCCTCAGCCTTCCCTCCCGCAAGCCCTGCCCAGACCCTTTGGCCGATGAGCGTGATCGTCCTGCAGCCCCCGCCGGCGATCCGCAGTCCTCGGACATGGCCGCGGACCCGGCCTATGGCGCCCCACAGATGAAAAAGCGGCTCCGGGGCCGCTTCCTGCGGCTGTCCGGAGCGCGCCGGTGTATCTCTCGACCGCGTTGGCGGAAAGACCGACCTATCGCCCCAACCTGAGCATGTATGTCTTCCCCCGGTCTCGAAGCGTCACCGCAGATTCCGATATAGCGTGCACGCGCACGTTGTTGTCGAGCCAGTCGCCCTCGCGTACGACATAGTGCTCGTCGCTCACCCGAAGCACTGCCGTCGAGGGGGTCCCGGTAATGATGCCGGTCACTCGCAGCACATCCGTCGGACGCGTCGCCGATGCCGCGAAGTCGGGCAGTTGAGACGGCAGTACCGGCGCGGCACGCGGGCCGCCCGGAGACTCGCCCCCTGACTCGGGAGGTCGCACGCGCCGCGTTCTCGGTGCTATCACTGGATAGAACGGATCGCGAGTGGGCGGCGGCACAGGAGTGACCAAGGCGGCCACCCGGGACGACCGGGCCGGCGCGCCGGGGCTGGTGCTCGCTTGTTTCTGCGCCTCGACCACGGCGGCCTCATGCGCTTTCTCGTGAGCTTCGATCTTCGCCTTCCACTGCCGGGAAAGCTGCACGTAGCGGATAGCGATGAAGGCCAAGACCGCGGCGAGTATTATGGACAGCACTATGATCTTCGGCTTGTCTCCCGGGTTAGGCTTCATGATATGGCTCCTGTCGCCGCCACGGCCCCTGCGTCATCCCGACGCAGGCTGCGCCTCGCCGGTCTCTGCGGTCTCTGTCTGTGGGAGTGGAGGCATGCTCGTGACAAGGTAAAGATCAACCGTAATGGTCCCGTTCACCCGCGGATAGCCCGCCTGGTTGTCGGTCGCGATTTCGACTCGCTCCACCGTCAACAACCGCTTATACGCTTCCAGCCTGCGCAGCAGGTAGAAAGACGACAGGAAGCTGCCGGAATAGCTGACCGTGTGGGGGACCCTTTTGATGACAGGCTGTGGCACCTCCTGGCTCGCGCGCGTGGACTTCTGGCCCCGGTCTTCGGCCTCCGAAACCCTCACCCGCCGTGCCACACCAGACCGCCGAACCACATTCAGGGTGCTCTGCGTCTCCTTGCAGAACTCAATCAGATCGCTCAGGAAGAGCTGCTCTTCGTCGCTCCCGAGGATGCCGAACTTCTCGAAGCGGGACTCTCCCTCCCCCGGAAGCCCGGCGATGCTGGCGTCCTCGATCTCCTTGCGCATCGCGGCCAGCTGCTTCGAAGCAGTCCCGATGCTTGAGTTCAGTCGATCCAGCCGCGCGAACCGCGGTGAGAGGATGATGAAGAAGCAGAGCAATCCCCATACAAGGAGAGCGCTTGCCGCAGCCAGTTGCGCATGTCGCTTGATTCGCTCATTCGGGTTCATTGTTCCTCAGCCTCTCCCTCAGCCTCTTCCTCGGCCTCTTCCTCTTCCGACTCTGGACTCGCGGCCGGCGTCTCAGATCGCGAGCGCAGTCCCCGCAGCAGGCTCGCGTTGATCTGATAGCGGATGACCGTGCCGCCCCGAGCATACATGTCGTCCTTCTTCAGCGTTCCCAGCACTACGCCGCCCAGGTACGGCGAACCGGAGAGAGATTCGATGGCGTGCGGAATCGTCTCTCGGTTGGTCGCTATTCCCGTCAGGCTAAGACGTGAGTTGTCGGGCGAGGCTACCCGCGTCACCCACATGTCGGACGGCAGCCGCTCCGACACATCGACGAGAATCTGAGACCACCGCACCGCCCTTTCTTTGGCAATGCGAGCCGTCTGGCGCTCGACCTCGGTGCGCAGGGCGAGCTCCGTCGCCTGTGCGGCCCGGAGCGCCTCCAGCTCGGGCTCCAGCCTGGTGATCTCCGCCTGCAGCGCGCTCAGCCTCATCTCACGCGCGTTGATCTTGTTCTTGAGCGACCACGCCCATATCAGCGTGGCGATCAGCGCCACAGCCATGATCGCCGCAGTCCATCTGATGTAGGGCCTCACCGGTCGCCAGAACGTGCTCGACTCCGGGAGCAAGTTGATGGGGAAGAGGATCTCCCGCTCGCTGAGAGCCGCCAGCGCGGCGCCGCGCAACACTGCGAGCGTGAGGGCTCGACTCGTCGCGGCGGCGTCCTCGTCCACCTGCACCGGAAGGTGGAACTCATAGGTCGGCCGGCCCAGCTCGACCGGCAGCTGCAGCTGCTCAGCCAGGTGAGATGCGATGAGTTCGGCCTTCGGATGGTCGGCCGCCACGATCACGCGCTGCACTGCGCTCCGCGGGAACTGATTCTGGAAGAAGCGGAAGCAGTGTGTCAGCTCCGAGTACAACTGCGGCGGGGGGACAAACGGGTCGCTCTCTTCGGGCACCGGGTTGATCCAGGTCCCCTCGTCTGTCTCCTGCGGAAGACCGGCATTCGCGCTGTAGCAGAGGCGCAGCACCCCGTTGTCGAAGATCATCACCTCGGTCTTCACTTCGCCCACCACGGCGAGCGCAACGACCTCGGATGTCGAGACACGCTCCCAGTATCCCCGCGCGGCCGCAATCGGTGCCGCCTCCACCGCCAGCAGCTCCAGACCTGCCACCCGGGCACATTCCTGGCACTGCTGCACGTTGGCCTCTCGTGAAGCGGCAAGCAACACATTCGACATCTGGTTGCCGTCTTCTTCGAATTCCTCGATCATAGAGCAGTCCACCGCGATGGCCCGTTCGGCAAACACGGCATATCGCTCAGCGACGGCGCGCACCGCCCCTAGCATGTCCTCCCGCGGCATCGCCGGAAGCTTGATCAACTGCGTGATCGCGGTCGCCTCCGGAAGCACTATGACGGCGTTCTTGGCGCTGACCTGCTTCTCATTCATGAAATCGGAGAGCACGCGGCCGAGCGTCTCTCCGCTGGCAACCTGGCCGCCGTCGAACACCCCGGCGGGAGGCTGGATATCCCCCAGAGCGGAGAACTGAAGCTCGCCGTCGGAAAAGCAAAGCTCCGCCGCGGCCATCCGCTTAGGGGAGAGTGTGATTGCTAGCACGGGCTCGCTTTGCGCAGCCATCGCTGTCCCTTTCTGCCGATCACTTGTTCCGAAGCTTGACCGCCGAAGTCAGGCGCGCCGAATACCCGGCGCTCGTCACTTCCAGCTCGCCGAAAACCCGTCTTACTGCTCCAGGGTCGGCGGTCACCTGGTCGTCCTCATCATAGTACACGAAGCTCAACTGAGAGACGCTGCTTGCAACCAGCGTGCCGCCCGAATAGCTCCCGGCGGCCTCCCCGCGGTAGCGGTACAGCTTACCCTCGCTCACCCAGTAGCGAACGTTCTGGTCGTCCTGATCCACAAACCAGACCTTGTCCGGTTGAGCATCGGCGACCCCCGAGCTCCCCCGGAGCCGACTCATCATGTCGTCCATGGCAACCTGCGCCTTCCGGTTCACCTCGGTTTCGAGGCTTGTGACTGTCTGTGTCGTGATGCCGGCCACGAAAATGCGGTGAACCCCGGCCAGCACAAGCAGCCCAACCAGTATCGCCACCAGCGTCTCGGTCAGGGTGAATCCGGACGACGGTCTCACAACTCTTAGATTCCTCATTCGGGAGGTTTCGTCCATACTTTCAAACTCCGAACGGAGTGAGGTACGTGGTGACGACTGCCGCCGGATCGTTGCCCCCCGCACGGTACACGGTCACGGCCACCCTCTTCAGCCCAGAATGCGCAGCGTCGTCCGGCCGCACGGTCTCCACAGTGACCGCCACCTCGAAGAAGCCGTCGCCCGCGTTCAGGTGTCGGGTCTCCCGCTCCTGATCGGCGACGGCTGCGAAGTCCATCCCCTTGAGCTCCTCGATCTTGTCGCGAGCGATGCTTGTGGCCGCCGCTGCGATCGCAGAGTCGCTCGTGCTTGCCAGCGCCTGGGCGAACCCAATGATCACAGGCAGCAGCACGACCGCGAGCAGCACCAGCGCAATGAGCACCTCGACCAGGGTCAGGCCACGCTGCCTGCTTCGCGCCGCAGCCCGCATCTCACAGCTCCTTCCACGTGCGCGCCACCGGCTGCATCTCACCGCGATCTGGCTCGCGGAACCAAGGCGGGGGGCTGTCGCCCGGATTGTACTCACAGCCGTCTATGATCACTATCCCATACCGCGTCAAGTAGTTACCGCCCAGCCGCACACTCGGCGACACCACACATCCCTCGACGTTCGAGGCTTGGCCCGTGTAGCTATTGCCTGCCCAGACGACGCCCGATACTCGCAGTCGCTGCCGCGAATCATCGTCTCCTACGCCCTGGTCGCGAACCAGAACGTCGGCGCCCGCGATAATGGCCGGGTAGTAGACCCGCTCGTCGCAGGGCCCGTCCGGGTTAACGACCTCCGGCGTGATCGAGCACTGCTCCACGCCGTAGAAGGTTACGTTTCCCGTGGCGACTAGAGTGCCGTGAATGTGAGCGCGGCTCTTCACGTCTATGTCGCCGTGGACGAAGTAGTTGCCGTAGTAGTCTCCGTCCCTGAAGGTCACCGTGAATCGCTTGTTGCTGGTATTGCACACGTATGCGTCGGGGTTGTCCATGCCATACCAGTCGGGCATGAAGAAGTTCTCATCGTTCCCGGCGTGGCTGTCAGCAGCATGAGCTACGTGGTCCAGCGGCGTCGTTTCAGACGATCCGTACCAGTACATGTGCCGGTCGGCGTCAGCATAGACATCGACCTCAGTGATCGCGGGCAGCGTCGCCTGGTCCGGCCAGCGAGGATCGGCCACGCCGTCGCCGTCTGGAGTCATTCGCAGATCCAGACTCGCTGGATGACGCGGGACCAACTGACACGCCAACTCCGTCGGCAGGGCCTGTCGCTGTCGGACCGCACCGAGGCCGGCGACGCCCCGCAGGCCACGCAGCCCTCGGAATAGGGAACTCACACGG
>Ga0180437_10008593_pt1 | contig 12916 bp, 10 predicted proteins | sample SS_ome_4_FD_132410 | JGI IMG/M metagenome (GOLD analysis project Ga0180437, IMG submission 132410) | Hypersaline lake sediment archaeal communities from the Salton Sea, California, USA - SS_3_D_1 metaG | ecosystem: Environmental > Aquatic > Non-marine Saline and Alkaline > Hypersaline >...
AACTTCCCATAGTTTTGTATAATTCGCAATTGTCTCAACATCAAAAACAATTCTCGGAAATAACTCTGAAAAATGCTTTAAAACAGACTCTCTTTCACTGCGATCTAAAGGAGGGATGTTTATAAATAGATCAAATATCTCAAAAATTTTCTGTGAATTAAGATATAAATTACTAATTTTGTTAGTAATCCAAATTATTATACAATTATTTTCAATAAAGTTAATTTTGTTCAATTTTGAATTAATAAAAACATCTAAGAGATTGAACGGGTCATTTTTCTTAAAGAAAAGTTGATTTTCATCGATAATAAAGATTCTCCTTATGGTAGTCTTTAAATCATCAACTGTAGAATTAGGTTTATTATTTATGCTAGTATTAGGAATCTTCTTTTCCAAGCTAATAATCTCTTGAATAATTTCTTGAAATTGCTCGAAAAAGTAACTATAATTAAAAAAGATTTCCTCGTAATTCAGCTCTATTACGTCTAAAAAATAGTTCTTACTTACTAATTTTAAAAAATCATTAAGATCACTATTTTGATTAATTTTTACTAAAAGTAATCCCTTCGGAGTAATAATTTTGGAATAATCAAGAAGTAGAGAATTTTCATTATGAGTTAAAATCATCTTAAAATAATTCATTATCCCATTATATTTCCTTCTATAAAAGATATCATCTTCTTCTACTTCTATATCAATTGAATGTAAAATATTATAGAAATTATCCGTAGTAAGATTCGATTTCAAGTCATCCATTATGAAATTTTCAACAAGTTCCAATGAAATAATTATGAATATTATCTACATGATAATTTAGGCATATATATTTAGCGATTGATTGAAGGCAATAATTTTCTTTTATTGCGAATTCCTAATTGTCCTTACCAAAATTGGGTAATTCTTCTATATCTTTAAATTTTAAAAAGATAAATATATAATATTATACCTTACCAATTTACTAATTAATCGTGATGATTATGGAAGAGATGCTAGAAGTTTCGAAAAAATCCTTTCCATCGATGCATGGAGAAGAAATTATTGAAGGATTGGAAGAGAAAGTAGAAATATTGTGGGATAAATGGGGTATTCCGCACATTTTTGCCAATAATATTTACGATCTTTACTTTTCTCAGGGATATATTCATGCGAGCCACCGTTTATGGCAAATGGAGACTTTTAGAAGATTAATCTCAGGAACACTATCTGAAATTACTGGAGAGGGATCCCTGACAAGTGATAAGCATTATAGAGAGATTGGATTGAATCGAATTGCTCAAAGATGCGCTAAGGATGTAGAAAAAAATAAGAATTCAGAAGAATATCAATTTATGCAATCTTATATAAGTGGTGTTAATGAAAGAATTCAGCAAGTACAAAATAAATTACCTATTGAATTTCACATATTAGATTTCAAACCCAATGAATGGAAACTCGAGGATAGTTTTAAAGTCATCAGTATGATTGAATGGTCCTTAAGTAGTTGGAATTATCCCTATGAAATCTTAAGAGAGCATTTATTAATTAAACTTGGTGAAGAGAAAGCTAATAAACTTATACCTTTCAATTCAGAATTAATGGTTGAAGAATCTCTTGGGAGTAATGCATGGGCAGTAAATCCACAGAAATCTAGTTCAGGTGCAGTACTATTAGCAAATGATCCACATCTACCTCTTACCAATCCCGCATTATGGTTTTTAATCCATTTGAGCTGCCCCAATCTGAACACTATCGGAGCTTCGCTTCCAGGTGTACCCGCGGTTATAATAGGTCATAATGAATCAATTGCATGGGGAGTTACAAATGTGATGGCTGATACAACAGATCTATTTAGATTGAAAATTAATCCCGATAATGAAAATCAATATCAATTTGATGCCGAGTGGTTAGATTTTGAAGTTGATGAAGAAATAATTCATATAAAGGGTAATTCAAAACCAATTGTACATCCTGTATTAAGGAGTAAATTGGGACCTATTATCAACTATTTTGAAAGTTATGAGCAAATTTTTCCCTTCTTTATTGATGGAAAGTATGCCTTAAAATGGTCTAGTTATAATGCTAACCTTGTCGATAATCTTAAAGGATTTAGGGGCATAAACAAAGCTAAAAACTGGCATGAATTTAGAGAAGCTTTAAAATTCTTAACAATAAATCCTCAGAATTTTATCTATGGAGATATCAATGGTAATATTGGACATCAACATGGTGGGAAAATACCTGTGAGAAAAAAGGGAAACGGTGCAACTATTACTGAAGGAGATGACGGTAGATTCGATTGGAAAGGAATCTCCTCCTTTGAAAAATTATATTCCCTTTATAATCCAGAACGAGGTTTTGTTTATACTGCTAATTATAATGTAGAAAAAGCTCCAAATGGTTTATTAATCGCAGAAGATAGGATTGCTCCTTACAGACAGTTAAGATTAAAGAAGTTGTTACAATCAAAAGAATCTTTTTCCATTGAAGATTTTAAGAAATTCCAATTAGATAGATTCTCTGAAGAAGCTGCTGAATTATTACCATTAATGTTCCAATATTTACAAAAAAATGATGATCTGTCCCAAGTTTCCGAAGCAATAACTTTCTTAGAAAACTGGGATTATTTTTTAACTAAAAAATCTATTTCGGGTACCATTTTTAAGATCTGGTACCATGAAACTCAAAAGATCATCTTAGAAGCCTTATTAGGAAAAGATATAGCTCATATGTTTTTTGGTAGTAGACCATTTAACTTAAAGCGAATATTTGAATTGAATATTAAAACCGAATTTGGGGAAACACCCGAAATTCTCCTTAAGGCTTTGTTAAATTCGGTAAATTATCTTAAGACTTCTTTTGGATCTAATCCTGATATGTGGCAATGGGGTAGACTTCATACAATAACCTTAGTGCATCCATTTTCACGAGCGAATGAACAAGCGAAAATATTAAATGCTGGTCCATTTAAGCTTGGAGGAGATGGGAATACATTGAATCCGGGGTCATACGATCCCTCTCAAGGATTTAATGTACTTGCAGGGCCTTCTTACCGACAAATCCATGATCTTTCAGATTGGAATAAATCTATTGGTGTAATTCCCGGAGGTCAATCTGGTCTTCCCTTTCATAAACATTATAAAGATTTAATAAAGCCATGGGCAAAAGGTAAATATATTCCCTATCTCTTTACAAAAAAAGTAATATTAGAAAATCTCGAGTCAAAACAAATCTTGAAACCAAACTAAAAAAGAATCCCATTTTATATGTATTTCAAGACTGTTAACAATATAAAATACTTAAAATCTGATCTAAATTAGAGTTTAATACGTCTTTATTGAGTGAATAATAAGTAAACTTCCCTTTTTTCCATCCTTTGATCAAATTATGTTTTTCTAATTCCCGTAAATGATGTGATATTGAGGGTTGAGATTTATCTAAGATTGCTTCTAATTCACATACGCATCTATCTTTTTCTTTTAACAGATTTATTATTATTAGTCTTTCCATATTTCCTAAGGCACTGAAAAAGTTAATAAGTTCATTTAATTGTTCGTCATATCTTAAATTCTTTCCAAGTTGGGTTAATTGATTAAAAAGAGTTTCGCTATCTGAACAGTTATCACATGAACACAACATTTCTTTAACTTCGGCTTTTCTCTTACTTTTTATAATAGTTCACCATTACAAATGAATCTTCTCTCATAGCTATATATTTAGAAGTTATGAAATTATAAAAAATTTGCTTAAATCAATTTATATCGATTCAAATCAAAACATTTTTATCTGAGTCAATATATTAATATCTCAAGCTCTAATTGAATAAAATTTAAGCTCAATTTCACAGTTAAATAGTTAAATAAAAAATTAAGATGAATCTTATATGGTTGAGGAACAATTTGAACAAGAATTAATGGAAAATATAAAAGAATCTGATAATCAAAAATCGCGGAAAATCAACTATTTCGAGAAATTATTACCACTTTGGGTTGCCATATGTATTTTTCTGGGAATTTTAATTTCGCAATATCTCCCAGGGGTAAGTGTTTTAATAGATTCTTTAACAATTGGCAACATCTCAATCCCTATTGGAATATGTTTATTTCTGATGATGTATCCTGCAATGTTAAATCTTCAAGCCTCAGAACTAAAAAAACTTGGAAGAAACCCTAAACCAATTATAATGACGTTGGTTTCTAACTGGTTGGTGGCACCTTTTATTGGTTTATTGATGGTGAACGTTTTCCTGCCTGGAGATTCGGAAATCACGCGACAATTAGGATTTGCAATTATCTTATTGTCCAGTTCACCATGTACCGCTATGGTCCTTGTATGGGGTTGGATGGCAAAGGGGAATCAAGAGCAAAATGTCCTAAATACCAGTCTAAATACGATCACTATAATATTTGGTTATGTGGGAATGGTTTCGTTATTATCCGGAATTAAAAATATTCCCATAGATATGCTACTATTACTTGTCTCATTACTATTCTTTATTGGGTTGCCTCTACTTCTGGGGATCTTAAGCAAGAAATTAATAATATCTTCTAAAGGTAAAGTTTGGTTTAATGAAATATATCGTCCCTTCGTTGGAAAAATATCGATCGTTGCTTTGTTGATAACACTTGTAGTACTCTTTTCACTAAATGGTAATGTACTAATTACAAATCCTGACCTTTTATTAATAGTATCTCTCCCATTATTGGTAGGTTTTGTAATTGTTGTCAGTTATAATGTTATAGTCACAAAATTGTTTAAATTACAATATAAAGAAGCAGTAATAACTGTAATTATTGGATCATCCAGTCATTTCGAGATTGCAATCGCAACGGCTGTAGCAATGTATGGGATCGGTTCTTATGCAGCATTAGGAACTACGATGGGGTTATTCTGGGAAGTACCTATTATGCTCTCAATTGTGTATTTAGGTAGATATTTAAGAAAAGTTGGATTTTGGAAATCCAAATAAGATGATGTTGACTGGCAGTAGTATATATTAGAAAATTAGAGGAATTTCCGCAATAGGATCTTTCCTACTTCATATTTTTTAAAAAAAGAATTAACGAATATTTTAAAAGAAAAAGGATTAATTTAACTTAAATTTATACTTTAAACAATGGAGGGATTAAAATTAAACAAATTATCTTTGAGATTAGCTTACCCATCAAGGGACTACAAAATGGAAAGAAGTATAATCTTACGATAAAAGAAGATGCTACGTTTTTGGAATGCCTTGCGATGGTTGATAAAATAGAAGCAAATGATAAACAAAAAGCAGTATTTCCTATATATGAGGGGTATATCCATAATTATATGCAATTGTTTATTGATTTTAAGAAAAATAGTATTTATGAGGATGTTGGAATTTATGCTTATGCCCCAGATGAAGATGGTTTAATGCGAAGATTCAATCCAATTCGTGATAACATCCAATTCAACGTCTATCCTGATAGTTATATCCAATTACAACCAGATGTTGGATGTTGATGAGAAAAAGTGAAGAATAGACCTGATATTGGTTCCTTTAAGACGATCATTAGAAAGAAATTTGGGAAGGAAAACAAATTTTTTTCCCATTATTTTAGAAAAAGTAATAGCTAAACGCAGAATGATCTCTTCCAATAAAAACTTGTGAAAGAGAGACTAAAGGATGGCCTCCTTTTTGTTTAGCGACGAGTTTTTTTTTTGAGAATGCGACTGATTATTATAAAAATTATGTTGTAAAATATGAAAGTTAAAATACATATTCTTATTTCCAAATAAAGAGATATGGATTTTTTTACTCACTTTTTAATGGGTATTTTGTTAAGTTTATTCACACTGAATTCATTTAATTTCAGTATTGTTTTGTATGGGGTCATCATGGCTGTAATAGCTGATTTTGATATCATTTTAGAACCATTAAAGAGAATAAAAGATACTCCTCTCCTATCTCATAAGGGAATATCTCATTCATATCTTTTTGCGTTTATAGTTTCTGGATTTACATCGATGATTTTTTCATTAATCACTCAAGAATCGTTTTTTTTAGCATCGGTAGTTGGTTTTCTGTTTTATAGTTTGCATTTAACCTTAGATTTTCTAACTGCTTCAAAAGTTCCCATTTTTTATCCAATCATTAAAAGGAGAATTCGATTTTTCATTGATAGAGCCATTAACATAATATTAGCAACGATCTCTGGTTCAATAATTCTATTTTATTTTATAACTTTCTTCTTATGGCCATCTTTATATTTTTCCCCATTAATAGAATATATTCTGGGATTCTACATTACTTACTTTTTCTATAGAATTATTACTAAAATTTGGGTTCAATTTCGGTTGCCAAAGAAGGCATATTACATACCTGGAATCTTTCCCTTAACCTATTTAATTTATTATAACCAATCATCTGAAGATGAATTATCATTTAAATTAGAAAGAAAATTACAATTTAGAAAAAGAAGCTCAGTAATATATCAATCAAACATTAAGAAAAACTCAAAAGAGGAAAAATTATTCATCCAAGCTTTAGAAGAATGTAAAAAATATGTATTTTTTCTGAAATGGGAATATATTATCCCCTTATTCAAAGAAAATGGAAAATCTCTCGATTTATATCTTGTTTTAACTGAAAGTTATTTTTCTGGTTCCTTTTATTCAATTAAAATCCAATTTGATAAAGATTCAAATGAAATTGTTCATTTGAAAGATGGCTTTACATATAAAAACTCAAAATAATTTATTCTATTCATATGTAGAATTAGTTTAAAAAAGAGACAATAATATAGAAAAAAAAAAAGATAGATAATATTTACGGATTGAATGCCCAACCTGGCCACTCAGGTAATAAGTATGTTCCTGTCCACAAAGAGGGGGGATAGATATATCCATCTGGATATGAAGGACTAGGACTTACAATTGATGGCACAACTACTTTCTTTCCTGTTCCTGGGGTTGGTCCTGGTTGCCATTGGACGAAGAGTGTATATCCATATGGATAACCTTCATATTGATCATGGCTTGGAGTAAAAGCTAGTAAACCACTTACACCTTCGTAATAATTTGCTTTATTAAAACCTTCTAAATAATCTATAATATCATCAGCCGCAAATGATTGGGTCTCATTAATTGCACTGGCATATAATTGAACTGCATCGTAAGCTCCAACCCCGGTGTAAAGAGGATCTTTGCCATATTCAGCAGCAAATCTTTCAAAGAAATCAACAGTGGTACTTGTTTTATTTACGGCATAAACAGCTTGTAAACAAGTTTCGTATAAGCATGCTCCATTTGTATCATCCCAGAAGGTATCCAACTGAGACTGAACATCAATACCATTGATTATAAAGCCAGGTTGTTTTCTAGCATAAGCATCCATCATATAGATGCCCCCCTGTGCTGAGATGACGGGAATAAGGACTTGAGTGTTGTTTGCATCAATTGCGTCTATGTAATCATCCATAGCTCCTTGGTCAACGGTTGTGGGGTATCCAACACTCGCTACGACTTGAGCACCAAAACCTGCACCTAATACGGGTATATATGTTTTAAGTGCGTGTACAGTTGGCTCTGTCCAATCCAAATCTTCATATATTATTCCGAATTTATTCACTCCATTTAAAGCAGCAAGGGTTAGAAGGTAACTAAATATTTCTTGACCCAAAGCGGATGAATTAATCGGCATAATTCTAAAGAAATACTTGTATCTCTCATAATTTGTATCTGGATAAACTGCGGGATCCCCCCTTACATTACCACAGAAGGAATCTGTAGCAACTCCAACACTAATGAAAGGAAGTTTAGCATTTAAAATTGTCTCGAGATATACCTTTACAGACTCTGTTCTAAAACCTCCAAGAACATATTGACATTGTTTATAGTTAACGATTCTCTCAGCAGCGGCAACTCCTTTGTTAGTATCAATATTTGGGTTAGATTCATCCGTATCTTCTGCTGTAATTCCGATGTAGTACCTTGTACTACCTACTAAAATACCACCAGCTGTGTTGATATCTTTTGCAGCCAACCTTGCGGCATCCAATGTTGCCTCTCCTTGTATATCATAAAGACCACTTATTACACCTATCTTTATGATTTGGTCTTCAGTAATATCACTTGGAGCACCGGGACAATCTTTAGCTCCCCATGCATAAGGTGCTACGAATATCCAGACAGTTACACCAATTCCTACTCCGACAACGGCAATCAATACTATAGCAAGAATTCTTTTTGTTAATTGTTCCATTTTATTTCGTCACTTTTATATGTAAATAAAGTTTAACAAGATCTATTTCAGTTAAAGATATATATAAAGATTATACTTTTTTGAAGAATTTAACAGAAAATAATGATTAATATGACACAATCCAAATTATTATTGAAAAAGAGTATAATTTTTTATATAATGAAAACAAAATAAAAGATTAAATAGAGTTTAATTTTTAGATATTTATATTTGTTTTTTGTATTAGGTGACCCAAAAATTGATTGAAGATTTGCTAAGCTTTTTAGTTAGTGCTGTAATCCAAGGTTCTATTTATTCTCTATTAGCTTTAGGATTTTCTTTAGTATATGGAGTAGGAGGTATTTTAAATCAAGCTCATGGAGCATTCTATGTTATAGCTACCTATATAATGTATGTGTTTATAAATGGATTAGCTGGAGTGGGCTTTACTTTAGGACTAATTTTTAGTTTGGGTATAACAACAATTATAGGGGGATTGATCTATTTAGTGCTTATTAAACCTTTAAAAGAAAGTCATGTAAGTGTGGTTATAGTAACTTTTGCATTTGCATTTTTTATTGAATATTTGGTTGGCATACTAGTAGATAGAATCCCTCATAAAATTGAGGATTATTTTATTTATTTTGGAGCAAGTGAAAGATTTTTTACTGTTTTTGGAGTAGATATTCAATATCAAGAGATTCTAATCTTTATAGTAGCAACACTGTTAGTTATCTTAATTACTTTATTTATTAAGAAATCAAAATTAGGGAAATCTATACGCGCTGTAGCTCAGGATTCAGAAGCTGCAGAACTAATGGGAATAAATGTGGATAAGATCCTTGCTTATACGTTAATGATTTCAGCGTTTTTGGCAGCAATTGCGGCTATCATTAATGGACCTCTTGGGACTGTTACTCCATATGCAGGATGGCCAATATTAATAAATTCTTTTGCTATCGTCGTACTTGGGGGATTAGGCAGTTTACCTGGAAGTGTATTAGGAGCTTATATACTTGCTTTTGCTAGTAGATTTACTCAGAGCTTCATAAATCCGATATTTGGAGCTTTAATTCCAATAGTTGTAATTGTAATTATGTTGATAATTAGACCAAGAGGAATTTTTGGAAAAAAGGAAATAGATTAAGAGAGGGTAATTAATATGAAGAAAAGAAAAGATTTGAAAACTGTGCTGAATGACTTTAAATCTTATTTAAGATTTTGGATAAAGACATTTAGAGGACAAGTTACTGTGTTGTGCTTAATTGGGTTGGCTATCCTTCCATTTATCACAACTAATACCTATATTATTGGAATCTTTAATACTTTCATGATTTATACCATATTTGCTGCATCTTGGGATTTTCTAGCTGGTTATGTAGGACAGGTAAGTTTCGGTCATGCTATTTTTTTAGGCGTATCTGCCTATGTTACTGCTTTTACTGTCAAATTCTTCTTGTTTCCTTGGTGGTTTGCCCTTATATTAGGAGCATTTTTTGCTGTGTTATTTGGATTAATTGTTGGAGTTCCTTCATTAAGGTTAAAAGGACCTTATCTAGCTTTAGGAACACTCTCAATGAGTTTAATTCTTTATGAATTATTCAAAATGTCTAGCTTAGGATTATTATGGGAAGCTACATTTCCCGGAACAGAATTATTTGGAACCACGGGAATAGGTCAAATTATTATTTTTACTGATATTCCACAAATCTTCTATATTGTAATTTTTATAATAATGTGTGTGGTTGTCGTATTTCTAACTCACTTCGTTAAATCGAATACTGGGACGATACTTAAAGCAATAAGAGACGATGAAACTGGTGCAAAAGCTTCTGGTATTAATACAACTAAATACAAAGTTATTGCATTCATGATAAGTGGATTTATTGCGGGTATTGCAGGCGGTTTATTTACATTTCGTCATACAGGGGTTAACCCAGGAATTTTTCAACCTCTATATTCCTTTTACGCCATTATAATGGCAGCACTGGGTGGAATAGCAACAATTTCAGGATCAGCACTTGGAGCGTTTATATTTGTGTTTTTAGGAGAAATTTTGAGACTTTTAGGTGATAATCCTAACATTACTGGAACAATTGGAGGTTTTGTTGAACCTATCTTTGTTTTTTCAATCATTTTAATCATAATTATTAGATTTGCAGAACACGGACTATTAAAACCGGCATTAGAACGACTAAAAAGTCTGTGGGATTTAATTTTGGGTAGATAAATGATAAGTTAATATAAGTGATAAAAAAATGGGAGTTATTTTAGAAGTAAAAAACTTAACAAAAAAGTTTGCTGGACTTACTGCTGTCAATGATATGAGTTTTGAAATCCAGCGTGGAGAGTTTGTAGGTTTGATTGGTCCTAATGGAGCAGGGAAAACTACTATCTTCAATGTTATATCTGGTTTAGAAAAACCTAATTCTGGTTCGATTCGATTTGATGGTCGTGATATAACTGGTATGAAACCCCATAAAATAGTTAATTTAGGCTTAGTTAGAACTTTTCAATTAGTAAGGTCATTTAAATTTATGACTTTACTCGATAACATTAATGTTTCCTGCTTATCTCCGAGGGGAAAAGAAATAGCAAAAGAATATGGTATAGATGAATATTCAAGTACTATCTTAGGTTCTGTAGGTCTTATTGATAAAGCAAGACTTCCCCCGGTTATTTTACCACATGGGGATTTAAGAAAATTACAAATTGGTAAAGCTTTAGGAACAAACCCTCAATTATTACTTCTCGATGAACCTTTTAGTGGATTATCGCATGAAGAGGCTGTAGATATAACAGAATTAATTGAAAGTTTACATTCTGATGGAGTTACAGTTTTTGTAACGGGACATGTATTAAGAGAATTAATGGGTCTCGTTCCAAGAGTCATTGCCATGCATCAAGGTAAGTTTATTGCTGATGGCCCTCCTAAAGAGGTTGCCAATAATAAAATTGTATTAGAAGCATATTTAGGAAGAGGTGGAACATTTGCTTGAAATTAGAAAATTATACCATTATTATGAAAAAGCAAAAGCACTTGAAGAAATTAACTTAAAGATAGAAAAGGGTTCATTAGATGCTGTAATTGGTCCAAATGGTGCTGGGAAAACAACTCTTTTAAAAGTAATTTCTGGATTAGAAGAGCCAGATAGAGGAAAAATCGAATTTTTAGGGGAACGAATTGATGGTTTAAAGGCTCATAAAATTGCTAAAAAAGGTATTGCTCTTTGCCCGGAACGTAGAAGGCTTTTTCCGGATATGACTGTAATGGAAAACTTGGACATGGGTGCAACCACACTAAAAGATAAGAAAAGATATAATGAATTACTTGATTTTATATTTGAAATCTTTCCTAGGCTCAAAGAAAGATTAAAGCAAAGATCAGGGACCTTAAGCGGAGGAGAGCAACAAATGTTAGCGATTGCAAGAGCATTAATTGCTGATCCAAAATTACTTCTATTAGATGAACCTTCATTAGGGCTTGCTCCAAAAATTAAGAATACAATCTTTGAGGCTATTAATCAGATAAAAAATGAAGGAACTACAATATTATTGATTGAACAAGATGCTGTTTTAGCAATGGATGTAAGTGATAATATTCATGTTCTTGAGGATGGGAAGATAGAAATGAGAGGTACCGCAGAAGAGTTAAAGAAAGAACCTCGAATTAAAAAAGCATATTTAGGAATATGAGGTGAAAAGAAGTGTCAGCTTCCTTAGAAATTTTATTAAGAGACGCGAGGATTGATTTAGTTCTCGGAAGAATAGAAAAAGACCCTTCTGTCATTAATGAGGTAATTGCTCAAGTAGATAATGAGATAAGATCTATTCGATTCAACTCCATATTCGTTCTCGGAGAACTTGGACCGAAAGCAGGGGAACAAGCAGTATCAAAAATAACTGAATATCTAAATGATGAAGATTGGAGTATCAGACGCGAAGCCGCACGATCATTAGGTAAAATCGGGTCTGTAGCGTCTTCTTCTATTCCAAAACTAGCTAATCTTATTGAAGAAAAAGAAATATCCATTCGTAGTGCTGTGGTTAATTCATTAGGAAAAATTTGTGTTGCATCACAAGAATGCATAGATATATTAAAAAAAGGATTAAAAGATAAGGATGAGAGTGTTCGCGCTGAATCTGCGAAAGCATTAGGTTTACTCGGTCCCGATGCTTTTGAAATAATACCTGAATTAACAAAAAGTATGAGAGATCCGAATTGGTCTGTGAGGAGTGCCTCAGCAGAAGCTATTAGTGGTATTGGAAAAAATACTGTGAAATCTGTTCCTACTTTGATCAATACTCTTAATGATGATGATTGGAGAGTAAGAAATAGAGTAATTTCTACCCTTGCACAAATAGGGGAACCCGCTGTTGCTCCGTTATTAGTGTCTTTAGATAATAAGGATCCGATCGTCAGAAAATCTGCTGCAGAAGCATTAGGCGAAATCGGTGTATCGACCTCAGAAGCCTTAGGAAAAATATCATATTTACTTAATGATAAAGTTGAAGCGGTAAGAGGAATAGCTGCAGACGCATTCCGAAGTATTGGAGAACCCTCTATTCCATTTTTAATAACAGCGTATAAACGAAAGATGAGTATTCCATTTATTCCAAAGTTTTTATTAGCCATGCTATACTTAATTTTTGTCCTTAATCTTATAGCATCGATCATTCTTCCTGCAAATGGTTTATTCCTATTTCTTAATTTCTTATATGTTATTTATGGGA
>Ga0180437_10008599_pt1 | contig 12910 bp, 8 predicted proteins | sample SS_ome_4_FD_132410 | JGI IMG/M metagenome (GOLD analysis project Ga0180437, IMG submission 132410) | Hypersaline lake sediment archaeal communities from the Salton Sea, California, USA - SS_3_D_1 metaG | ecosystem: Environmental > Aquatic > Non-marine Saline and Alkaline > Hypersaline > Sediment...
GCCGACCCTGCTTTGCAGAACGAGATGCAGTTCGAGATTCCGAGAATGCTCGTCAAAGCGCTGGTAGCTTGGGATACGTCCACCGGCGTATTCGCTGCCCGGAGGCGGGATCGAGCAATCAAACAGGCCGAGGCGTATGTCGCTCAATTCGCGCATAGACCGATCACCGTCCGCGATGTCTGTCTGGCCGCGAAGGTGAGCGAGCGGACGCTGCAATATGGCTTCCTCGAATACTTCGGCGTCACCCCCAAGGCTTACCTTACAGCCGTTCGGTTGACTGGGGTGCGTAGGGAACTCAAAGAAGCCGACCCCTGTAGTGAATCGGTCAATGAAATCGCTGGCCGCTGGGGATTCTGGCACATGGGCAGTTTCGCAGCCGACTACCGGAGACAATTTGGAGAACTGCCGTCACAGACTCTCACCGGCGTTGCGTGCCGCCATCACTTGCAGAGGCGAGATGCACGCTGATCAATGAAGAACGTAGTACGCTGCCACGTTGCCCCGGACTCCCTGGCGGGAGTCCCATAAAGGAAACGGAAGCTGGTATGGCATGGAAACCAAGCCGTAGGAGTCCCAGCCCCAGGTTTTTTCAAAGGAATTGATCTGCGGTCATAATGTAACCAAAATCCGCAATCACAGTTCGACCTGTTTCATCGCCTCTTGATAGCGCTCCTCCAATTCCTCGTCCAGCGCGACGTGCTGGTAGACGGCCAGCGTTTCCCGACGTGAGTGGCCCGTAACCAGTTGTAGCTCCGCATCGGCAAGACCCGAATTGCGTGTCAGCCACGTAATGCACTGATGCCGAAAGGTGTGGGGCGTGGCCTGGACACCGGCCTTCTCGGCGTATTGTTTGACGATCTGCTGAACCCGTCGCGTTGAGTACTTCCCGTTCCGTTGCGTCTGGAACAACCAACGATTTTTCGGATGGGCGGCAATGTGGGTGCGGAGGGCGGTGGCGAAGGACTTGCCGAACAGAACGAACCTGTCCTTGCTACCCTTACCCTGGTTGATCCTGATCTTGCAGTTCTCCAGGTCAACGTCGGTGACTTCGATGTTGCACAGTTCGGATACCCGGACGGCGGTGTAGAACACCAGCCGGAGCATCAGGGCGTGCTGAACATCGTCAGCCTGGTCCACCACGCGGTAGAATCGCCGGAAGTTGTCGGGGGTCAGAATACGAGGCAGCTTCTTCGCTCGCTTCGGTGGCTCCAGGTCGCACTTCTGCCGGACCCGCCTCGAAATGTATCGCCAATCGTCGTAGGTCAGGCCCTCCCGACGTACGAGACGGGAAATCTTGGCGACGATTTCGGACTTGCGGGATTTCGCTTTTCCGTTTTGTGATACGCAATCGGGCTGCTTTCGGGCTGATTTCGACATCGTTTCAGGCTCCAGGGTAGGTCAGGATTTCGTGTTCACACCATTATGCGAAATCCAATTTTATCTCCCGGTCAGGGGCTTCCGAGCGCTGGCTCACGTCCCAGTCGCTTCTGCCGCGCAGAATCTTCCCCTCGCGTCTTGTCGGTGGTAGGCTGATCGTTGTGTTTCGTGCTTGCCGTCAACTTGTCGCAAGGAGACCGCCATGAAATTTCTGCTTCCAACGGCTGCACTCTTGATTCTGGCCGTGCTGGCGCACACCGATGTTCGGGGCCAAGAATCCAGCCCGCCGCCCGAAATGAAAGCTCTGGAAAGACTGGTTGGTACTTGGTATCACGAGCAAACCGTTAAAGTGCCGAAAGAAACCCGCTCGACCAACTTAGTCGTCAAGGGAGAATTGGTGCTGGGTGGTCGATTCCTCCAAGAGCAGGCAGGCTCCGATGACAAAGGAAAGCCAACCGGCACTGGGATGTACACGTATGACTCGAACAGAAAGACTTATCGCTATTGGTTCTTCCACTCGTCAGGGGGCTACTGGGACTCAACTGGAACTTGGGACGAGAGCAGCCAGACGTTTACTTTCAAAGGCGGGGTTGGAGCGGGCGATGCAACGATGACGGCGACAATGCGGTTTTCTGATGAAGCTACGTTGGTCTACTCGTTAGTCACCACAGATCCCGGTGGCAAAGTCAACTACCACATGGAAGGCAAAGCTGTTCGCCAGGAGTAGAGCCGAAATGTCCAATTTTAGGTGTCGTCCAGATCCGAGGAAGACGGCGATTCCGCCCCCGATTTTCAGCGAAGCCCTATTTGTCACCCTGACAAGAAATGGAATGGGCCGGGAACTGGTGGTGTTGCCAGCACCCGGCCCGTCTCCGATCATGCCTCCGGAGAAACCGAGGCATGAATCACGCTGCCCTCGAACGTCAGGACGGACGCAAACCCCGCCACCGGCGACCGGCTGGCGGGGTCTTCTACGCGCTGACAACCGCGCCGTGAGGAGGGGCAGCAGGTCGGCGGCAGGCTCTTATCCGATACTTTTAATCGCCCTTATCCGACACGGATCGGCCTTCTTATCCGATACTTTGGCAATTTGGGCCGATTTGGGGCCAAGATCGGAAAAACGCATTTTCCGTACGTCCATGAAGAAACGCCGCTTGCGATTTCTCGGCAAGCGGCGTCTTAGTGGAGGCGGCGGGAATCGAACCCGCGTCCCGCGACATTTCCATAGAAGCTTCTACGTGCGTAGTCGGATGTTTGGGTTTCGCCCGCCGGGCCCCTAACCGACGAGGTGCCTTGCGGGCTAGTCGACAACGGGTTTAATCCCGGGCGTAGTCGGCAGTGACCCGGGACGATCCGGAATTGGCGGCCGGCTTTCAGGCCTCTCCGGCGAAGGCCATCAGCCGGGGCTACGAGTTTTTACGCAGCCAGTACGAGGTTATCCTCGGCAATTGATAGTTTGGTCGGCTTTTAACGTGGCCTGCTGACCAACCACGGCACGCCACTTCTACTTCAAGCTGCCCGGTCGAATCCAGTTCGCCCCCTAAATCACGGGACGGCCCGAACCGGCAGATGGTTCGAAGGACACGTTAGTATTGTAGCCGATAAGGAAAGACCAGTCCAGCCGACCCCCATTTCTGCGTAATGGGGGGTGCTGGCCCGCTCAGGGGCCAGGTGCCCGGACCCGGCCGTGGCTCGAAGCTGGCGTCGCAGGCCTCTCCATCCGCACAACGGGTCTCGCACTGGCCTCCGACTGCCTGCTCATTGCGGCATCGGCAGGTCGAGCTCTCTCTGCACTTCGGCGACGTCGATCGCAGCGACGGGCAGGTTGTCTTTGGCGGCGGCAGCGGCGGCCAGACCGGCGGCGTGGCCGATCGCGATCATCGTCCGCGAGAGCCGGCAACTGCTGGCGGCGATGTGGCTGAAGCCCGCCCCGCGGCAGGCGACCAGGAGGTTGGTCCGGCCCTTGGGGATCAGCGCACGGTAGGGGATGCCGTAAAGACCCTTCAACTCGCCGCGGACCCGGCGGCCGCCCTCGCCGTGGACGTCCATCGAATGGTCGGCCACGGCGATGACGTCGGGGTGGGTCTGCTTATCCAGCCCGGCGGCAAGATCATGCTGCGTGAGCACGTACTCGCCCAGCACGCGCCAGCTCTCGCGGATGCCCAGCATGGGGGCGAAGCTGTGAAACTCGTAAGGGGCAAAGGTCGGATCGGCCTGGAGCCAATGCCACTGGGCCAGCACGATCCGTCTGGCTTCTGCCATCGAACGGTCGTAGCCTTTGTCGATCAGGTCTTGGCCCGGGACGGTTGCCAGCGGGTTGACGATCAGGTCGCCGCAGGGGAGCTCGCAGACATGAGCCGAGCGGGGAAAAGCGGCCACCGGCGGGTCCGGCGGCGGCTGGCGGGCCGGCGCGTCGCTCTTTCGCACGCGATAGCAGAGCGAGATGGCGTTGAGCGTGTCGTTGGGCGATTCGGGAGCCAAAGGCTCGTCGAACCGCGACCGCGGCTCGGGGCCGAGCATCATCTCGCAACCGACGGCCCGGCAAAGATGACCGCCGCCGGTGGAATCGACGAACACCTTGGCCGCGATGCGGCAGGGCGTGCCGTCGGACGTTCGGGCGAGGATCGACGCGACGCGGGCGGCGTCGGGCTCGGCCGCGACGAATCGCGTCTTCAGCAGTACGCGGCAGCGGCCCGTCTCGGCGAGCATCCTGGAGACGACTTGCGAGAGCGCGTCGGGCTCGAAGACGACGGCCCGCCACTGGGGGCGTGAAAGCCCCACGCGGCAGAGCGTTTCTTCGTAGGTCCCTTGCGGCGCGATCCGCCACAGCCCGAAGGAGCCCAGAGAGCGGTCGGCGTTGCAGTCGGCGATGATCCCCACGGCATTAGGGATTTTGGCGAGCCGCTGGTAGATTTCGCGGGCGAAGGGGTCGCCGGGGCCGGGCTGCCAGACGGAGACGTAGGCCTGGACGCTGGTTCCGCCCAGCCGCTCTTGTTCTTCGACGAGCACCACGCGGGCGCCGGCCCTGGCGGCGGCCAGAGCGGCGGAAAAGCCCCCGCTTCCGCCGCCCACGACGCAGACGTCGGCCTCCAGTTGCATCCTTTCGGCTGCAAGAGCCGGGGCGAGTGCCGCTGCCGTCGCAGCCAGAAACGCTCCGATGCGAGACGTGTTCATCGTTGTTTCCGCATGTCGGTGAGGCGCACCACGGGCGGAAGAGGCAGCGCTTTGCCAAGGTTGCCTCGGCGCTTGCGCGGATCATTCACGCCACTCGTAACGCGGCAGCAGAGTGCCGCATACTAACCCGAAGCGCAAGCGAGGGCAACTCCTTATGCAGCCCTCGCTTGTGCTTCGGGTTAGTATTGCACCGTGAATAATCCGAGCTAGGGGCTCTCGATGGCCGGCTCGGGCTCGAAGAAGACCTCCAGGTCGGTGCGATCGCCGTCGACGAACAACGCGATTGTGCCCGAGCCCGTCTGCTGATAGGGCATCCGCCCGGTTGCCAGCCGGTAGCCGGGGACGCGGGCGCTGATCTCAAGCGGCTCGGTGGGAACCCCGGCCAGCGCAAAGCTCCCGTCCGGTTTGAGAGTGATCCGCGCGGAGTCCCAGGCGTACTCGCGGCTGACCAGGAGTTGCGTGCCCTCGGGGATCGGCTTGCCGTCGGTAAGCCGCACGCGTCCGGCGAGGCGGTGGGCGGACTCGAATCGAAGCTCGCCGACCTCGTGGCGCGAGCCGTGCCCGCCCAAAGTTAGGCACTTCACCGGCAGAAAGCCGACCCGGGCGGCGTCTTTCATCTCCGTGTAGAGGTAGACGTCGCACGACGGGACGATATTGGAGATCTCGAAACGGCCGTGCTCGTCGGTGTCGATCGCGTACGCGCCGACGAACGTGCCCGCGGAGCGATCGCACTGGCAGAGCCCCACGGTCACCGCGGCGACCGGTTGGCCGTCCTTCACGAGCGTGCCCGTCACGTAGGCCCCCTCGTCAAGCTGGAGCTCGTGGAATTCCTCGCCGGTCGGGAGGAGATCGAAGATCCGCGTGGCGTGCTGCTGGGCGGAGACTGTGAGATGGAGCGAGACGTCGGCTTCCTCGCTGAAGATCAGGAACTCGCCGCGGTCGTTGGTCACGGCCAGCGGGTCGACGCCCGGCATGCGGCCGTACCAATGACGCGTGGCCGTCTTGATGCCGAACGGCACCACGCTGGCCCCCACGATCGGACTTTGCCTGGGGTCGATCACCCGGCCGCGGAGGACGTTGCGAGAGTCCAGGCCCTCGGGCACCGGCTCGATCTGCACGGTGAGCGGCTCGGCCTTCGGATCGACGTCCTTGGCGAAGTGCGGCCGGTATCCTTCGGCCACGACGAGTACCTCGAACAGGAGCGAGGGATCGAGCGCCTTGATGAGGAACTTGCCGTCGGGCGCTGAAGTCGCCTCCTTCGCACAATCGGGGTAGCAGCTTGGGCAGAGAATGCCCAGACCCACGCGGGGCCTGGCCGTGTAGATGAACACGTCGGCCCCGGCGATCGGCTGCCCGCGGCGGCCGACGACTTGTCCGGCCAGGTCGTCGGCTGCGGCCTTCGAAGCCAAGACCACGACGGCGGCAACAACGAAGGTCATCAGTCGCATGGCGGTTTCCTCTCTTTGACTTCATTCCCGCCGAACGGGCTCGATCCGCTCCGGCCGGCCGCGCTGGAGCCCGGGATCGAGGACGATCCGCACGTCCTTCTCGCCGGGCATGGCGTCGACCTTGGCGGCGAAGCGGACCGTCCGGTCGTTCGAGTCCGGCGGGTTGCGGATGTAGGCCATGAGCGCGAGCGGCACTTTGGGGACGCCCTCGATCACGAAACGGCCGTCCTTGCCGGTTGGTGATCGCGTGAACGCCCCTGCAATCGGCTGCCCGCTGCGCTCGCGGGCGCTCACCGTGACCCCTTCCACCGGATTGCCTTCCGGATCGACGACGATCCCCGCGACATTCAGGCTCTTGCTCCGCAACTTAAAAGTCCCCAGGTCGTGCACCTGACCCGCCTTGAGAACGAATGTTGGGCTGCTGAGGAGCGCACTGTAAGTAGAGACGTAACATTCGGTCCGCGGCGGGACGATGTCGAGCTGAAACGCCCCCGCGTCGTCGGTGATCGCGTGCTCGACCGGCACTCCGTAGCTCTCACCGTCATGCATCTCGCGTTGCAGGAGATCCACGCGAAAGCCGGCCGTCGGCTCGCCGTCGACGAAGACGCGGCCCTGCACGCTGGCCGCCTCTTCCAGTTGCACGTCGACGTTTACCAGGCGGCTGGTCCCCGCCTGGTCGCGGGCCACGACGCTCGCTCGGCCGACTAGCCGCCGGTCGCGGTGCCTGACGTGGAGTACGAGCCCCGTCGGAGGCGGGAATCCGCCCAACGTAAAGCGGCCCTCTTCGTCGCTTTGCGTTGTCGCCCGCCTGACCCGCTGGTGAGGCGTGGACCAAGTCTTGACCTCGGCCCCGGCGACCGGCTTGCCGTCCGGATCCGTCACCCTGCCCTTGATCACCAGGCCGCGGCCGAGGCGGAATTGCACGCCGCGAATCGGCTCGCCCGGCTTGACCTCGATCGAACGGGCGTATCGAGGGTCGGGCTCTTCGCCGGGCATTACGTGAGCGGGCAGGTTGTAGCCTTCGACGGCTCCCGAGATGATCAACGCCCCCTTGCCCGGCGGAGCAACGACTCGGAACCCGCCGTTCTCGTCCGTCGTTGCGGCCGTGGAATACGTCGCGTCCGGGGCGTCTTCCGGCACATCCTGTCTGAAGTACGCGCGGACGCCCGGCACCCCGTCGCCGGTTTCCTCGTCGACCACCGAGCCGGTGATCTCTTCGCCCCGCGGCAGTTCCACCTCGACGGCCGCCGTGCGCTTGTCGTCGCTCATCGAGGGCACGCGAATCCGTCGACGAAGGCGGTCGCTGTCTTCCGGCGGGGAAGCATGAACGTACCAGTCCGGCTCGGAAAGGCCGTGGAAGGAGAACCGGCCCTCTGCGTCGGCAATCGCGTAGAGGCCGCGATTCTCCCATTGGAGCATGACTTTGGCTTCCGGCACGGGCTGTCCGCCGTCGTGCGCCACGACCCGCCCAACCACGTGGAAAGCGGGTTGGAGTGCAATGGTGAAGTCACCGGTATGGACTTCATGCGTAATTCTACGTCGCTCACCGCCGCTGTAGGAGACGTCGGCAAGGCCGGGCTGGGTTTGGTCGGTCGTCGCGGCGTAGCAAATCGCCTGCCCGTACTCGTCGTTCGTTGCGAGAAGCAGTGCCCGCTTGTCCGGCGGGAGCCCGCCGATCGTGAAACGGCCGTTGGCATCGCTTGAGACCTTCGGGGCGAGCCGCGAAACCCAGAGGTTGATGCGGCCCGGCGATTCCAGTCCCTCGCGAACGTCGCTTCCCAAATCGGTGAGATGGCCCACCTTGACCTCGATGCCCGCGACCGGCTCACCCTGATCGTCGACGATCCGGCCGGTCAGCCTCGCCTCGGGCGGCATGGTCAGCGTCATGGCCGTCTCGTCCTGAACCTTGCGGAGATGCCGCCACGCCATGCCGTACCCCTCGGCGATGACGATGACGTCCCAGGGGGCCTCCGGGGGCCGGGAACGTCTAAACCGTTGCGCGGGCACGTTTTCGAACCGGAACGCGCCGTCGTCGCCCGTTTGCATCCTGGCCAGCACGTCCTGTGGGTCGCGGTTGTAGGGGTCCTCGCTGATCTGGTAGGTGGCCCATTCGCAAACATAGACAGTCGCCCCGGCGACCGGGTTGCCCGCGGCGTCGAGCACTGTGCCGTGGACGGAGATCATGATCGCGCTGTCGGTCGTCGAAGTCTTCTCGTCCGGTGCTGCCCGGCCAGCCTCCGTTGCACTCGGATCGGCCGGCCCTTCGGCACGCGTCGTGCCGACGCTCATCATGCTCAGGCCGATGAGCACCGTCGATTGGACGAGCAGCCGCAGCACCAGCCGCGTGGCGGCGTAGGAACGCCCAACCAACCCCTGGCACAAGTCGCTCGCGAACATGAGACGTCCTCCCCGAGGCACCCGGCTTCAGCAACATGCCATGGAACACGCCACATTTACCAAAGGTAAACATCCGCACAATTACCAAGTCAAACGTTCGCCGCCAAGTCCCCCTGCTCTTCGATTTTCCACCGAGGCTCTACCCGCGCGCTCTACCCACCCACCTGGTCTCTATCGGCCCACCCATCGAGGCCTTGCGCAGCCGCGGTGCGTTGCCGCCGTCGCAGGAGGCGTCGCCTCGCGCTGCGAATCCCCGCGATTCGGCCCCGGCGTACCCCATCATTCCATCATTCGAATAGCTCGTTCTGTGTCTGGTTGCGGCTGAAGGCCGCGCCAGGGGCTTTGCAGGGACAGTGACAGCGGCGTCAGCAGACGCGAAACTCGAAGTCGGCCACGGACAACGTGTCGCCGATCCGCAGGCGGCGCTTGCGGATGGGTTTGCCGTTGATGCGAGTGCCGTTGCGGCTGCCGAGATCTTCGACGAACCAGCCCGACGGCGTTTTGAATACCCGGCAGTGTTCCGCCGAGACGGTCTCCAGCGGCAGGGTGACGTCGCAGTGCTGGCCGCGGCCGAGGATCAAAGTGCCGCCGTCGAGCTTTACGGAGAAGACTGCCGACAATCCCAGCGGGCGGAGCCTCGCAGGAGGCGGTCTGCGACGCCGCCGGCAGATGGCCAGTGCGAAGAGAATCGCTGCCACCGCGCCCACGATCGCAATCGCCAGAAGTGGCGAAGGTCTTTTCAGCCCCAGAACCAGCCCCAGCGCAAACGCCGCCAGCACGACGAGCGACGCCCGCAGCCTGGTCTGCCAGAGGCCGTCGCTCGCCTGGGGCGGCCGAGTGCTCGACGACGAGGTGGTCATGGGATCGCCATGCCGGGGTGCGTCCGCGACGCGTGTGCCCTGCCGGTGCGACGAGCGGGACCGTACAGGCTATTCAGTCGAGCGGGATCCAGACGGTCATTTCCGTCCGTCCGCGGTTGTTCCAGGCGTAGTAGGGGATCAGTTGCAAGTGCACGGGACGGGGTTCGGCAGCGGGGAGCTTGCGATAGAGCGAGTCCCACGCGCCGCCGTCATAATGCCGGCCTTCGGTTTCCAGCACGGTCACGCCACCGAGCAGGTCGGGCTCGTGGCGGACCCGCCAATTCGAGCCCCGCGGCAGCCGCACGTCGTCCATTGCCACGCCATTCTCAAGATCGATCGACTCGAGGCAGTAGACGATCGGCCCCCGCGTCACGGCGACCTGGTTTCGGGCTTCTTCCACCAACGGATTGGCCTGGAGAAGGGCGACGTCCATTGCCAGATCGAGCTCGATCGCCGCGCCCGGCGACCACGGGCGGCGGATCTGGAGGTAGCCGTCGCCGCCGGCCTTGGCGTCCACGGCCGCCCCGTCGACCTTGACGGAATAGTCCTCTGCCCAGCCGGGGATGCGCAGCTTGACGGCAAAGGAGTCCGACGGCGCGGCGCTGACGGTGATCGTCACCTTGCCGTCCCAAGGATACCGGGTCGACTGCGCCAGACGCAGCCGGCCGCCGCCGGGAATCTCGGCGTCCAGCACGCTGGAGCCGTAGAGATGCACCCAGACGGCGCCGTCCGAGAGGCCGTATGCCCATTGGCTCACGCTGGCGATCGTGCGGGCGACGCTGGGCGGGCAGCAATAGCATTTATGCGTGGTCCAGCGCTCGGGCGTGTCGTTGTTCAGCAGCGGCGCGCCCTCGCGGCGCGCCAGCGGGTTACAGTAGCAGAATTGCGTGCCGTCGATGCTCATCGGCGAAAGTGCGCTGTTGTAGAGCACCCGCTCCATCACGTCGGCGTATTTCGACTCGCCGGTCAGTTGCAGCATTCGCCGGTTCCACATGGCGCCTGCAATGTTGGCGCAGGTCTCGTTGTAGGCGGTGCGGTTGGGCAGCTCGAACTCGCGGCCGAACGCCTCGTGCACCAGATCGTGGCGGACGGAGACGCCGTGGTGATAGGCGCCGATCGCGCCGGTGACGTACATCTTCCGATCGACCACGTCGTGCCAGATGCGGTCCAGCGCGGCGAAAAGGGCCTTTTCGCCGGTTTCGGCCGCCACGTCGGCGGCCCCGCAATAAAGATAAGGTCCGGTCACCGCGTGACCAACCGCCAGGCTCTCCTTGCGCAGGGGCACGCGATCCTGGTTCTGGTCGCCGGGGTTCGGATCATCCACGGCGGCCAGGCCCCATTGCTGCCGCGGCCAGGGCTTCGAGCCCCGCATGTCGACGAAAATCCCCGCCAGCCGCAAGTGGCGAGGCTCGCCCGTCACGCGGTAGAGGTCCACCAGCCCCATGATGTTCGACGGGTTCCAGCCGAAGTGGGCCAGCTCGGGCGGGCGCGGGGCAAAGACCCCTTCCAGGTAGTCGGCCAGCTTCCTGGCCACCCGCAGAAAGCTCTCCTTGCCGGTCGCCCGATGGTGCACCGCCGCGGCGGTCATCAAATGCCCCATGTTGTACAGCTCGTGATAGCCTCTGGCTCCCCAGCGCTCCTTCTCGGGATTGAGCTGCGTCTGCGTGCTGATGTAGCCGTCGGGGGCCTGCGACCTGCCGATCAGATCGATCCAGTGGTCCATCTCGCGGTCGAGGGCCTCGTCGCGGGTGAGGACGTAGACGTGGGCCATCGCCTCGATCCACTTGTAACAGTCGCCGTCGCTCCAGTTGACGCCGCGGTGGCCGCCTTCCTCCAGCCCGGCGGCGACGCGGAAATTGACAAGCTGGGCGGCGTTGTCCGGGTCGAGGAGGGCCTGCTTCATTTTCGGCAGGATTGTCTCGTGGCAGAGCCGAAAGCGATCCGCCCAAAAGCCGTCGGTCCAGCGGATGGCGTCGGGGGGGAGGTTCTTTACGCGCGGCATCGGGTCGGCCGCAGCATCGGGCGCCGCGGCCGCCGCCGGCGCTACGGCCTTCACGAAAGGCAGAGCGGCCGCCATGGCAATCAGCCAAGCCGCCAGCGCGAGGGGAAAGTTGGTTTTCACGGTTGCCTCCGTCTGGGGATGAAGATCAACGGCTCAGTCAATCAGATCCTGCAGCTTTTGCAGCCAGCCTTCCGGCGGAAGGTCTTCTTTCTGCTGGCCGGCGCGCATCAGGGCGTCCCGCAGCTCCTCGAAGGTGAACAGGAAGGTGCCTTCGCTGCCGTCTTCGTCCTGGAGACGGACGCGGGCCCAGCGGGGCGGCTCGCCCGTTTTGCGGCCCTTGTTCTCGATCGCGTCGATGTGGCCGAGGGGAAGGATCTTTCGCGGTTGGTCGCTGCCGAGTCCGGATTCGCTCATGCCTGGTCCTTTCGTGCCTGGTGGGGCTCGCTCCGTGAGGGTCGGGTGGCGGCCCTTCGGGCCTTGATCTGCATCCGGCGGATATCGCTTCTGACGGCTGATAGCTGACGGCTGACTGCCGGTAGTTCGCTCCTACAGCACCTCCGTGAAACCGGGCATGGCGACGGGGTACTTGCCGTTTTCGTCCGGCTGGACGGGAGCCGGGTCGTCGAGGCTCGTGAGCTCTTCCAGGCCGGGGGCCAACTCGACGTTGGAAGCCATCGCCTCCTCCCAGGTGAGCTCCTTGCCGCTCTCGGCGGCCATGCGGCCGAGGATGCCGGTCATCGCCGCGTAGGCCCCGCGCTCGGCCTCGTTGTACGGCTTGTCGTTGCGGATGGCGCCGAACAAGAGGTCGTGCTCGCGTTGATAATGGTTGCAGGGCTCGCCTTCGTACTGCCAGATGAGATTGTCGGGCGACTGCTTGTGGGTCTTGTAGACGCGGGGGTTGGTGATCCCTTCGCCCAAGACGGCGCAACCGGTCTGGCCGTGGATCACGTCGCCGAAGAATCTCCAGCAATTGGCCATGTGGCGGCCCTGGGCGAACAGCCGCGTGCCGTCGGCGAAGGTGTATTCCACGGCGTAGTGGTCGAAGAGCTGATCGGGATCGTTGCGAATCTGGCGGCCGCCCTGCCCCTGGGCGGAAACCGGCCAGGCGTCTTTGACCCAGCAGCAGACGTCGAGGTTGTGGATCAGCCAGTCGAGGATGAAGCTGCCGTTGACCCAGGTGAAGCAGGAGTAATTGCGGATCTGGAAGGCCAGCTCGCTCATGCCGGGCTCGCGGCCGCGATGGCCGACCGGGCCGTGCTCGCGGTAGGCCCAGCAGGTGATCACCTCGCCGATCGCGCCGCCGTGGATCTGGGCGACGGCCTCTTCGAGCGGCAGGTAGTGCCGCGACATCAGCCCGGTGGCGATCTTGAGGTTCTTCGCTTCGGCCGCCTTGCCCGCCGCCAACACGCGACGGATGCCGGGGGCGTCGACCGCGAACGACTTCTCCATGAAAACGTGGACGCCCTTGCGGACGGCGTAGTCGAGATGGATCGGCCGGAAGGCCGGCGGCGTGGCCAGGAGCACGAGGTCGCCGGGGCCGAGCAGGTCGATCGCTTTCTTGTAGGCGCCCAGTCCGACGAACTTGCGGTCGGGCGGCACGTCCACCTGCTTGCCGAACTGCTTTGTGAGCCTTTCAAAGCTCGGCTCCAGAC